>Ga0207702_10000041_pt1 | contig 150754 bp, 138 predicted proteins | sample KBSCornC62_FD_184302 | JGI IMG/M metagenome (GOLD analysis project Ga0207702, IMG submission 184302) | Corn rhizosphere microbial communities from Kellogg Biological Station, Michigan, USA - KBS Corn C6-2 (SPAdes) (version 2) | ecosystem: Host-associated > Plants > Roots > Rhizosphere > Soil ...
GCGCCCCCTCACCCGGATCGCCAAGGCGATCCGACCTCTCCCCGCAAGCGGGGAGAGGTTAAGAAAAGACGTCGCGGCGATGGTCTTCATGGTCACACCAAAGCCTTGCCGCCGGCAAACGCGATCGCCGTGGCTTCGTCATTGGCCTCAGCCGGCAGCAGCATTTCGTTATGCGCCTTGCCGGACGGAATCATCGGGAAGCAATTTTCCAGCGCGGCGACCCGGCAATCGAACAGCACCGGCCGCTTGACCGAAATCATCTCCTTGAGCGCACCATCGAGATCGCCGGGCTTGACCGCCTGCAGGCCGACGCAGCCGAACGCGTCCGCGAGCTTGACGAAATCAGGCAGCGCTTCCGAATAGGTGTGCGACAGCCGGTTGCCGTGCAGCAGCTGCTGCCATTGCCGCACCATGCCCATGTACTGGTTGTTGAGGATGAAGATCTTGATCGGCAGCTCATACTGAACCGCCGTCGCCATCTCCTGCATCGTCATCTGCACCGACGCATCGCCGGCGATATCGATCACCAGGCTGTCGCGATGCGCGACTTGGACGCCGACCGCTGCCGGCAGGCCGTAGCCCATGGTGCCAAGACCGCCCGAGGTCATCCAGCGATGCGGCTCTTCAAAACCGAAGAACTGCGCGGCCCACATCTGGTGCTGGCCGACTTCGGTCGTGATGTAGGTGTCGCGGCCGCGCGTCGCCGCGAACAGCCGCTCGATGGCGTATTGCGGCAGGATGACGTCGTTGTTCTTCTTGTACGACAGCGAATTGCGCGCGCGCCATTTCGCGATGTCCTGCCACCACGGCTTGATGTCGGGCTTTTTCGCTTCCGCCTTGAACACCTGCAGGAGATCGCCGAGCACGTTGGCGGCGTCGCCGATGATCGGGATGTCGACCCGGATGTTCTTGTTGATCGAGGACGGATCGATGTCGATGTGGATCTTCTTCGAGCCGGGCGAGAACGCGTCGATCCGGCCGGTGATGCGGTCGTCGAACCGCGCGCCGACGCACAGCATGGCGTCGCAGCCATGCATCGCCATGTTGGCCTCGTAGGTGCCGTGCATGCCGAGCATGCCGAGCCAGTTCTTGCCCGACGCCGGATAGGCGCCGAGCCCCATCAGCGTCGAGGTGATCGGAATGCCCGTGACCTCGACCAGCTCGCGCAGCAGTTTTGAAGCTTCAGGCCCGGAATTGATCACGCCGCCGCCACTATAGATCACCGGCCGTTTTGCCGATGCCAGCAGCGCCACCGCTTTGCGGATTTGCGCGGCGTCGCCCTTGATACGCGGCACATAGGACACGTGCACGTCGGCCTTGCGCGGCGGATGATAGGTGCCGACCGCGAACTGCACGTCCTTGGGCACGTCGACCACGACCGGCCCGGGACGCCCGGTGCTGGCGACGTAAAACGCCTCGTGCAGCACTTTGGCGAGATCGTTGACGTCGCGCACCAGCCAGTTGTGCTTGGTGCAGGGACGGGTGATGCCGACCGTGTCGCATTCCTGGAACGCGTCATTGCCGATCAAATGGGTTGGGACTTGCCCGGTGATGCAGACCAGCGGGATCGAATCCATCAGCGCGTCGGTCAGCGGCGTCACCATGTTGGTGGCGCCCGGCCCCGACGTCACCAGCACCACGCCCGGCTTGCCGGTGGAGCGCGCATAGCCTTCGGCCGCATGGCCGGCGCCCTGCTCGTGCCGCACCAGAATGTGCTCGACGTCGCTCTGCTGGAACAGTTCGTCATAGATCGGAAGCACCGCGCCGCCGGGATAGCCGAAGATGTGTTGGACGCCATGATCGACGAGCGCGCGCACGATCATCGCTGCACCGGTCATCTGGTTGGGGTCGTGTTTCTCGTTACTCATGGCTGGCTCCGGATCCGCTGTTGTCAGCGTCGTTTTCAGTTGGCTCGTTTCGGAAAATAAAAAGGGGCCCAAGAGGACCCCTGCACACCGCCCGATTTTGGATGGCCTTAGCCATCCCCGGCGGTGCGCCTGGGTACGACTACGATAAGGAGTTTGGTAATAATATTACGCATTTCGCGGCTCGGACTTCCCGAAGGTTGCGCGGAACATAGCGGCCCGACCCAAAAAGTCAAGGGAGCAGGCCCACTTGGCGCGATTTCGGCACTCTAGCGGGGTTCCGGGCATTCGGCGAGCGCTTTTAGCTGGGGTCTGGCATTCCAGGGGGCCCTCATGAGGAGGAGCGCCTTTCGGCGCGTCTCGAACCATCAGGATGGGGTTGGTGCGCGTGCCGCCAGCCATCTCCTCGCATCGTCCGGCTTGACCCACTCGAATTCCGGCAATTGGTGCCGGAACCAGGTGAATTGTCGTTTTGCGTAGTGACGGGTGTCGGCGCGGCCGATCTCGGCCGCCTGCTCCAGCGTGATCTCGCCGTTGAGATGCGACAGCAGCGCCGGCACGCCATGGGCCTTCATCGCCGGCAGCAGCGGATCGAGCTGGCGGGCACCCAGCTTTGCAACCTCGTCCAGTGCGCCCGCGGCCAGCATTGTATCGAAACGCGCATCGATCCGCGCATACAGCGCGTCGCGCTCGGGCGCCAGGAACACGGCGCTGAATCGTCCCGGCGGCAACAGCGGCGGCAGCCCGTCGCGATGCCAGTCGGTGAGCGAACGGCCGGTGGCCTCGACCACTTCAAGCGCGCGCGCGATGCGGGTGCGATCGCGCGGTTTCAGGCGCTCGGCGGAAGCCGGATCGCGCTCGGCGAGTTCGGCATGCAATGCCTCGACGCCGTTGCGTTCGAGCCGCGCGCGAACGCGCTCGCGCACTTCAGGTGGGACCGGCGGCACCGCGGACAGTCCGCACGTCAGCGCCTTGAAGTAAAGTCCGGAGCCGCCGGTGAAAACCGCGAGCCGATTTTGCGCGCGCGCTTCCGAAAGCGCGATCGCTGCGTCCGTCACCCAGTGTCCGGCTGAGCAATTCACCGCGGCGTCGACATGGCCATAAAGCCGGTGCGGCACGCGCGCCTCCTCATCCAGCGTCGGCCGCGCCGTGAGGATGCGGAGGTCGCGATAGACCTGCATCGAATCGGTATTGACGACGATGCCGCCGGTTTTTTCCGCGAGCCAAAGCGCCAGCGCCGACTTGCCGCTGGCGGTCGGCCCTGCGATAAGCACCGCAAGTCTACCGTCAGTTTTCACGCTTTCCGGATGCGAATTCGCCTGCATGTCCCTGGTCGCCACGCTGATCTGCAATCCCGCCAATCCCGCGCTCGATAGCACGGTCGTCGACGGCGCGCGCGCAATTCTTGAGCAGGCCGGCCCCGCGCATTGGTTGTTCGACGAGGTCGCCGTCGACATCCCCTTTGCCGGCACCGAGGATAGCGCCACCGTCGTCAAGCGCCTGCGTGAGGCGCGCGGCGACCTGCCGATCGACATCGTGGTGCAGCCGCAGATCGACCGGCGCAAGAAGCTTTTCCTCGCCGACATGGATTCCACCATGATCGGCCAGGAATGCATCGACGAGCTGGCGGATTTCGCCGGGCTGAAGGCCCATGTCGCCGGGATCACCGAACGCGCGATGCGCGGCGAGATCGCGTTCGAGCCCGCGTTGCGCGAGCGCGTCGCGCTGCTGAAAAACCTGCCGGTCGGCGTGGTCGACGAGGTTTTGAAGCAGCGCATCACCGCGACGCCGGGCGGCCGCCAACTGGTGATGACCATGCGCGCGCACGGCGCCTACACCTGCCTGATCTCCGGCGGTTTTACGCTTTTCACCAAAGCGGTCGCCGCGATGATCGGTTTCCAGGAGAACCGCGCCAACGAATTGAAGGTCGCCGACGGCAAGCTGACCGGCGAGGTCACTGAACCGATCCTGGGGCGCGCGACAAAACTCGCCACGTTGGTCGAACTGCGCGAAGCCTTCGATCTCGACAATCTCGACACGCTGGTGGTCGGCGACGGCGCCAACGACCTCGGCATGATCGAGGCGGCGGGCCTCGGCGTCGCCTACCACGCCAAGCCCGCGGTCGCGGCCGCCGCCGCCGCGCGGATCGACCATGGCGACCTCACGGCGCTGTTGTACGCGCAGGGCTATAAGCGCGCGGAGTTTGTGGAGGGGTAGGCGCAATGCCAACCGTACTGCGTTGGGGATCGTACCGCGCGTTCTTCTATTCAAACGAACGCGGTGAACCACCCCATATCCACGTGCGCTCAGGAGATTTCGAAGCCAAATTCTGGCTGCACGACCTCTCCGTCGCCGTCAACGCGGGATTTCCCGCGCACGAAATCGGCGCTATTATCCGGCATCTGAGACCGCAGCGCGACCTTCTCGAAAGCAAATGGCATGAGCACTTTGGAAATTGACGTCGGCGATATCAGGCCGATCTCGGTTGCCTTTACCACCGACGAACTGGTGGTGACGCTTGCTGACGGCCGCAGGATCGCTACCCCGTTGGCCTGGTATCCGAGGCTGAAAAATGCGAGTGCCGCGGCACGCGAGCACCTCGAATTAATGCCGCTCGGCATTCATTGGCCTGAACTCGACGAAGACCTTGGCATTGCCGGAATGCTGCAGGGGCGTCGGGCCGGTTGAGCCGTCGTAGCGAAATCCGGCTACAAAGCCTATTGCACGCTCAGCGCCACGAAACGCAATTCGCCGTCGCTGTTGGCGACCAGCAGCAGGACGGATTTTTTGCCGTCCTTCTTGAGCTGCTCGATGCGCTTCTTGACGTCGGCGGCGCTGTTGACCGCTTCCTGCGCCACCTCGACGATCACCTCGCCCGGGCTCAGGCGTTTCTCGGCGGCGTCGGAGGCGCTATCGACATTGGTGATGATGACGCCCTTGACGCTGTCTTTAATCTTGTAGCGGCTGCGCAAATCCTTGCTCAGGGTCGCGAGATCGAGCCCAAGCGCCTTTTGCGTCACCGGCTTTTCCGCCGGCTCCTGGGTCTTGGCGGCAACCGGCACCGCCTTGTCGCCATCCTCGAGCCGGCCGAGCGTGACTTTTACCGTCTGCTCGGCGCCCTTGCGGATGATGACGACGTCGACCTCCTTGCCGACCGCGGTGTCGGCGACCACGCGCGACAAATCCTTCGGCTCCTTGATCTCCTTGCCGTCGAACGTCACCACGACGTCGCCCGGCTCGATGCCCGCCGGCTTGGCCGGGCCCTTGTCGTCGACGCCGGCGATCAACGCACCGCGCGCCGGCTTGATGTTGAGGCTCTCGGCGATCTCGTCGGTGACCTGCTGGATGCGGACGCCGAGCCAGCCACGGCGAAGCTCGCCGAATTGCCGGAGCTGCGCCACCACGCCGGCCACCGTCTTCGACGGCACGGCAAAGCCGATGCCGATCGAGCCGCCGGTCGGCGAGATGATCAGCGTGTTGACCCCGATCACGTCGCCGTCGAGATTGAACAGCGGACCGCCGGAATTGCCGCGGTTGATCGCGGCGTCGGTCTGGATGTAGTTGTCGTAGGGGCCCTGGCTGATGTCGCGGTTGCGCGCCGACACGATGCCGGCGGTGACGGTGCCGCCGAGGCTGAACGGGTTGCCGATCGCGATCACCCATTCGCCGAGCCGCAGCTTGTCGGAATCGCCGAACTTGACCGCGACCAGCGGCTTGTTCGGCGTGAATTTCAAGACCGCGAGATCGGTCTTCTTGTCGACGCCGACCAGTTCGGCCTTGAACTTGCTGCCGTCGTTCATGATCACGTTGATCTCGTCAGCGCCGTCGATGACGTGATTGTTGGTCACGACGATGCCCGAGGGATCGATGATGAAGCCGGAGCCGAGCGAGGTGGTCTTGTGCGGCTGCAGGTCGCCGCCGCCGCCCGGACCGCCGCGGCGGTTCTTGAAGAAGTCGTCGAAGAACTCCTCGAACGGCGAGCCCGGCGGCAATTTCGGCATCGCGTTCTTGTCGGTCGGGCCGGTGTTCTTGGCCTCGACGGTCTGCGAGGTCGAGATGTTGACCACCGCGTCGATCACCTTCTCGGCGACATCGGCGATGCCGTCGGGGCCGCGGGCAAACGCCGGCGGCGCAATGGCGAAGCTGGCGGCGCCGAGGCAGATCGCGGCCAGCCAGGGGCGCAGGCGATGAGTCAGGGCCGGGATCGCAGCGGTCATTTCGGGTCTCTCTGTGCAAAAACGGGGCGGAATCTTTCGTCCACAGTGCGCCCGAACGGGGTGACGGCGCAAGCATCGGCCGGACATTTCACGGTCATCAGCGCGTGACAAATGCGGCAAAAAACCGGCCAGGAAACTGGCGGCGCTGGTCAATTTGACGTTGATCCACGGCCGAGCAGACGGCGGCCGCATCCGGCAAGAAGCTAGCGCCGCACGATCCAGATCAGGATCAGGCCGGCCACCGCCGATCCGATGCCGACGATGCGCAGGATGTTATCCGGCGTCGCCAGCGCGCTCTTCATTGCCCGCCGCATCCAGGCCGGGCTGGCCGCGAACATCAGGCCTTCCAGCACAAACAGAACACCCACACCGATGAGGAAGTCGGCGAACGCTATGGACCTCATCGGACTGGAACCTCCCGCATGCTGTTGTTTTTGGCTTTTGTATTCAGGCCGAAGCGATGCCGCTTCGGCCCCTTGGAAATCCGGCAGGCGTCAGGGCTTTGCCGCCGCCGCTGCCGCTGGCGCGGGAGTGGCCGCGGCCGCTGCACCGGACGGGCTGTTGAAGAACTTGAAGAAATCCGAATCCGGCCGCAGCAGGAAGCGGGTGTCGTTGCTCTTCAGGCCGTTTTCATAGGCCGTCATCGAACGATAGAACGCGAAGAAGTCCGGATCCTTGCCATAGGCTTCGGCGAACAGCCGGTTGCGTTCGCCGTCGCCCTCGCCGCGGATCTGCTCCGCCTTGGAGTTGGCTTCGGCGACGATCACGGTGGCTTCGCGGTCGGCGTTGGACCTGATCTCCTGCGCCTTCTGTCCGCCCTGGGCGCGGAATTCCGCGGCCTCGCGTTGCCGCTCGGTCTGCATGCGCTGGTAGACCGCCTGGCTGTTCTGCTCCGGCAAATCGGCGCGCCTGATCCGCACGTCGACCACCTGGATGCCGTAGGCGTCGGCTTCCTTGTCGACCTGGTCGCGGATCCGCCCCATCAGGGCCTCGCGCTCGTCGCGCACGACCTGGATGAAGGTGACTTCGCCGAGCACGCGGCGCAGCGACGCGTTGAGGATCGTCGTCAACTGGATGTTGGCGGCCTGGATCGAACCGACGCTCTGGTAAAACCGCAGCGGCGTCTTGATCCGATAGCGCGCGAAGGCGTCCACCACCAATCGCTTCTGGTCGGAAGCGATGATTTCCTGCGACGGATTTTCCAGATCGAGAATCCGCTTGTCGATCGCGATCACGGTATCGATGAACGGCGCCTTGAAGTGCAGGCCGGGGTCGGTCACCACGTCGACCGGCTTGCCGAACCTGACCACCAGCGCCTGCTCGGTCTGGTCGACGGTGAACACCGAACCGTAGCCGACGATGATCGCCAGCAATACCAGCAGCAGTACGATAATGCCTGTAACCGGGGATCTCATCTTGTGCTCCCGCTCTGCTGCTGCGGCTGGCCGGTAGAAGCCGCCGGCGGACGCCGCGGCGTCAACTCGCTGAGCGGCAGATAAGGCACGACGCCCTGCGCGCCGGCACCGCCGCCGTCATAGATCAGCTTTTCCGAGCCGCCGAGCACGCGCTCCATCGTCTCCAGATAAATGCGCTGCCGGGTGACGTCGGGAGCCTTCTTGTACTCGTCGTACACTTTGAGGAAGCGCGAGCTCTGGCCCTTGGCCTCGGCGACCGCCTGCTGCTTGTAGCCTTCGGCGACCTGCAGGATTTGCGCGGCGCGCCCCTTGGCGTCGGGAACGACGCGGTTGGCGTAGGTCTGCGCTTCGTTCTGCAGCCGCTCGAGGTCGGCGCGCGCCGCCTGCACGTCGCGGAATGAATCGATCACCTGCGCGGGCGGGTCGACCTTCTGCATCTGCACCTGCTGGATCAGGATGCCCGAGCCGTAATTGTCGAGCGTCTTCTGCATCAGTTCCTGCACCGCGGTTTCGGTCGAGGTCCGGGCGCCGGTCAGGATCGGCTGGATGTTGGACTTGCCGACCACCTCGCGCATCGCGCTTTCGGCGACCGCCTTCACGGTGCCTTCGGGGCTCTGGATATTGAACAGGTAATCGGCGACGCCCTTCGGCTTGATGCGCCACAAAACCGTGAAGTCGACGTCGACGATGTTTTCGTCGCCGGTCAGCATCAGGCTTTCCTCGGGAACGTCGCGCATGGTGCGGCCGCGCCGCCCCGGATCGTCGATCAGCGTCATGCCGATGCTCAAGGTCGAAACCCGCAGCGCCTTCGGCAACAGCACGGTCTCGATCGGATACGGCAGATGATATCTCAGGCCGGGACCGGCATCGCCGATATATTTGCCGAAGCGCAGTATGATGCCCTGCTCTTCGGACTGCACGCGATAGAAGCCGGTCATCGCCCAGATCGCGATGATGCCGAGCAGCACCAGCGCGATGCCGGCGCCGCTGAAACTGCCGCCCGGCATCCACTGCTGGAGGCGGTCCTGCAACCGCCGCAAAAGGTCTTCAAGGTCGGGCGGCCGCGGTCCCACCGGTTGCGGTCCGGAACCCCATGGTCCTTTCGGACCGGAGCCCCACGGGCCTCCGCCTTGATTCTTCCACGGCATCGACAATCTCCTCCGCAAGGCTCGAGGGCCAAATCCCGGATGACCAGGACGCCCGGCCTTGCAATCTGGACGGCTTTATAGGGGACGGCCCCTGCCCTTACAACGCAAGCTTCCGGTTCGAAGCAGCTATGCCGCAGGCCGCAATTGTCAATGTAAACATTAACCGGGGCGGTTAATGCGACTTTTCGCCTATAGCTGCCGTGTAGGAAAAGCCGGCCGCCTTATGTAGGTGACATAGGAAAAGTCGGCGCTGTCGTCGGGTCCGGCCGGATGGCGCACGCGGGCGACCTCCTGCCACACCGTCTTGTCGATGGCGGCAAAACGCGTGTCGCCGTCGGGCCGGGCATGGACTTCGGTCAATTCCAGCCGATCGGCGATATCCATCCATTGCGCATAAATCTCGGCGCCGCCAATCACCGCGATCTCGGTGGCGAAACGCCGCAGCGCATCGCCGGTCGCGACCGCGCGCGCGTCCGCAAACGAAGTCGTCACCACCGCGCCCGGCGCGCGATAGCTTTGATCGCGGGTGACGACGATGTTGGTGCGATGAGGCAACGGCCGGCGCAGCGAGACAAAAGTCTTGCGGCCCATCACCACCGGCTTGTTGATGGTCATCGCCTTGAGGCGCTGCTGATCGGTCTTGAGGCGCCAGGGAATCGTGCCGCCGGCGCCGATCACACCATTCTCCGCCACCGCGACGATCAGAACCACTTCCATCACCGCGTTTCCCCTGCCAGAGCCGCGAGCGCCGTTCCCGAAAGCCGGCACACCGTCCACTCGTCCATCAGTAGGGCGCCGAGCGATTTGTAGAATTCGATCGACGGCGTATTCCAGTCCAGCACCGACCATTGCAGCCGCGACCAGCCGTTCGCCACGCAGGCTTTGGCGAGATGCGCCAGCAGCGCCTTGCCGATGCCCTTGCCGCGATGTGCCGGACGAACGAACAGATCCTCGAGATAGAGGCCGGGCTTGCCGCTGAAGGTCGAGAAATTGAGGAACCAGACCGCAAAGCCGACCGGCTCGCCCTGCCACTCCGCGATCTCGCAGAACAGCCGCGGGTTGTCGTCGAATAATGCCGCGTCGATGTCGGCTTCGGTCGCTTCGACCTCATGCAGCAATTTTTCGTATTCGGCGAGTTCGCGGACCAGCGTCAGGACAAGCGGGGCTTCACCGGGACGGGCGCGACGAATGTGAAGGGACATTCAATCGCTCATACCGCGACTTCAGCCTTGATGTGCGGATGCGGGTCGTAGCCTTCGAGCACGAAGTCCTCGTAGCGGAAGCCAAAGATATCTTTCACGTCCGGATTGATCTTCATCACCGGCAGTTTTCGCGTCGGGCGCGTCAATTGCAGCCGCGCCTGTTCGAGATGGTTGGAATACAGATGCGTGTCGCCGAGGCTGTGGACGAAATCGCCCGGCTTCAGTCCCGTCACCTGCGCCACCATCATGGTCAATAGCGCGTAGGACGCGATGTTGAAGGGCACGCCGAGGAAAACGTCGGCCGAGCGCTGGTAGAGCTGGCACGACAATTTGCCGTTGGCGACATAGAACTGGAACAGGCAATGGCAGGGCGGCAGCGCCATCTTGTCGACGTCGGCCGGATTCCATGCGCTGACGATCAGCCGCCGCGAATCCGGATTGCGCTTGATCATCTCGATGACATTGGAGATCTGGTCGATGCTGCGGCCGTCCGGCGCCGGCCAGGAGCGCCATTGCGAGCCATAGACCGGGCCGAGATCGCCATTGGCGTCGGCCCATTCGTCCCAGATCGAAACGCCGTTGTCTTTCAGGTATTTGATATTGGTGTCGCCGGCCAGAAACCACAGCAGCTCGTGCGCGATGGCCTTCAGCGGCAGCTTCTTGGTGGTCAGCATCGGGAAGCCGGCCGACAGGTTGAAGCGCATCTGGTGGCCGAAGATCGACAAGGTGCCGGTGCCGGTGCGGTCGCTCTTTTCAGCGCCGTCGGCGAGTATCCGTTCGAGCAGGTCGTGATACTGGTTCATGGCGTGATGGTGCGATCCTTTGGAGTGCCGAAATCTCTAGCGCCCGGACCGGGCAACCGACACACCGATCCGGCTCCGGACAACCATTATACCCTGAAAAATGAGCATCCGGCTTAGTCCGGACAAGGGTCAGACGACCGGTTCCGTTAACCCAAAACGCCGGCAAACCCCAAAAGCCCGCCCGCGAGTAGCAGCCAGAGCGGATTGAGCCGGGTGGTCGAGGCCAATATCGCCGCGCCCGCCGTGACCAAGGCGGCGGCCCAGGTTCGGTCCGAGGTCAGCGCCAGGATCAGCCCGCTGGCGCCCATCAGGCCGATCGACAACGGGACCAAAGCGGCCTGGATGATCGCGGGCCAGCGCGAATGGCTCCTTTGGCGCAGGAACCGGCTGACATAGAAGGCCAGCACGGCGGTCGGCACGCACATCGAAAGCGTCGCAACCAGGGCGCCACCGACGCCCGCGACCGCATAGCCGATCAGGGTGACGATCAGCACGTTCGGTCCCGGCGACAATTGCGCGATCGCGAACACATCGGCGAACTGCTTGTCGGTCAGCCAATGGTGAACGTCGACCGCGACCCGGTGCATCTCGGGAATCGCCGAATTGGCGCCGCCGACCGCGAACAGCGACATCACCCCGAAGGTCAAAGCCAGCGTCAGGATCGGGTTGCCGCTGTCGTTCATGAAGCGGCCCGCCGGCGCACGACCATGGTGATGGCGAGGCTCGCCGGGATCGCCACCAGCAGCACCGCCGGCAGAGGCCATCGCACGAGCCCGATCGCAATGAACACCGCGATCATGACGGTCAGCGCCACCAGATCGCGCCGTTTGACCAGCGGCATCATCATCCTGAACACCACCGAGATCAGAAGCCCGACCGCGGCGCAGGAGACGCCCGCCAGAATGCGCCGCAAGGCGTCGACCTGACCGAAATGCGCATAGAGCACGGCGAGGATGGTCACGATCACGACCGGAGGGCCGACCAGTCCGGCAAACGCCGCGACGCCGCCGGCAAGCCCGCGAAACCGCGCGCCGAACACCACGGACAGATTGACGATGTTCGGCCCGGGCAGGAAATGGCAGAGCGCAAACGTCTCGTTGAATTCGTCCGCCGTCATCCAGCGGTGCTGTTCGACGATGCCGCGCCGCGCGAACACCAGAACGCCGCCGAAGCCGGCCAGCGACATCTTGGCGAACGCGACAAATAACGCGAACAGACCAGGTGGCGGCGATGTGGGGCTTGCCGGCGCGGAACCCTGAACGGGAACGGCAGCCGGCGGCGAATCCGGGGGCATGCGCCAGATTTAGAACGGCGAACCGCGCAGGGCCAACCGATATTCGGCGATTTCCACCCGGAACGGGCGCGTGGCAGCCATTCCGGCGCCGTATTGCCCTCGATGCCGCTGAGGACGGGGCCGCCGCGGCTCTATTTTTCTCAACTTTTGCACCCTATATTGGGGGTGCCGGTTCGCCGGCTATGGAAATAAATTGCCGTCGCAATAAACCATTCGGACCCGGGGGCAGTACCCGGCGCCTCCACCCAAGTCCACCGCTAAACGTGGGCTTCGGCGGGGGCGAAACAGGATCGACGAGGGCGTAAAGGGCGTGTTTTTTCTCGGTATGGTTCCGCCGTTATCGGGCTATGCAATAGTTGCAAACGACAACTATGCTCCGGTTGCTCAGGCTGCGTAACGCAGTTTGAAAGACCAAGTCTAAAGTCCTGATGGGTTAAGCTCCGTCAGGCGGGGTTCGGAGGCACCTGGCAACAGAAGCCTCCACTTGATTTCCCCCTGGCGGATATTCCCCCCACCGGCTGAGCCTTTTGCCGGAATATTCACCACCGATGGTGCTGACCTCGCCCCCCGCCCGGGGTACCATGGCCCGAGGTTGCGAGTCGGGCCGAAGGCACAAGACACCGCCGCCGATCCTTGGGTGGCATTAAACGCGACAGGACAGGCAATGGCGACCGATCACATCCGATATGACGTGCTGGCGCGCGACGCGTTGCGCGGCGTGCTGCGCCGCGTCCTGACCGATGCCGCCGAACATGGCCTGCCCGGGGAACATCATTTCTTCATCACCTTCCTGTCGACCGCCGAGGGCGTGAAGTTGTCACCGCGGCTGTTGGCGCAATATCCGGAAGAAATGACCATCATCCTGCAGCATCAGTTCTGGGACCTGACGGTTCTGGAGGATCGATTCGAGGTCGGCCTGTCCTTTGGCGGTATCCCGGAACGGCTGGTGGTGCCTTTCAACTCCATCAAGAGCTTCTTCGACCCGTCGGTGCAGTTCGGCCTGCAGTTCGAGGCCAACGATGCCGCGGCCGAAGGCCCGGCTGCCAGCAACCTGCCCGCGGTGCCGACATCAGCCCCGACGGCGTTGACCGTTCCGGAGCCCGCCGCCGAAAAACCGGCCGAGCCGGACCGGTCCGGCGAAGGCGCCGAAGTGGTTCGGCTGGATCGCTTCCGCAAGAAATAATCGAGCGCGCAACTTTTGCGCCGCTGTCATAGCGTTTTCGAGCGAAGTGGAGGATGCCGGTTCGCGTGAAGAAAACGCGTCGAAACAAGAATCTAGAGCTTCGGTTCTGATTCTTTCAGAGCCGAACATGCTCTAGAGTATCCGTTCCGCCACGTTCACGGCTTACGGAATCTATTCATGGCCAAGCGACCCCTAACCAAACAATCTGCGCGACCCGCGGCGTCATCTCCGCCCACCCGTTCCGAGACCGACAGTTTTGGGCCGATCGACGTCGCCGCCGATCGCTATTGGGGGGCGCAGACCGAACGCTCGCGGCGCAACTTCCGCATCGGCCATGACCGGATGCCGATGCCGATCATCTACGCGCTGGCAATGGTCAAGCTCGCCTCCGCCGAAACCAATCACGAGCTCGGCCTGATCGACCGCCGCCGCGCCGACGCCATCGTCCGCGCCGCGCGCGAGGTGATCGACGGCAAGCTCGACGATCATTTCCCGCTGGTGGTGTGGCAAACCGGATCCGGCACGCAGACCAACATGAACCTCAACGAGGTGATCGCCAACCGCGCCAACGAACTGCTCGGCGGCGAACGCGGCGCCAAGCAGCCGGTTCATCCCAATGATCACGTCAACATGAGCCAGTCCTCCAACGACTCGTTTCCGACCGCGATGCACATCGCCGCCGCCACCCGCATCACCGCCGATCTCATTCCCGCGCTCGGCGAGCTTCACCGCGCGTTGCGCAAAAAGGAAAAAGCGTTCGCCCGCGTCGTCAAGATCGGCCGCACCCACACCCAGGATGCGACGCCGCTGACGCTCGGTCAGGAATTTTCCGGCTACGCCGCCCAGGTCGAAAGCGGCATCGCGCGGCTGCGCGTCGCAGTGAAGGATCTGTATCCGCTGGCGCAGGGCGGCACTGCGGTCGGCACCGGCCTCAATTCGAAACCGAAATTCGCGCGCACGTTCGCCAAACACGTCGCCAAAATGACCCGGCTGCCGTTCACCAGCGCCGCCAACAAGTTCGAGGCGCTCGCCTCCAACGACGCCTACGTGTTCGCGCACGGCGCGATCAATTCGGTGGCGACCGGCCTGTTCAAGATCGCCAACGACATTCGCCTGCTCGGATCGGGTCCACGTTCAGGATTGGGCGAACTGATCCTGCCCGAGAACGAGCCGGGTTCCTCGATCATGCCGGGCAAGGTCAATCCGACGCAGTGCGAGGCGATGACCATGGTGTGCTGTCAGGTTTTCGGCAATCACGCCGCGATAACGGCGGGCGGCAGCCAGGGTCACTTCGAACTAAATGTGTACAAGCCGCTTCTGGCATATTGTATGATGCATTCCATTCAATTGCTTGCGGACGTCTCGCGTTCATTTACCGAGCATTGCGTCGATGGAATCCGCGCCGATGAAAAGCGGATTCGGGAACTGATGGAGCGCTCGCTGATGCTGGTGACCGCGCTGGCGCCCAAAATCGGCTACGATAACGCGGCAAAAGTCGCGAAATCGGCGCACGCGCGCGGCACGACTTTGAAGGAAGAGGCCTTGCGATTCAGGTTTGTTTCGGCCGCCGAGTTCGATCGGCTGGTGCAGCCTTTGAAAATGACGCACCCCGGATGAACCGCGACGCGAAGGCCCCGCAAAATTACGGGGCTCGATAATAATTATAATTCATACGAGCTAAGGACTGACGCTGACCAGCTCTTGTCGTTGCGTGTGAGCGTGGGTACAGCACAGATAATTTTTGATTTCACAGAGCGAAACTTATTCTTTAGTGCTATCGTATCCGATCACGGGGATTTCTCTCGATGAAGATCGATCATTTTTACGTCCAGTGCGGCGACATATTTGCAGACGTCGCTTGTGCTTCCTTTGCGTAATGAGGGCGAAGGCATGGGGGAAATAGTCAACCTGAAACGATTCAAGAAACGCAGCGAGCGCGAGCAGGCGGCCAAACAGGCCGACGCCAACCGGACCCGATTCGGCCGAACCAAGCCCGAACGCACGCTGGATGAATTGCGCGCAAGCCGTGCGGAAAAGCATTTGGACCAACATCGCATCGACGGTGAGGACGCATCATGAAATCACCCGTCGTCAAACGCTCGATCGTGGTCGCAGGCCATAAAACCAGCGTCAGCCTCGAGGAAGCCTTCTGGAACGGCATGAAGGAAATCTCTGGCCTTCGCGACATGACGCTGTCGGAACTGGTCGGCGAGATCGACAGCAACCGCCAGCAGGGAAATTTATCCTCGGCGATCCGGCTTTTCGTGCTGGATTATTTCCGTAACCGGGCGATGGCGCCCGCATCGGAACCGAAGCCGCAGAGCTAAACCAAGGCTAAGGCATGATCGCGGGGGCAAACGCCCGCCGCAAATCCGGTGCGCGTCTTTCCGGATTTTGATGTCGTTGCCGAATCTTGATGTCCATAAATAGTCGTGTGTCAGGGCGCGGCGATGGCCAACGCGGCCAGCGACAACAACAGCGCCGGCGGCATCACGATCAGGCCGAGCTTGAGGAATTGCCAGGCGCCGACATGCTCGCCCTCGCGCCGCAGCACGATCAGCCACAGAATGGTCGCCAGCGAACCCGTCACCGACAGGTTCGGGCCGAGATCGACGCCAATCAGAATCGCGCCCAGGATATGGCGGGGCACCTGCGCGGCCTGGCCGGTGGTCGCGGCGATCAGGCCCACCGGAAGATTGTTCAGCAGGTTGGAGGCGATCGCGACCGCGACGCCCGCGATCCAGGATGTCAGTTGCGGCGCCGCGGTCGAGGCTTGTTTGAGCACGCGCGCCAGCGCCGGCAGCACGCCGGTGCGGTTCAGGCCTTCGACCAGGATGAACAGGCCGGCTACCAGCGGCAGCACCGACCAGGAAATGTCCAGCAACACCGGCCACAGCGATTGCCGCCCGATCACCAGCACCAGCACCGTGACCACGGCGCCGGCGATGAAGGTCGGCAAGCCGAGATCCCGGTCCATCGCCGAAGCCGTGAGCAGCACGACGGCCGTCGCCAAGATGCCGATCGCGGTCAGCTTGCCCGCGCGGGTCAACGGCGCGATCGTCTCGATCGCGGCAACGCTGCCGGCGAGCGCGCGCCGCTGGGTCAGAAGCAGCGCGAGATAGGTCGCGACAACGGCGGCCAGCGAAGGCAGCGCAAAGGCGCGCAGCCAGTCCACCAGCGGCGGCATCGCCTTGCCGAACACCACCAGGTTGGCGGGATTGGAGATCGGCAGCACGAAGCTTGCGGCATTGGCGATGAAGGCGCAGGCGAACAGATAAGGCAGCGGCTCGACCCTGGCGGCGCGGGTCGCGGCATAGACCGCCGGCGTCAGCACCACCGCGGTGGCATCGTTGGACAGCAGCACGGTCACGACGGTGCCGACCAGATAGACGATCAGGAACAGCCGCTTCGCCAAGCCCCTGGAAGAACGCACCGCCTGCGCCGCGAGCCAGTCGAACAATCCCTCCTTCCGCGCCACTTCGGCCAGCAACATCATGCCGGCGAGGAAGAAATAGACGTCGGCGCCCTTGCCGGCCGCGGCCAGCGCATCCGGCCATGGCAACAGGTTCAGCACCACCAGCAACGCGGCTCCCGCGGCGGCCCAGATGAATTCGGGCAGGTTCCATGGCCGCGCGATCACGCCGAAGGTCGCCAGCGCGGCAATGCCCCAGGTCGCTGCATCGGCTGTTGAGGTCACTCCGCGGCCGCCAACATCGTTGCCGAGGGAAGATTCGTCGAAACTTCCCGCCGCGCGCAGGCGGGCCTCAAGGTCGAGGCAAAGCCGAGCCACAATGCAATCGAGCCCAACGCAAAACTGCCGAGAATCATGAAGCTCGCCCCGTAACCGATTTCCTGCGCGATCCAGCCGCCGATCAGCGGGCTGAGCGCCGCACCGACACCCTGAACCGTCATTACCGCGCCCTGCCCGACATTGATCCGCCCGCTGCCATGGAGAATACGCGCCACCAGGGCAGGAACAACCACGCTCTGCAGGCCGGCGCCGACGCCGTCAAGGATCTGAACGGGATACACGCCCCAGCGATTGATGACAAAGGCGGCGATCACGCCGCGCACCGGCAGGGCGATGAACGCGATCAGCAACAACAGCCAGTAGCCCTGCTTCTCGCCGACCCGCGTCGCGATCAGCGACACCAGCATCATCACGCCCTGCGCCACGACGATGGTGGTCGCGACGAATTGCGAGGGGTCGACCTGTTTGGTCGAGACCACCGCCAGGCCATAGAGCGGCAACATCGCGCCATTGCCGAGATGAAAGCAGGCCAGCGCCGCCGCCAGGATCAACAGCGTCTTGTTTTTCAGCAACACCGAGAACCCGCTGATATCGGCCTTGTCCTGGTTTTTCTTCCGGGTCAGTCCGCGCGCCTCGTCGTCGTCGATCGCGGCGCTCGGGATCAGCAGCACCGAGACGATCGACATCACGCCAAAGCCGGCCGCCAGCCACAGCACCCAGGTCAGCCCGAACGCCCAGCCGACGAGGCCCGACAGACCCGCGCCGACCAGATTGCCGGCATGGTTGAACACCTGGTTATGCCCGTTCTGGCGGTTGAAGCCGGCCTGATGAAAAATCCCGAGCGTGATGCCGGCGACCGCCGGCACGATCGCGGCCCCCGAAATCGCGGTCGCGGCCTGCGACAGCGTCACCAGCCAAAAGCTTTGCGACAGCAGGACGATGCCGGAGGCGATCACGGTACAGATGCCGGGAATGACGACGTAGAGTTTTTTATGCCGGGTGGCGTCGATCAGCGCGCCCGCCGGCGTCGTGATCAGCATTCCCGCCACGCCGCCGACGGTCATCACGGTGCCGATCAGCCCGCTTTGCCAGCCATGCGCCAGCAGGAAGACCCCGAGAAACGGACCGATCCCCGACTGCATGTCGGCCATGAAGAAATTCAGCGCAAGCAGCGGCCAGACGCCCTTCGAAGCGCCGCCGCCGCGCGCCAATTCGTTCGATGGTGGGTTCAAATGGCGCTCCATCGCCGCAATCGGCGATGAGGCAGTAACGCCCGGCAGAGGCGTTGGTTCGCCTATGGGGGAGGCGGCGCCGCCGCTGGCGGCGGGGTCAGCACCAAGGGCGGCCGGGGTTTTGGCGGCGCCGGGCGCGCCGCACCGGGCGCGGGCCGCACCTCGATCGAAGGCGGCAGCGGCGCAACCTGCTGGCTGACGACCGGCGGTGCTGGATTGGCCGGCGGCAATGGACGCGGCGCGCTCACCCTGGGCTTGGGCGGCGCGCCGACCGAGGGCTGCGCGGGAGCGGACGGTGGAGTCGACGCCGGCAACGCCTGCGGGGTTTCACCGCGCTCGATCGAATCCAGCCGTTTGGTTTCGCGATCGATCGCGCGCACCGAAAGCCAGGACGAAAGGGCCGAGACATCGACCGTGCGGTCGAGCTTGTCCGGTGTACCGGCGGCAAAGATCTGGATTTCCGGATGGCCGCTGCCCAGCGCGTCCTCAGCTAACGCAATCACGGCGCGGACATCGGCCTGATCGGCCGGAATGTCATAGCCGCCCGACACGACGGCGTGTGCGACGCCGGCGTCCAGCGTGGTCGCGGCGACACGAAGCCGGCCGTCGCGGATGGTGAACGGAATCTGCGCCGATGCGACCAGCAGCGCGCCCCCCGACAGGACGGGATCGACCAACTGCCTCAGCTTCGCATCGCCCGTGGCCTGTCCGGCATCGCTGGCGTTGATCGCCACTTCGAACGCGCGCGGATCGAGCCCCGATATCGCAGCGGATTCCAGCGTCACGGTGCCGCTGCCCGACAGCGCGCCGAGCAGCGCCTGCGTGCTGCGGCCCTGGGCCGCCAGCGTCATCTGCAGCGAGGCGCGGCCGGCCGGCATCGCGAGGCTGCGGTAATGCAGCACCGAGCCGTCGGCGCCCTTGAGGCTGATCTGCGCATTCAGCGCAATGCCGTTGGCGCCCGGTCTGGTGTCGACCGTCGCGGTGACGTCGCCGCCTCCGATCTTGCCTTTAATCGCGTCGAAGGTCAGCGCCTGGCCGTCGCTCTTGACCGTGCCGCTGACGGGACGCATCTCGCCGCCACCCGGCAGCGTGCCGCGCAGCGCCTGAAACGCGACCTTGCCGCGCCAACCCTTCAATAGCCCCGAGCCGAGCGGCGCGGCGGCGTCGTGTCCGGCGGCACCGATCGCCAGCGCGAATATCGGCGCCAGCGACAACTGATCCAGCCCGACCTCGCCGTCGATGGATTTCTCATCGCCCAGCACCAGCGCCAGGCGCCCGCGCAGCCGGGCGCCTGCAATGGTGCTGTTGAGGTCGTCGAAATTCAGTTTGTTGCCAGCGAGCGAAACCCGCGACGACAGCGCAATGTTTTTCGCCAGCGCATCGGCCGGCCTGAGATCGAGCAGCGGCGCCAGATCGGCGCTGCGAACCCTCAGATTGAGATTGGCCTTGGGATCCTGCGCCCATGGTTCGGCCGAACCGTCCGCCTCGGCATCCAGTCCGCTTCCCGTGATCTTCGCCTTGAGCCGCAGCGGCGCGCGCCACGCGCCGCTCGCCGAGCCCTCGAATTGCACCGGCCCGTCGCCCGCCGCAACCGCGCGGTCGAGCCCGAGCAGCGCCACCAGTGCACGCCCCTGCTCCGCCGAAAACTTTGCCTCAACGCCGATATCGCTGCGGCCGAGCGCGGCGAGATCGATGCCCTCGATGGCATTGGCGGGCGGTGTCGCGGTGATGACCGCATTGCCCTTGAGCTGCGGCGCATCGAGATCGAGCACGCCGGTGACGTGATCGCTCGAGCCCTTCTTGCCGAGATCGAGCGCCAGTTTGAGGTGCGCCGCTCCCGGTGCGTTGCCCATGGCATTGAGCCGCGCCGCAAACGACGGCGCGAACGGCGCGACAAATCCGGTCAACCGGGCCAGCGACGCCGCGGTCGAATCCAGCGCCAGCTTTCCGGTCGACGCCGCCCGATCGAAGCTGCCGCTGCCTTCGAGAGTCACGTTGTCGGTCTCGCCGACCTTCAAACGGTCGATCGAGATCGTTTTGGGGTCGTAGCCCAGATTCGCCAATAGCGGCCCGAGCTCCTGGCCGGCCGACACCGCGTGGCCGAGATCGAGCGACAGCCGCGCCGCGTCGGGCCATTCGTCCTGCGGGCCCGCAAGCGCACGCGCAAGCGCGGTGACCGCGTCGAGGTCGAGCCGGTCGGCCTTCAATTCCGCATCGAGCCGCGAACCACCGCCGGCGGTTTTGGTCGCCAGCGCGATCCGTCCCGTGACGGCACCGCCATCGATCTCCGCTTTCATCGCGTCGATGGCAAAACGGTCGGCGGCGATGCTGACGTCGCCATGCAGATGCAGCGGCTTCTGGCTGCGGAGCACGATCTCGCTGCGGCCTTGCAGCCAGCCCATCAGCGCATCCGGATCCGAGGAATCGACATCAAGCGCGGCCTTGAGGCCATTGGCGTTGGCTGCTTGCGAATTGCCGCCGCTCACCGCCACCTGGGTCGCGCCGGGCGCGCGAAAATCCAGCCGGTCGACGCTCCATGAACTTGCATCGCCATGCAGGATGGCGGTGATGTTCTGCAACGGCCGACCGCCGAGCATGATCTGTTCGGAGCTGAACTCGACTTTCGCCGGGATCGGCGGTTGCGGGAAAGCCGCGATCAGCGCGCGCAGGCCGGGCAGCAACCGCACCGGCTCGGCATTCTTGTCGTCCTTTTCGTTTTTTGCGGCGACGAACTTGTCGGCGTCGAGTTGCCGCGCCGAAAGCACCGCGTGGAGCAGCGGCTGTGCGCCGAAACTGACCTCGGCGAGACCGACGAATTTCAGCGCGCGCTCCTCGCCGCCATAGCTGGCCTCGAGCTGTTCCAGCCCGGCGCCCGAGGGATCGGCCTTGACCTTGGCGGCGACGCGCCAAGGCGTCGCGACGGCGGGCTTGGCATTGACCGGCGAACTCAGCGTCAAGGCGCCCTCGAAGCGCGGCGCTCGGGCCCGGAAGGAGAGCACGCCCTCGAGATCGGCGGCGAAGGCGCGCGCGTTTGCAGCACTCAGGCTTGGATCGATGTCGAGGTGAACGCGGGTGCCGCTGCCGTCGGTCGCATCGCCGGACGACACCCGGAACGGATAGCGCGCGCCTGAAAGCGTAAAATTGCCGTCGCCGCGGATCGACCCGGCCAGCGCGCGGACGTCGCCGCTGAAGGCGATGTCGTTGAGCTCCAGCGTGCCGCGGCTGGCGGCATCATGCAGCGCGACGCGGCCGGTCAGGTTGAGCCGGTCGATCGCCAGCGAACCCAGGCTGGAGCTGCCGCTCGAGGCCGGCCAGTCGATCCGGCCCTGGCGGTCGAGGCCGAGGTCGAGCGCGACGCCGTTGATCGTCAGTTCGGTGGCGCGCCACTCGCCGCGCATCAGCGAACCCAGGCTGAACTCGACGTCGAGCTTGTCGGCGCGGACCTTGCCGAGATCGTTGGCGCCGCCGACCACCACCGAATGCAGTTGCAGCGACGGCGTCGGCAATAGCCGCGCATCGAGCTTGCCGCCGACACGCACCGGCGCGCCCACGATCCTTGTGGCCTCGGCCTCGAATTGCGGCCGGAACTGATTCCAGTCGACGAAATACGGCCCGACCAGCGCGGCTATCAGCGCAACAATCAAGGCTATCGCCAATCCGAGCAGTGTCGTCTGCACGGCGTCTCCCTCGCACACACTCCGGCGGCTGCCCTGCCCGGCCTGGCGCGATTTGACCCGCCAGACCCTGCGCCTCACCGGCCGGGCCATCCACCCGCCAGCCGCGCCAAATTCAACGCCGGAACAGCGCTATATATAGAGAGAAGTATGGCGAAGTCACAGCAATGGAGCGTGACCGTTCGACGCCCTCACCAGCTTGCGGGCAATTCCTTCAGGCCGCGCAGCACGAAGGTCGGCCGCCATTGCGGGTTTTCGGCATCGTCCAGCTTCAGCTCCGGGAGCCGCCGCAGCAGCGTGGAGATGGCGACCTCCGCCTCGATCCGTGCCAACTGGGCGCCGAGGCAGAAATGGATGCCGCCGCCAAAGGAAAGCGGCCGCACATTGGGACGGGTGATGTCGAGCCGGTCCGGACGGTCGGGATAGACCGCCTCGTCGTGGTTGGCCGAACCCAGCAGGCACAGCACGCTTTCGCCTTTCGGGATTTTCTTGCCGCCGAGGTCCTCGATGTCCTCCAGCGCCACCCGGCCGGTCATCTGCACCGAAGAATCGTAGCGCAAAAACTCCTCGATCGCGTTGGTGGTCAGGGCCGGGTTGGACTTCAGCAGCGCGAGCTGGTCGGGATTGCGATGCAGCGCCAGAAGGCCGTTGCCGATCAAATTGACGGTGGTTTCGTGACCGGCGCCGAACAGCAGGATGATGTTGGCGGTCAATTCCTCGTTGGTCAGCTTGCTGCCGTCCTCCTCGGCCTGCAACAGCTGCGTGATCAGATCGTCGCCCGGGGTCTTCCGGCGCAGTTCGAACAACTGCTGGAAGTACATCTGGGCCATCATGTTCCCGGCATTGCCCTGCTGGATTTCTTCCGGCGTCATCGGCACCGGGTCGAGCAGGCGGCCGCCGTCGCGCGAGCTCTTGTAAAACACCTCGCGATGCTCCTCGGGAATCCCGAGCATGTCGCAGATGATGGTCACCGGCAGGCGGAACGCAAAATCCTCGATCAGGTCCATGCGGCCCTGGGCGATGACGGCATCGATGGTCTGGTCGACGACCTGCTGAATGCGCGGGCGCATGTCCTCAACCCGCCGCGCCGTAAAGGCTTTTACCACCAGACCGCGCAGCCGCGTATGGTCCGGCGGATCCTGCTGCAGCATCCAGTGGCTCATGCTGCGGAACACCGGCTCTTCCATGATCTTGGGGCCGTAGCGCCGGATCGTCCGGTCGACGTAGTCCTTGCCGAAACGCTTGTCGCGCATCACCAGGCTCGCCTCGGCGTGCCGGCTGGCGACGAAAGCGCCATGGGCATTGACATGCATCGGATCGGTGGCGCGCAGCCGCTGGTAATGCGGATAGGGATTGCGAATGAAATCCGGCGACAGCGGGTTGAAAAGCGGCTCGCTGGTGGCGGCCTGGACATGCTCGTTCATGGTGACCTCAAGGGGTTGCCGTATCGAAGCATCCGCGCATCGAATGCATCGGTCCCGTTTCCTCGGACATCCTGCAACTCGATACACTATTGTATCGAGTTGCATTCTGCCCTAAACTGCGCCGATGTCAAGAGTCCGAACCAGACCGACCCGGGACGATACCCGCGAAAAGCTGTTCGAAGCGGCCGCACGGGTATTCGAGGAACAGGGCATCAACGGCGCCAGCATCGAGGCGATCGCCGCTGCGGCCGGCTTTACCCGCGGCGCGTTCTACTCGAATTTCGACAGCAAGGACGAATTGATCATCGCCATGCTGGAGGATCACGTCGAGCAATCGATCAGCCGCATCCATGAGCTTCTCGCCAGACACCGCAACCTCGCGGACTTCATCGATGCGTTGAAGAAAATGGATCGCAGCCAGCAGGATCCGCTCGGCCGCTCGCCGCTGCTGCACATGGAGATGATCCTGTTCGTGGCGCGCGCCGAAAAGCGCCGGCCGGAGCTTGCCAAGCGTCTGCGCGCGCGGCGCAAGCTGATCGTCGATATCGTCGAGAGCACGGCCAAGGGCGGCGGACGGAACGGCCCGCTCAATCCGGCATGGGTCGGCGCCATCGTGCTGGCGCTGGAGGACGGCTTCCGGCTGCATCGCCTGATCGACCCGGAAACCACGCCGCCCGAGAGTTTTTTGCGCGCGATCGGCGATCTGCAGCGGACGATGGGAATTTCGGCGGGCTAGAGCTTTGGCTCCGACGCGTTTTCTTCACGCGAACCGGTGTCTACCCACGGATCAGGTCCGAGGGCATGCTTCGCTCGAAAACGCTTTAGCCGCGCACCTTGTGCAACTGGCCCGCCACCGCGCGGATCTTGCCGGGCCCTGCCCGCCAGATCGACAGCGCCGACAGCAGACTGACGCCGATCCCGATCACGAAAGCCAGCGTGTAGTCGCCGAACAAATCATGCAGCACGCCGGTGACCCAGGGTCCTGCCGCACCGCCGGCCAGTGCCGCGATCATGATGGTGCCGAAGATGCTGCCGTAGGCTTTGCCCTGAAATATCTCCAGCACGACCGCGCCCATGATCGAGGTCACGCCGTAGCCGAGCGCGCCCTGGGTCAGCACCATCAGATAGACCAGCGGCAGCACCGGAAAATATTTCAGCGCCACCAGCGCCGCGAAGCAGATGGCAAAGCCCGCGCAACTCACGGCCCAGATCCATTCGCGGCCGATCCGGTCAGAGAGGTGGCCGAGCGCGATCTGGCCGGGAATGCCGAGCAGACTGACCGCGCCAAGCGACCATACCGCAACGCCGGGGCTGAAGCCGATGTCGAGCAGATATTTGGTCTGGTGCACCTGCACCGCGTACCAGATGTACAGACCGCAGAAATAGCCGAGCGCGATCCACCAGAAGCGTGCGGTGCGAACCGCCCTGCCCCAGGTCCAGTCCGTCCCGGCCCAGACGGGATCGACGACATAGGAGACGGGCTTTGCGGATGCCAAAGGCGTCGCGTCGCCGTCGGGCTCGAGCCCGATGTCCTGCGGACGTTTCCTCAGCAGAAGATTGATCGGCGCCAGCACGACCAAAATCATGACGCCCATCGCCGTGCAGGCGGTGCGCCAGCCCGTTTGTTCGATCATGTGCTGCACCCACGGCAGCAGCGTAACCGAACCGATCCCGACGCCCGCGAAGGCCACGCCAATCGCCAGCCCGCGGCGGCGGTTGAACCAGTTCGGCAAGAACAGCGATTGCCCGGAATAGCCGAGACAGACACTGCCGGCGCCGACCAATACGCCAATGGTGAGATAGAGATGCCAGGGCTGCGTCGTCAGCGGCGCCAGCAGCAGGCCTCCTGCCATCAGTACGACGCCAAGCTCCATCACCGTGCGCGGTCCGAACCGGTCCATGGCGCGGCCGATCAGCGGGCTGACGGCGCCGGAAACCAGGAAGCCGAACGAAAATGCGCCGGCGGTGACGCCCTGGTCCCAGCCGAACTCGTTGATGATCCGCGGAAACAGCAGCGAAAACGACGTGCGCGCGTTGACGCCAATCGCCATGGTGAGGAATGTCACGGCGACGATGATCCAGCCATAAAAGAACGGCAGCCGCATCACGGCGAAACTTCCCGCCATGCGCAGCGCATCGGACCGCCATCAAATCGATGCATCGGCGAATTCCGCGACACCCAGCCCTTATTCCCTCCCCGCGGAGCAATCATTTTCACGTTTTTTCTATTTCCAAGGTGCGCCATGCTGCCATATTCCTGCGCCAATAGCTTCAGACATCGCTGATTTGCCAGTTGGTTTATTCGATTATTTTGACGGCCCTGGATTGGAAAGGCTCTCGATTTTCGCAACGACAAGCGCTTTATCCTGACCCATTCGACGGTGTGATTCGCGCGCTCGTGCAGATCGTCAAACCGTGACCACATAACACGATCCGCGGCCTTGCTGGACTGTCGCGCGCGGCCTATGTCGCGCTCGAGGCAGCCGGCATCCCCGCATAAACAACACCCATGAACGTCAAAGCCAATATTGCCCTCAACGATCACGATCTCCGGCTCAATCTGTTTCTCGGAATCGCGAACTGGTTTCTGTTCCTCGATCACATTCCCAACAATGTGGCGAACTGGATCACCGCGCGGAATTTCGGTTTCAGCGGCGCCGCCGACTGGTTCATCTTCATTACCGGTTACACCGCGGCCGTGGTCTACGCGAAGATCATGCTGGAGCGCGGCTTCATCGTCGGAGCCACGCGCGTGTTCAGGCGGGTGTGGCAGCTTTACGCCGCCTACATCGTGCTGTTCACGACCTACATCGCGGCGATCGGCTATGTCGCCGCCCAATACGCCGCGCCCGACCTGATCAACGAATTCAACATATCGGCGCTGTTCGATCACCCGCTCCGGATCATGGTCCGCAGCCTGTTCCTCGAGCCGAAGGCGCTGAACCTCGACGTACTGCAGCTCTACACGGTGTTGACCGCAGCCTTGGCGCCGGTGCTGTGGCTAATGTTGCGCTGGCCCAATTTGACGATGATCGCCTCGCTTGCGCTGTATGTCGCCGCGCGCCATTTCGACTGGAACCTATCGTCATTCCCCGACGGCACCTGGTACTTCAATCCGTTCTGCTGGCAATTGTTGTTCGTGTTCGGCGCGAGGCTGGCGCTCGGCCGCGCCCCGGACACCTATCCGGTATTACGCTGGCCGCTGTGGTTCTATCTCGCGGTCGGTTATCTGCTGTTCGCGATGGTGCTCACCGTGGCGGCGCGCCTCCCGGCGTTCGGCGCCGCCTTCCCGCCGTCGCTGCTCACGGCCTTCGACCCCGACAAGGTCAATCTGGCGCCGTTCCGCGTGCTGCATTTCGCGGCCGCGGTGTTCGTCATCACGCGGTTGATCCCGAAGGACTGGCCCGGCCTGCGCTGGCCGGTGTTCGATCCCCTGATCAAATGCGGCGAACAGTCATTGGAGGTGTTCTGTGTCGGCGTGTTCCTGTCCTTCATCGGCCATTTCACGCTGATCATCAGTTCGGGTTCGGTGATGATGCAGATCCTGGTCAGCGCCAGCGGCATCGCGGTCATGACCGTCGTCGCCTATTACATCTCCTGGTCCAAGCAGCAGGATGCCTCGAAGACGCTGGCGCCGGCTTAACGAGGTAAGGCCCCTGCTCAGCCGAATACCGCGTTCGGCAGCCACAGCGTCATGATCGGCACATAGGTGATGATCGCCAGCACGATCAGCAGCAGGAACAGGAACGGCAGGATACCGCGGATCACCTCGCCGACCGGCGCCGACGAAATGGTCGAGAGCACGAACAAATTGAGCCCCACGGGCGGGTGCACCAGCCCGATCTCCATGTTGTGCGTGAAGATGATGGAGAAATGCACGGGATCGACGCCGAGCGGCACCAGCGCCGGCGCCAGGATCGGCAGCACCAGCAAGAGCGTCGCGGTGACCTCGAGGAAACAACCGAGCACCAGCAGCAATCCGTTGATGATCAGCAGGAACTGCCAGGTCGCGAAATGATGGCCAATGACGAAATTGACGAGCTGGTTGGGAATGCCTGACTCCGTCATCCAGTGCCCGAACGCCAGCGCGGTCGCGACGATCAGCATGATGGTGCCGGCGCTGCGGATGCCGTCGGTGATGACTTTTAAGGTCTCGGTCCAGTGGAAGCCGCGATAGAAGATCAGCGACACCATCAGCGCCACCGCGGCCGACAGCGCCGCGGCTTCGGTCACGGTGACGACGCCGCCATAGATTCCGACCGTGACCACCAGCGGCACCGCGAGTGCCGGAATCGCCCGCGCGGTGACCCGCAGCCGCTCGGCCATCGGCAGGGTCGGCTCGACCGGGAAATTGTGCCGCCTCGCGTAATACAAAACCCACAGCGCGAACGCCGCCGCCTGCAACAGGCCCGGCAACACGCCCGCCAAAAACAGCCGCGGCACCGATTGCTCGGCGACGATGCCGTAGAGGATCAGCGCCAGCGACGGCGGCACCACGATGCCGATGGTGCCGGACGCGCCGACCACACCCAAGGCAAAGGAGCGCGGATAGCCGCGCTCGATCATCGCCGGCACCAGGATGGTGCCCATCGCCAGCGCGGTCGCGACGCTGGAGCCGCAGATCGCGGCGAACAGCGTGCACGCCACCACGGTGACGAGGCCGAGCGAACCTCTGATACCACCGAGCCAGGCGGTGGCGACGTCGACCAGCGCTTTGGCGACGCCGCCCGAGCGCATGAAGGCCGCCGCCATCACGAACAGCGGCAGCGCCATCAGCGTGGTCGAGTTGAGCTTGTTGATCACCATCTGCGCCGCGCCGATCAGCGGCTGGCCGGTGGCGATGTAGAGAATGCCCGCGCACATGCCGAGCACCAGGAAAATCGGCATCCCGGCCGCGAGCAGGCCGAAGAACAGCACCAGGAAAAGCAGGGTCAGCATGATCTAAACCGGGTATCCTGGCCGCTCAGTGCTTGTTCAGCGGCGTCGACATTCCGCTCGGCATCTCGTCGGGAAGCATGTGACCGACGGTCATCGTCGCGGGATCGAAGAAAAACATGAAACGAACCAGCCGCATGATGTAACGCACCAGCATCAGGGCGCTGCCGACCGGCAGTGCCAAATAATAAATCCACATCGGAAATTGCAGATCGGTCGAGCTGGTTTCGTTGATCAGCAGCGAGGTGTCGACGATCTGATAGCCGTACCAGACCAGCGCCGCGCAGAACACGATCGCGACCAGGCAATTGAATATTTCCATGATTCGCAGCCAGCGCGGCGACAAGAGCCGCAGCACCAGGTCCGGCCTGACATGGCCGTCACGGCGCACCAACTGGCTGGAGACGATCATGATCGCCCAGATGATCAGATAGACGATCACTTCTTCGGCGTAGCTGATGGCGCGCGCCGGATCGATATAGCGTCCGACCACCTGCAACAGGCCGATCACCAGCGCGATCAGGCCGAGAAGACCGACCAGGGTCTCCTCGACTTTATCCCACCAATGCAGCGCTCTCGCCAGCCTGAATGGAGTCACGCGTCAGCTGCCGCTGCCGACTTCCGCCATGATCAGCTTGACCATCTCGGGATCGACCTTGATGTCCTTGGCGAGCTGATCCTGTTCCACCATCATCTTCTTGCGTTCGGCGGCGCTCTGCTCCGGCGTCGGATCGGCCATCTTGACACCGTGCTCTTCCAGCGTGGTGCGCGCCTTGGTCTGGGCGGCGGCCATGTTGGTGCGGTAGGTCGGAATATTCTGCGACCAGATATCGCCCATTATCTTCTGCAGGTCGGGCGTCAGCTTGTCCCAGAACACCTGGCTCGTCATCGGAATGTACTCGGCCACGAACTGGCGATCCTGCAGCGAATATTTGACGCCGGAATCCCACAGCTTGGCGCTTACCAGGCTTTCGTTCGACGACACCAGCCCGTCGAAAGTGCCCTGCGACAGCGCCAGCGGCACGTTCGGCCACGCGGTGGTGTTGGGGATCGCGCCGAGGAAGCGCGCGCGCCAGGCCTGGCCGGCGCCGCCGGAGTTGCGGATCTTCATGCCCTTGAGATCGGCGAGGCTCGCGATCGACTTGTTGGACGAGTACCAGTTCTGGAAACCGAGATCGAGGTAAGGCCCGATCACATGCGAACGCAGTTTTTGCTGGATCTGGCCATTGAGATACTGCCCGGCCTTGCCGTCGATCACCTTGTGGATCAGTTCGATCGGCTGGCCGTACAGCGCCGGAAGCTGGAAGCAATCCGCATCCGAGACAATGCCCGTGATGGTCCAGCTGCCGGGCGCGGCCATTTCGACCTGGCCTTGAATGAGCGCCTTGCCGACCTCGAGGTCGGGATAGAGCTGGCCGCTCTCGAACAACTCGGTCTTGATCTTGCCGTTGGAGGCCGCCTCGACCTTGCCGAGATAGTCCTTGATCGAAACGTTGCGCAGATGCGAGGGCGCGGTGTCGAGCGAGCAGCGCAGGCGCAACGGCTCATCGGCCCGCGCCGAGCGCGCCAGGGCCGGCGCCGCCAAAGCGGCGGCCGAGGCAAAAGCAAAATCACGGCGTGAAAGGCGCTGCGTCATCGGAAATCCTCCCAGTCGTTATTGTGACAGCCGGTCGCAAAGGATTTGGCGCGCGCCGGACGCTTTGGGCGGCACCTTACCCTTGCGGCCCCTCGATCGGCAACGCGCAATGATGCCGCGCCATCTGCTCCATTCGGCGTAGGAGGCCAACATCGAGCGGACAAGATAGCCGACAGACGTTGCGAGGCTTTCGTTTGCTAACGCAATCGAAACCGGGTCGGCATTCGGTCGTTGTGCTGCACCGCGATATTGTCGGCCTGACGCCTCCGCCCTCCCGACCCGGCGCAGCACTCCAACTCCCGGCACTTCGCCGCGCCGCGCCATTGATGATCGCTATTTATGCATGCAGCCTGCGAAACGTGCGGTCGATGCACAAAAATTGGCGCGACGCCTGCAAGGGTTTGTACGCCCTTGGACAAGCATTCAATTCGGGCCGCCTCTACCGTTTGGACGCCAGCCAGCCTTGTCGGGCGTGTCCGCTCGTCAGCAACAGAGGAGTCTGCTCCATGGTGCCCAGCAATTTTTCAGGGAATTTTCCAGGAAGTCTGTCCGCCCATCGTTTCCGCGCTATTGCGATCGCCGCTGCAAGCCTGATCGCGGTTTGCATCTCGGGTCAGGCCCAAGCGGCCGCGCCGGCCGGATGCACCGCGCTGCAAGCCAAATATCCCGGCTGGAAAGGCAAGACGCTGGTCAACGCGATCAATCCCCACACGCCCGGCTATGAAGCGATCGACCCGAAGGACCCGGACAAATATGTCGGCTTCGACATCGATCTCGGCGAGCAGATCGGCGAATGTCTTGGCTTCAAACTGACCTACAAGGCGGTGACCTTCGCCGCGCTGCTGACGACGCTGTCGAGCGGCCAGGCCGACATCGTGATCTCCGACATCTATGCCACCAAGGAGCGCGCCAAGGCTGCCGACTTCGTCACCTATTCGAAGGTGTTCGACGGCGTCCTCGTTGCCAAGGGCAACCCGAAGGGAATCAACGGCATCAACACCTCGATGTGTGGCTCGGCGGCGGCCGAGAATACCGGCTTCGTCGAAGTGCCGCTGGTGCAGGATCTGATGCCGAAGTGCAAGGCCGAGGGGAAGCCCGAGCCGACACTGCAACTCTACGATAATAACGCCAACTGCATCCAGGCGATCCTTGCCGGCCGCGCCGATACCTATGTCAACGACGTCAACACCGTGGACCAGGCAGTGAAGGCCAATCCGGACAAGCTGGAGAAGGCGATCGCGGTCACGATCCCCTACTCGGTGGGTATCGCCGTGCCGAAAGACAAGCCTGAATTTCGCGATGCGGTGATGGCGGCGCTGATCGAACTGCAGAAGGCCGGCATCCATCAGGAACTGCTCAAGAAGTGGGAACTCGATCCGAACAACTTCAAGGAGCCGGACATTCTGATGGCTGATTGATGTCGCTGTTTCTTCACTATCTCAGCCTGCCGTATTTGATCACGGGCGTCTGGTTCACCCTGGCGGTGACGGCGCTCGGTCTCGGCGGCGGGCTGATCCTCGGTGTGATCCTTGCGGCGATGCAGCTCAGCCGGTTCGCCGTGCTGGCTGTATTCGCCCGAGGCTACACCATCATCTTCCGCGGCACGCCGTTGATCCTGCAGATGGTGTTTGCCTACGACGCGTTGCCCCAAATCGGGCTGAAGCTCAGCGCGATCGGCGCCGCCGGTCTGGCGCTGGCGGCCAACGAAGCGCCGTTCATCGCCGAGATGCTCCGTGCCGGCGTGCTCGGCATCGACCGCGGCCAGGTATTGGCCGGCCAGGCCCTTGGCATGACGCCGTCGCTGCTGATGCGGCGCATCATCGCGCCCCAGGCCGTCCGCATGATGATTCCCGCGCTCGGCAACGAGACCGTCAGCGCGCTGAAGAATTCATCGCTGGCAAGCGTGATCTCGGTGCAGGAGCTGACGCTGCGAAGCACGCAGCTCGCGTCCTCGACATTCGATTTCTTTTCGATCTTCTTCGCGTCCGGGCTGATCTATCTCGTACTGACCACCGGCGTCAGCGTGATCCAGCTGTTGGTGGAACGGGCGCTGGATCTGGACCGGCCGGCGACCGAGAGCCGTTTTGCCCGCCTGTTGCCGTGGTATCGCGCACCCCTCGCGCTGCAGGCCGTTACCAGCGACCCGATTGCCACGGCGCAGCCCGACGAGGCCGTTACTTCCAAGGATCCTAAAATATCGCGTGCGGATCGGACCAAACGCTCGGCGGGCCTCGCGCATAACGAAGTGGTGGTCGATGTCAGCGGCCTCTACAAGGCCTACGCCACCCAGCCGGTGCTGGCCGGTGTCGACCTGAATATCCGGCTCGGCGAAGTCGTGGCGCTGCTCGGCCCCAGCGGATCGGGCAAGAGCACCCTGCTCCGCTGCATCAACCATCTCGAAGGCTGGGACGCCGGCACCGTCAAGGTCGGCGGCCGCCGCATGGGTTTTCGCGAGGACGGCAGGCCGCTGTCGCCGCGGGCGCTGGCCGAGGAGCGCGCCGTCGTCGGCGTCGGCATGGTGTTCCAGCAATTCAACCTGTTCGGCCATCTGACCGCGCTGGAAAACGTCGCGGGCCCGCTGCGCTGGGTGCATGGCGTTCCGCGCGCTGACGCGGATCGCCGCGCGCGCGAACTGCTCGAACGCGTCGGCCTCGGCGAGCGCGCCCATGCCTTGCCGAGGCATCTGTCGGGCGGCCAGCAGCAGCGCGTCGCCATCGCGCGTGCGATCGCGCCCAATCCCGCTGTGCTGCTGCTCGACGAGCCCACCTCGGCGCTCGATCCGGAACTGGTCAACGAGGTGCTGGAAGTGATCTGGCGGCTGGCCATCGAAGACGGCCTGACCATGATCATCTCGACCCATCAATTGCGTTTCGCCGACGAAGTCGCCGACCGCGTCGTGTTCCTCAGCGGTGGCACAATCATCGAGGAAGGCCCGGCGCATCAGGTTCTCACCAATCCACGCAACCCGATCACCGCGCGCTTTCTCAACGCGATGGAGACCGACAAACCGACCGTGGCGCCCGCATGAACGAAATATCCGAGGCCATCGCATGAAACATCACCTGCTTCCGGTATCTCCCTCCAGCGTCCAGTGGGGCTATTTCAGCAAGAAGGCAAAACCGGCCTTGACGCTGAAATCGGGCGACCGCGCCACCATCGAGACGCTGACGCATCACGCCAACGACGATTACGAACGCATGATCGCGGGTGATCCCAGCGCCGAAAGCGTGTTCAAATGGACCAAGGAACATAAGGCGGTGGTCCGCCGCGGCGCGGGGCCGAGCGAAGGCCCGTTCCAGCGCGGCTCCGGCGAAGGCGTCGGCGTGCATCTCCTGACCGGCCCGGTCGCGATCGAGAATGCCGAGCCCGGCGACATTCTTGAAGTGCGCATTCTCGATGTCCGGCCGCGCCCGAGCTGCAACGTTTGCCATGCCGGACGCTGCTTCGGCTCCAATGCCGCTGCGTCCTGGGGATTCCATTATCATGACCTGATCGAGGAACCGAAACCGCGCGAAGTCATCACCATCTTCGAACTCGATACGTCGGGTGAGCCCTATGCCAAGGCGGTCTATAATTATCGCTGGACGCCGCAGACCGATCCCGACGGCATCGTGCATTCGACCATCGATTATCCCGGCGTACGCGTCGACCACGGTCTGGTGAAGAAGCGCGAGAACATCCTGCCTAATGTCCGCGTGCCGGCGCGGCTGCATTTCGGAACCATGGGCCTGGCGCCGGCCGAATCCGATTTCGTCAGCTCGATTCCGCCCGGCTATACCGGCGGCAACATCGACGACTGGCGTGTCGGCAAGGGCGCGCGGATGTATTATCCGGTCGCGGTGCCCGGCGCGCTGTTTTCGGTCGGCGATCCCCACGCGGCGCAAGGCGACAGCGAACTCGGGGGCACCGCAATCGAAACTTCGCTGACCGGCGATTTCGAATTCATCCTGCACAAGAACCGGGATCTCGGCGGCACGATCATGGAGGGCCTGACCCATCCGATGCTGGAAACCGATCAGCAATGGTCGATGTACGGCTTCACGTTTCCGAACTATCTCGCCGAACTGGGCGCCAATGCCCAGACCGACATCGTCAATCATTCGAGCCTCGACAAGGCGATGCGCGATGCGTTTCGGAAACTACGCCGCTTCCTGATGACGGTTCATCACATGAGCGAGGACGAGGCGATCGCCCTGATGTCGGTCGCAGCGGATTTCGGCGTGACCCAGGTCGTCGATGCCAATTGGGGCGTGCACGGCTCGATCCGGAAGAATGTTTTCACGTGTACCTGAGGAGTTTCGCGGCTTTGACTACCCGCGGGCAGTTCCAGTTCTGACGGTCCACCGGCGGTGCGCAGCGCCGAGCGCCGGATCATGGCCTGTCGGTCCGTCCATCTGGCATGACCGTTGCTTCGGAATGGGTTCATTGCCTGGCCTGAGCCATGAGTATCCACGCGTTTACCAGCGAATCTTACTCGGAAAGCGACAGGATCGAAGCCTGGCAGGACGTATTGGGGGGGTTCGGCCTGCGATCGTCGCCGCTTTCAGCCAAATACGGCGAGCATGCCACGGCGCTATCCCGGGCCTCGCTCGACGGCGTCGGCCTGATGCGTTTTGCCGCAGGACCACAGGTGTTCTCGCCGCTGCCCCGGCGAGCCGAGCTTCCGATCCTGCTGATGCCCGCCGAAGACGGCGCGGTGTTGAAGGCCGACGGATCGCCGCAAACAATTCCGGCCGGCCGCATTATCCTGCTGCCCCGCCAAAATGACTGGCGGGTGACGTTTCACCGCGACATGCGCGCGATCGTGCTCTCGGTGACGGCGGAGAGTTTTGGCGGCCGCAAGATCAGTCTGCCGGAATGCCGCGACGCCACGATTATGCCATCCGGCGGATTGGCCGACGTGCTGGGTCACACGCTGGGAGCCGCCGCCGAGGCGCTCGAGACGCTGTCGCCGGAGGCCTGGAACACGATCAGGCTCAGCCTCGCCGAGATGTTGTTGACGCTGTCGCGCCAGAAATCGTCGAGCGCCGTGGAAGCGATCGGCGCTGGCACCCAGGCCGCGTTGCTGCAACGGATCTACGACTGCATCGAGCGCAAACTCGGCGACCCCGATATCACACCGGTGCGCATCGCGCAGATCGAAGGCATTTCCGAACGCTATCTGCAAAAGCTGTTCGAAACGACCGGCGACAATTTCACGCATTATCTGCGCGAGCGCCGGCTACAGCATTGCTGGAGCGATCTGGCCAACCGGGCAGAGGCGCACCGCTCGGTCTCCGATATCGCCTTCAACTACGGCTTCAGCGACGCCGCGCATTTCAGCCGCTCGTTCCGCGACCGCTTCGGGCTGTCGCCCCGGACGTTCCGGCAACAGCAGGCCGAACGGTTATCGGGCCTCGGCGTCAAAGCCGGCCAGCGCGGCTGGCCGCAGGCCGCGATCGCGCAACTCCGCTCGCATCGGCCGGCCGCGACGATCGCGCCCGCCGGCCCGCAGCCGCTCGAACTGGTTACGCGTCAACAGGACAAGCCGGCGCATCATCATCTGCCGGTCGATGCGAGCCGAGTCCATTGGGGGTTCTTCAGCCGCTCGCTAAAGCCGCTGATCGAGATCGCGTCGGGCGACACCATCACGGTCGAAACCCTGACCCAGCACGCGTCCGACGATCCCGAGCGCATGATAACAGGCGATCCCGGCGCCGAGAGCGTGTTTCGCTGGACCCGTGACGGCAAAGGCGTGGAACGCCGCGGCGCCGGCCCGATGGACGCGTCGATCTACGGCCGTGGCGCCGGCGAGGGTTTTGGCGTCCACATCTGCACCGGGCCGATCGCGGTCAAGGGCGCCGAACCCGGCGACGTGCTGGAGGTTCGCATTCTCGACATGGTGCCGCGCCCGAGTCGCAACCCCGAGCTGAAGGGACGAATCTTCGGCAGCAGCGTCGCGGCGTGGTGGGGCTATCATTACGAGGAATTTCTTTCCGAACCGAAGCCGCGCGAGGTGGTCACCATCTTCGAGGTTTTTCCAGGCGATGAACCGCACGCCGAGGCGATCTATTCCTATCGCTGGCAGCCGCAGACCGATCCATCCGGCGTCGTGCACCCGACCTACGACTATCCGGGCATTCCAGTTGCGCCCGGGACGATCCGGCGCCGGCATGACGTATTGGAGGGCGTGCGGATTCCGTTGCGCCCGCATTTCGGCGTGATCGGCGTGGCGCCGCGTGAATCCGGCCTGGTCGATTCCGTGCCGCCGGCCTACTTCGGCGGCAACCTCGACAATTGGCGGCTCGGCAAGGGCGCCGCCGTCTATCTTCCGGTTTCCGTGCCGGAAGCCTTGCTGTCGATCGGCGATCCCCATGCCGCGCAAGGCGACGGCGAACTCTCGGGCACCGCGATCGAGTGTTCGATGACCGGCACATTCGAGGTCGTGCTGCACAAGAAGGCGGATCACGCTGGCCGGCCGTTCGCCGACCTGACCTATCCGCTGATCGAGACGGAAACCGACTGGGTGCTGACCGGATTCAGCCATCCGAACTATCTCGCCGAATTCGGCGCCAAGGGACAAAGCGAAGTCTATGCGAAATCCTCGCTCGATCTTGCGATGAAGGACGCGTTCCGCAAAGTGCGCCGGTTCCTGATGAATACCAGGGGCTTGAGCGAAGATGAGGCGATCGCACTGATTTCGGCGGCGGTGGATTTCGGTGTCACCCAGGTAGTCGATGGCAATTGGGGCGTCCATGCCATATTGAGCAAGCGGGTTTTTGCCGGACCGAACGAGAGCTGAGAACTGCCAAGACAACTCGCAAGAGAAACTTCATGAAATTTCATATGATTGCCGGGGGCCCGAAGCCGGTTGCCCCATTCAGCCACGCGGTCGAAACCGACGGGTTTGTGTTGATCACCGGCCAGATGCCTGACACACCCGAGGCGCCCGGCGTGTTGGCTGACGGCATCGTCGCCCAGACCCATGCAGTGATGGCTAATCTGAAAAAGGTGCTAGATGGCGTCGGGCTCGGCTTCGAACATGTCGCCATGGCGCGGATTTATCTCACCGAGTTCAAGCGCGACTATGCCGCGATGAACGAAACCTATCGCAGCTATTTCGCGCCGGGCCGCCTGCCCGCGCGCACCTGCGTTGGCGTTACCGGACTGGCCTATGACGCGCTGATCGAGATCGACCTAATCGCGCGTCGGCCGCCCACTGATTGATGCGATGCAATAATTCGCACCGCCTGACAATGTGATCGCTTCGAGGTTTGATCGCCGCGCGTCGCCGTGCTGTATGGGCGCGTCCCGCACTTACGCAATCCCCGGAGTTTTGGAATGGCGCGTCGTATCTCCGTTGCCGCTGCGCTGGTGGCCTCCGCCCTCGCCTGCATTGTTGGCCTTGCGACACCGGCCGCCGCCAAGGTGACAAAACTCGAGATCACCTCGAAGGACAGTTTTGGCACATTCAAACCCGGCGAGTATGTGTGGTGGCAGGGCCGCATCACGGGCGAACTGGCGCCGACCGAGAAAATCCCGGATATCGACAAGGCCGCGAAGAACGCCCGCGGCATGGTAGAGTATTCGGCAAAAATCTCGCTGATGTTCCCGAAGAACCCGAAGAGCGGCAACGGCACGCTATTGGTCGATATCCCCAACCGCGGCCGGGTCTATGCGCAGGCACTCTACAACAGCCCGCACGATGAGCCGTTCGAATCCGGCACCACCGAAGTCGGCACCGGCTTCCTGCAGGATCACGGTTTTGCCATTGCCGAGGTGATGTGGGAACTCGGCCAGGGCGCCGACCTGCCGACCTTCGATGATGCTTCCGGCAAGAAGCATTTTATCGAGGGCGCAGGCTTTGCGATCGTGCGCGACGCGACCGACTTCCTGCGCAATGCGACCGCCGATTCCCTCGGCACGCCCAATCTGCTGCATGGCGCGATCAAGCATGTGCTGGCCTCCGGCAAGTCGCAGTCGGGACGTTACCTGAAGACCTTCCTCTACAACGGTTTCAACATGGTCGGCGACCGCCGGATGTTCGACGGCATGCATGTGTTCGTCTCCGGCGCCGGCATGCTGCCGATCATGCAATCCGGCACCGGACCGCAATCCAGCGCCACCGGCGCGCCGGATTTCTCCAATCCGGAATTTCCCGGCGTCCATGACGGCGTGCTGACCATCGGCGAGATCATCAAGCACGTGAAGGAACGCGGCGAGAAGCCGCCGCTGATGCTGATGATCAGCTCGACCACCGACTTCTACTCGCTGCGCGCCTCGCTCGGACGCACCGGCGGCGAAGGCGGCATCACCGACCTGCCGCTTCCGCCGAACGTACGGATGTACGACATCGCCGGCGCCTCGCACGCCATCCTGCTCAACGCCAAATGCGATCTGCCGATGGCAAAACTCGACTGGAGCCCGGTGTCGCGCGCGACCTTGCTGCATCTCGACGACTGGGTGACCAAGGATATCAACCCGCCGCCGAGCCGGCTGATGCCGCTGGAGCCGGCGAACGGCGACAAGACCGTGCTGCAGGCACCCAAGAATTTGCCCAAGGCGGTGATCGAAATTCCCAAGCGCGACGCCGATGGCAACGCGGTCGGGGGCGTGCGGCTGCCGGACATGGAAGCGCCGCTCGGCGCCAACGCGCAGCAAAATCCGCCGCTCTCGTTCGCCTGCATGCTGGGCGGCGCCTATGTCGCGTTTCCGCGCACCCAGGCCGACGCGGACGCCAAGCACGACAGCCATAAGCCCGTGCTGGAGCGCTACAAGACCCGCAACGACTATGTGAACCAGGTCCGGATCGCCGCCCGCAATCTCGAGCATGACGGTTTTCTATTGCCGGAGGACGCCGCTGTTATCATCCAGTCGGCGGCCGAAAGCCCGCTGTGGCGGTCGCGCGAGCCGTAGGCGCATCAAGAACGCCGTCCGCGTTCCCCGGATGCTGTCTTAAGCGCGTTCACGCGGGTCTTCGACGCGCTATGGCACGCCCCTTCGGCGTGATGCGCTGCCGATCCGGATCCGCGCCGTGCTGGCTGGGTGGTGCCGGTTCTGCGGACCGGCGATCATCGCTTCCGACAGCGCCTCCAGCGGCATCTGCTCGGTTTCGATGCCGAGCGTCATCACCACGATTGCCTGCAGCACCAGCAGGCTGACCACGAAGGCCAGCACAGCGACGATGCCGAAGCTGGCGAACAGCGCCGTCACGATCTGCGCGTCAGGATGGTCATCATGCGGCCGAGCGTGTTGCAGAAGCCGGTGCCGCGCATCCGGATCGTGGTCGGGAGCAGTTCCGGCACGTACATGCCCCAGGCGATCGCGACCAGCACGAAGATCGCCGAGACCAGGATGAACCCGGTCAACGTCACATAGGTCGGGTCGGACAGCTGCGGATAGATCGCGCCGCAGATGATGGCGAGGAACGAGAACAGCACCATACAGGACTTGCGTCCGAATTTGTCGGCCAGCAGCATGCCGAGCACGGCGCCGGCCGGGCCGCCAAAGCTCATCAGCCCCCCGGTAGCCTGGCGCCGATCGGGCCAATGCGCCGGGTTTGGTTAATCAACGATTAATTTTGTTCTGTCAGGAATCCCTCCAGCCGCCCGCAAATCACTGGGCCAATGGAGGGTTCCAATGGCAGACATCATGAGCATTCTGCAATCGGCCTATGCGGCGACCCCGCAAAGCCTGATCGCACCCGGCTCGAAATTTGCCAATGTCGATCCGACCAAATGGGCCGGCACCTGGACCGGCACCGACGACAAGAAACAGCCGGTCACCGTCTCGATCACCCAGGTCAAGGGCTTCCGGGCCAACGTGACGGTCAACGACGTTTCCGACGGCCTGCAAAATGCGCGGGCGTTCATCACCACCAAAAACACCTTTCGCATCGGAGACTCGCAGTTCGCGCTGACCGGGACCGGCAAGGCCACGCTGACCACCATCGTGACCGATCCGAACACCGGCAATCAGTCGGCGCTAACAGTCCCGCTCACGCTGAAGACCTGACGCCTGCGGGTCCCGGGCCAAGGGAGTTTCCATGGCAGACATCATGAGCATCCTGCAATCGGCCTACGCGGCAACCCCGCAAAGCCTGATCGCGCCCGGCTCGAAATTCGCCAAGGTCGATCCCACCAAATGGCAGGGCACCTGGACCGGCACCGACGACAAGAAAAAGCCGGTGACGGTCTCGATCACCAAGGTCTCCGGTTTTCGCGCCAATGTCACAGTCGACGACGTTACCGAAGGTCTGCAAAGTGCCCGGGCGTTCATCACCACAAAGAACAATTTTCGCGTCGGCAATTCGCAGTTCGTGCTGACCGGCACCGGCAAGGCCAAGCTGATCACGATCGTGACCGATCCGAACACCGGCAAACAATCGGCGCTGACGGTCCCGCTGACGCTGAAGACCTGAAGCCCGCGGGACTTTAATCCGGCGGCCTCATGCCGCCGGCGGCAATATCTTTCCGGGATTGAAGATATTTTGGGGGTCGAGCGCCTGCTTGACCGCGCGCATCGCCTCGATCGCCTCGGGGCCGATCTCGGCCTCGAGATATTTCTGCTTGCCCTGGCCGATGCCGTGCTCGCCGGTGCAGGTGCCGCCCATCGACTGCGCACGTTCGACGAGGCGATGCATGAAATCCTCGCCGCGCGCCATTTCCTCGGCATCGTCGACATCGCACAGCAGCGAGCAATGGAAATTGCCGTCGCCGACATGGCCGACGATCGGCGATTGCAATTTCAAGCGCTTGAGGTCGGCCTCGGTTTCGGTGACGCAATCGGCCAGCCGCGAGATCGGCACGCAGACGTCGGTCGCCACCACCCCCGCGCCGGGCCGCAGCGCCTTTACCGCCCAATAGGCGTCGTGCCGCGCCTGCCACAGTTTGGTACGATCCTCCGGCCGCGTGGTCCAGGTGAAATCGCCGCCGCCGCACTCCTTTGCGAGTTCGTGGAAATTCTTCGATTGCTCGGCGACCTCGTTCTCGCTGCCGTGGAATTCCAGCAGCAACAGCGGCGTCTCCGGCAGCGCCAGTTTTGAGTAGGAATTGCAGGCCCGCACCTGCTCGGCATTGAGCAGTTCGATGCGGGCGACTGGAATGCCGGTCTGGATCGCCAGAATGGTGGCCTGGCAGGCGCCGCGCACGCTGTCGAACGAGCAGGCCGCCGCCGCGATGATCTCGGGAATGCCGCGCAGTTTTATCGTGAGTTCGGTGATGATCCCGAGTGTGCCCTCGGCGCCGACGAACAGATGCGTCAGGTCGTAGCCGGCCGAGGATTTTTTCGACCTCGTGCCCGTGGTGATGATCTCGCCGTCGCCGCGCACGACTTTCAGCGCCAGCACGTTGTCGCGCATGGTGCCGTAGCGCACCGCGTTGGTGCCCGAAGCTCTTGTCGAGGCCATCCCGCCGAGCGAGGCGTCGGCGCCGGGATCGATCGGGAAGAACACGCCCTGGTCGCGCAGATGCTCGTTCAATGCCTTGCGGGTGACGCCGGGCTGGATCACGCAGTCGAGATCATCGGCATGGACTTCCAGCACCTTGTTCATGTCGCGCAGGTCGATGCAGATCCCGCCGGCCGGCGCGTTGACCTGGCCCTCCAGCGAGGTGCCGGTGCCGAATGCAATCACCGGAACGCGGTGTTTGGCGCAGATCCGCACCACGTCCTGGATGTCTTCGGTCTCCTGCGCCATCACGACGGCATCCGGCGGCTGCGGCGCCAGCCAGGTCGTGGTGTGGGCGTGCTGGTCGCGCACCGCCTGTGAGGTGATCAGCCGGTTGCCGAACCGCGCGGCGAGCGCTTCCAGCGTGCTTGCCAGCGCCTGCGGCTCCGGTCTTTTCAGGTTATGGAATGTGGGTGTGGCCAAAACGATATCCTCCGCGCATTCGACCGTGGCAAAGGATATATAACGGGTCAAGAGACCGGAAATCGAACCCGGGAAAACGATGGGGAAGGGTATGATGACACTTGCCGGCGATCGCGTGGCTATCTCGGTGCCGTTCCTGTCGTCGGTGATGCAGATCGAGCCGCAATGGATCGACTATAACGGCCATCTCAACATGGCCTATTACAACGTGATGTTCGACCGCGCCATCGACGAATTTTGGCTGCAGCTCGGCATCGGCCCCGATTACAAGCGGGAACGCCTGGGCTCGACTTTCACCGTGGAATGCCATGTGCGCTATTTGCGCGAGATTCATCTCGGCGATCCCGTGCAGGTTTCGATCCTGCTGGCCGGATCAGATGAAAAACGGCTGCATACGTTCGAGGAATTGCGCCACGCCAGCGAAGGTTGGGTTTCGGCCACGTCGGAAAACATGACCGTTCATATCGACATGAATGCGCGGAAGGCCGCGCCCTTCCCCGCCGATATCCGCACCCGCATCGATGCGGTAGCGCGGGCGCATGAAGCGGTGGCGCGGCCCGAGGGCATCGGGAGAAAGATCGCGATGCCGGTGAGGAGGTCTTAGACGCCTCGCCGAAGCCCTCATGGTGAGGAGCGCGTCTTCGCGCGTCTCGAACCATAGGCCGCGAGCACTGTGGCCCATCCTTCGAGACGCGGCCGAGGACCGCTCCTCACGATGAGGTCAGACCCGCGTGCGTCCGCGCGCGAGACCGACCACAGCCGAGACCAGGAACAGCACCACGGCGATGAAAAAGATGATCTTGGCGATTTCGATCGAGGCGCCGGCGACGCCGCCGAAGCCCAAAATGCCCGCGATCAACGCGACAATCAAAAACGTAACGACCCAGCTCAACATGGCGATAACCTCTGTTTCCACCTTTTGACGCGATAAAGAAAATAGCGCCTCGTTGCAGAAAACAATCCAGGTCGGAAACGAAAGTTCCGCGGCCTTCAAGGCCCGGAATCGGCAAAAAAAGCCGCGCTTGGCAGGAACAATTTCGGCCGCCGGCGGCGAAAACGGCGCCGGGATAAGTCCTGTGAAAGGGCCGCGCGGATGACTATATGGACTTCATTCCTGCTATGAAGGCTCCCCTTCACCGCCTCACGGTGCCATCGTGGGGATAAGACGATTCGCATGACCGAGCCGAACAAATTGACCCCTCGCGAGGTCCCCGATCACCAGCCAGCGGCTGGCGGCATCGCCGCGCGTGCGCGGGCGCAGGCCGCCCCGCAATATCTCGCGGGCCTCAATCCGGAGCAGCGCGAGGCGGTCGAGACCCTGGACGGCCCGGTCCTGGTGCTGGCCGGCGCCGGCACCGGCAAGACCCGCGTGCTGACCTGCCGGATCGCCCACATCCTGAGCCAGGGTCGCGCCCGCCCCGGCGAAATCCTGTCGGTCACCTTCACCAACAAGGCCGCGCGCGAGATGAAGCTGCGGCTCGGCCAGATGCTCGGCCAGGCGGTCGAGGGCATGCCGTGGCTCGGCACCTTCCATTCGATCGGCGGCCGCATCCTGCGCACCCACGCCGAACTGGTGCAGCTCAAATCCAATTTTACGGTGCTCGATGTCGACGACCAGATCCGGCTGTTGAAGCAATTGCTGGCGGCGGAAAATATCGACGACAAGCGCTGGCCGGCGCGCATGCTGGCCGGCCTGATCGACGGCTGGAAGAACCGCGGCCTGACGCCGTCGCAGGTGCCGGCAGGCGAAGCCGCGGTGTTCGGCAATGGCAAGGGCGGCAAGCTCTACGCCAGCTACCAGGAACGCCTGAAAATCCTCAACGCCGCCGATTTCGGCGATCTCTTGCTGGAAAACATCCGGCTGTTTCGCGAGCATCCGGATGTGCTGCGGCAATACCAGCATCGATTCAAGTTCATCCTGGTCGACGAATATCAGGACACCAACGTCGCGCAATATCTGTGGCTGCGGCTGCTGTCGCAGGCCCCGGCCAAACCGGGCGCGCCATTGTCGGCGGTCATTCCGGGGGCTGTCGATGCGAACCCCTCCTCCGTCATTCCGGAAGCCGCGCCTGACGGCGCGCCCCGGAATAACGAAGTCAAAACCATTGCACCGCCCTCCGCATCGCCAAAAAACATCTGCTGCGTCGGCGATGACGACCAATCGATCTATGGCTGGCGCGGCGCCGAGGTCGACAACATCCTGCGCTTCGAGCACGATTTTCCCGGCGCCAAGGTGATCCGGCTGGAGCGCAACTATCGCTCCACCGGCCATATCCTCGCCGCCGCCTCGCACCTGATCGCGCACAATGAAAGCCGGCTCGGCAAGACGCTGCGCACCGAGGATGTCGACGGCGAGAAGGTCACCGTGACCGGCTCCTGGGATTCCGAGGAGGAAGCCCGGGCCATCGGCGACGAGATCGAGGAATTGCAGCGCGCCGGCAACAACCTCAACGACGTCGCGATCCTGGTGCGGGCCTCGTTCCAGATGCGCGAGTTCGAAGACCGCTTTGTCACGCTCGGCCTGCCCTATCGCGTGATCGGCGGCCCGAGATTTTACGAGCGCGCCGAAATCCGCGACGCGCTGGCGTATTTGCGCACCATCAACTCGCCGGCCGACGATCTCGCCTTCGAGCGCATCGTCAACGTGCCGAAACGCGGCCTCGGCGACGCCACCGTGCAGATGCTGCACGACCATGCCCGCAAGCGCCGCGTTCCCTTGTTCGAGGCGGCGCGCGCCGTGGTCGAGACCGACGAGCTGAAGCCTAAGGCGCGGGGCTCGCTGCGCGACCTGATCGCAAGTTTTGACCGCTGGCGCGCGATGCGCGATGTCACCTCGCATACCGAGCTCGCGGAAGTCGTGCTCGACGAAAGCGGCTACACCGAGATGTGGCAGAAGGACCGTTCCGCCGACGCCGCGGGCCGGCTCGACAACCTCAAAGAGCTGGTGCGCTCGATGGAGGAGTTTGAAAACCTGCAAGGGTTTCTCGAGCACATCTCGCTGGTGATGGACCGCGACGGCGGCGCCGAGGACGAGGCGGTGTCGCTGATGACGCTGCATTCGGCCAAGGGGCTGGAATTCGACAATGTGTTCCTGCCGGGCTGGGAGGAAGGCCTGTTTCCGAGCCAGCGCACGCTCGACGAACAGGGCCGCGCCGGCCTCGAGGAAGAGCGGCGGCTGGCCCATGTCGGCCTGACCCGGGCGCGCCGGCGGGCAAAACTCTATTTCGCGACCAACCGCCGGATTCACGGCACCTGGTCGACCACCATCCCCTCGCGCTTCCTCGACGAATTGCCGGCGCACAATGTCGAGATCACGGAATCCAAAGGCGGCTCCGGCTGGGGCGGGACTGGCGGATACGGCCCCTCGCGGTTCGACAATGTGGAATCCTTCGGCTCCAGCTACACCACGCCGGGCTGGCAGCGCGCCCAGGCCAACCGCGCCCGCGGCCAAAGTGGACAAGGCGGCCGTCAAGGGAAACAGGGCCAGGCCCGCGGCGGTTTTGACGAGAACCAGTCGCCGTTTTCATCCCGTGGCGGCTTTGCCGAAAGCCGCCGTGGCCCGATGGTGATCGAGGGCGAGCTGGTGGCAAAATCCACCGGAACGGTTTCGGATTTCACGCTGGAAGACCGGGTGTTTCACCAGAAATTCGGCTACGGCCACGTGGTCAAGATCGACGGCAACAAGCTCACCATCCTGTTCGAAAAGGCCGGCGAGAAAAAAGTGGTCGACAGTTTCGTGCAGCGGGCGTGACGGTCAGTCCGGCAGGCCGACTCGTTTCAGGTTCTCACCCATCACGTCCAGCACAGCGGGAGAGAAAACCATCGCCTGCTTGAATTTTGACACCGTCAAATCGGGATAGTGGCGCATCATCTCGGCGAGCATCTGCTTCCCCTCATCGATCCGGCCCGCGCCTGACAGCGACGACGCCAGGTGCCGATACATCCAGCTGGCGTTGGGCTGCTCTTGCAGCGCGCGCCGATAAAACGCGGCAGCCTTGTCGTATTCCTGCGCCACTTCGTGCGCCGAACCGATGCCGGCATAATTGTTGAAATTCATCGGGTCGATAGGACTAAGACGCAGCGCGCGTTCGAAATTCTCGATCGCCTTGCGCGGTTCATCGGCATAGTTCTCGATCCACCCCAGCCGGCTCCAGGCCCACGCGCCGTTGGGATCGAGCGAAAGGGCGCGTTCAAGCAGCACCCGCGCGGTTCCGTGGTTGCGCACGAAGGTATGCACCGCGCCGAGGACCGCCAGAATAAACGGATCGTCGCTGCTCAGATTGGCGGCCCGTTCGGCCAGCGCGCGCGCCATGGCCTGCTCGCCCGCGATATCGTCGGTCCAGTTATAAACGCAGCGCTGGGCGTGACACCAACCGGCGAGCGACAGCGCGAGCGGATATCCGGGGTCGATCTGCAGCGCCTTTTCGAGCAGGTCGAGCGCCTGCGAGATTCCGTCCTTTTCCAGCGCCCAGACATAGGGCATCGCCCGCATGGTGAAATCGTAGCATCCCAAATCCTGCGGGCGTTTCCGTCGCGAGCGCTCGATCTCGGCGACGCGAATCGACGGCTGCAACGCGCCCGCTACTTGCTCGGTTATTCGATCCTCGAGATCAAAGAACTCGTCGACCGCGCCGTCAAATCTCGAACTCCAGACATGCGCGCCGCCTTCGGTCTCGACCAGCTGGACGATAATGCGAAGGCGGTTTCCGGCCTTCTGCACGCTGCCTTCCAGCAGATACGCAACCCCCAGCTCCCTGCCGATGTCGCGCACATTGGTGGCGCGGCCCTTGTAGGTAAACGCCGAATTGCGGGCGATGACAAAGAAGGAGCGAATCCGCGACAGCGCCGCGGTGATCGCCTCGACGATTCCGTCCGCCAGATATTCCTGCCCAGGCTCGGCGGACATATTGTCGAACGGCAGCACCACGATCGACGGCTTGTCCGGCAGCGCGAGCGTTTGAAGCCGCCGCGATGAAGCGGCTGCGGGCCCGGCCGCCGGAACAGCTTCGCCGGTCAGCCGCACGCGCCATGCCCGCATCGGCTCGGCGATGTTTTTCAGGTTCTGCTCGCCGATGTCCTCGAAGGAATGGTCGACCTTGCCGCGAATTTGCCGATGCGCATCGTCCGAGACGCAAACGCCGCCCGGTTCGGCAATGCCTTCCAGGCGCGCTGCGATGTTGACGCCGTCGCCGAAGATGTCGTTGTCGTCGATGATGACGTCACCGACGTGAATCCCGATGCGGAATTCGATCCGAAGCTCGGGCGGCACGCTGGAATTCCGGACGGCCATTTCCTGCTGGATGATAACCGAGCATCGCGCGGCATCCACCGCGCTGCCGAATTCGACCAGCATGCCATCGCCGGTGGTCTTGACGATACGGCCGTGGTGGCTGGCGATCGTCGGGTCAACCAGCGTCTTGCGGAACGCCTTGAGCTGGGCCAGCGTGCGTTCCTCGTCGAGGCCCATCAATCTGCTGTAGCCGGCAATATCTGCCGCCAGCACCGCCGCCAGTCTCCGTTCCACGCGTTCGCTGGGCAAAATGAAACCCTTTGGCTTCGGCAATCCGCTTGCGCCCGCCGCAACATAGGCGGGGACGCGTCCGCTAGATACGAAATCCTGCCGTCGTCATCGGCCGATAAATACGATCATGAAACCGCTCGAACCACGCGGGTCCGGCCGAGACGCAATAATACCGCAATCGACGACCAAGCCTTTGACGATGTGGCCTTCGATGATCTACCTTCAATAATCGGGCCAACCGGACCCGCTCATCTTTTGAGCCATTGTTGGCGCAACACTTCAGACACATCTTATTTCACCACGCAAAACATACAATATCCGGAGAGCCGTCATGGGACGCAAATACCAGAGCATTCTCGAGACCGTCGGCAACACCCCGGTGGTCAAGATCAACCGGCTGGCCCCGAAGGGCGTCAATCTCTATGTCAAGGTCGAGGCGTTGAATCCGCTCGGCTCGGTCAAGGACCGCCTCGCGCTCGGCGTGATCGAGGCGGCGGAGAAGTCGGGCGAACTGAAGCCGGGCCAGACCGTGATCGAGGCCACCAGCGGCAACACCGGCATCGGGCTGGCGATGGTATGCGCCGCAAAAGGCTATCCGCTGGTCATCACCATGGCGGAGTCCTTCAGCGTCGAACGGCGCAAGCTGATGCGTTTCCTCGGCGCCAAGGTCATCCTGACGCCGGCCGCCGAGCGCGCCGTCGGCATGATCAACAAGGCGGTCGAACTCGCCAAGGCCAATGGCTGGTTCCTGACCCGGCAATTCGAGAACGAGGCCAATCCCGAGATCCACGAGCGCACCACCGCGCGCGAAATCCTGGCGGACTTCGCCGGCGAGAAGCTCGATTACTGGGTCACCGGCTACGGCACCGGCGGCACGCTGAACGGCGTCGCCCGGGTATTGGCCAAGGAAAGCCCCGACACCAAGATCATCGTCTGCGAACCGACCGACGCCCAGTTGCTGGCGAGCGGCATCGAGCAGGCGCGCAACCCCGACGGCTCGCCTTCGGCGGCGCATCCAACCTTCAAGCCGCACCCAATGCAGGGCTGGACGCCGGATTTCATTCCGAAGATCACCGGTGACGCGGTCGCGATGAAAGTGATCGACCGGTTGCTGCCGATCCCCGGCCCGGAGGCGATGCGGTGCAGCCAGGAGCTCGCGACCAAGGAAGGTATCTTTGTCGGCATCACCTCGGGCGCGACCTTTGCCGGCGCGCTGAAGATCGCGGCCGAAGCCCGGCCGGGCGCCAACATCCTCTGCATGCTGCCAGATACCGGCGAACGCTATCTGAGCACGCCTTTGTTCGCGGACGTCTCGGCTGACATGAACGAGGAGGAGCTCAGGATCGCCCGCTCCACCCCGGGCGCCCAGCTCAAACCTGCTTAACAGAACCTTTCCTAAAGTAATTCTTTCAATTTTACCGGTTTCCTAGACTGAAAACTCGGGGGTGACGTGTATCGTCCAGCCCAGATGTCGTTTGCAAGTGTCGTTTGCACGCGTGGGTTCGCGAGTCAGGGCTGCCTAAAATGGGTGAGGTAAAATCGTTTCTGAGGGATCTCGACGAGGCCGTCTCGCGAGGCACCCCCGAAAGCCGCGCGCGGGCGCTATGGCACACCACCGATCTGATGGTCGCGGGCCGCTACAGCGACGATGAGATCTGGACGTTCGGCGAGGTGATCGGCCGGCTCGCCGACGAGATCGAGGTCACCGCACGGGCGCAACTCGCCAAGCGGCTGGCCCGCTTCGAGGATGCCCCGGTCAACATCATCCACAAGCTGGCATTCGACGATTCGATTGAGGTCGCCGGCCCCATCCTGCAGGAGTCCGGGAAGCTGGAGCCTTACGCGCTGGTCGCCAACGTCTGCACCAAGAGCCAGTCGCATCTGCTCGCGATCTCCAGGCGCGATACGCTTGAGGAGAGCGTCACCGACGTGCTGGTGACCCGCGGCAACCAGGAAGTCGTGAATTCGGTCGCCACCAATACCGGCGCGCATTTCTCCGATTTCGGCTTCCTGCACATGGTGCAGCGCGCCGAGGGCGATTCGATTCTCGCCGAACATCTCGGCCTGCGAAAGGACATCCCGCGGCATGTATTTCAGCAGCTGATCGCCAAGGCAACCGACGATGTCAAGCGGCGCCTGCTGGATGAGCGGCCCGAAATGGTCGAGCACATCCGCTCCGCGGTGGCCGACGTTGCCGGAACCCTGCAATCCAAATTCGGCCCGTCGTCGCGGAGCCATTTCGTCGCCAAGCGCGTGGTGGCAACGCAGCATCGTCAGGGCAATCTCAACGAGACCAGCATCTCGGTCTACGCCCGCACCCACAAGATCGAGGAAGTCACGATCGGGCTGTCGCTGTTGTGTTCGTTGCCCAGCGACGTGATCGAGCGCGCGCTGCTCGACAACAACCGGGAAACGCTGCTGATCCTTGCCAAGGCGCTCAATTTCTGCTGGGCAACGACCATGGCGCTGTTGTTCCTCGGCGCCAAGGACCACCGCATCACCGCCCGCGAATTGAACGATCTGGAGCGCGAGTATGCGCGCCTCAACATCGAGACCTCGCGCAGCGTCCTGGAGTTCTATCAGTCGAGAAAGAACATCGACAAGAACGGCGTTGATGCGGCGGCGAAGCGGCAGCCGATACGCGCGGCCTCCTAACAATCCGGCATGGGCAGGGACACACCAATCATGAACGCATTTGCATTCGGAACCGCCGCGCGCAGCACGGCCGCTCCCGATCAGCCGGCGCCGGATGCGCCGGTGGACGCGGCCTGGATCGTGCTCGAGGCCGCCAACGACCTTGGCGATCATGCCACCGTGGAAATCTGCCGGCGGGTGATCGACGCCAATCTGAACGGCAGGCCGCCCGCGGCCGCCGATCTGCATGTGGTCACCGAATATTTCAGGTGATTGAACGGTCCCGAACGACCTGACGGCTTGAGCGCCCGGTTCCGATCGGTCCGAACCGACCGGCCCCCCGGTCGCGTAATTTTATTTCCAATTTTTTGCCAGGCAATTGCGGGACCGGCGGCGGACACCTATCTGTTCCGTCCGACCACCCTCCCTTGCCCCGAGCGACGAAACCGCCCGTTCGATCGCTTGCCCGCATTTCCCGTTCGATTGCAAAAGTCCTTATGGCTCCCATCATTTCCGTCGCAAACCTGTCGAAGACCTATGGCTCGGGCTTCAAGGCGCTCAAGGACATCAATCTGGAAATCGCCAGCGGCGAGATTTTCGCGCTGCTCGGGCCGAACGGCGCCGGCAAGACCACGCTGATCAGCATCATCTGCGGCATCGCCAATCCGAGCGAAGGCCGCATCTCGGTCGGCGGCCATGATATCCAGAATTCCTACCGTGCCGCGCGCTCGCTGATCGGCCTGGTGCCGCAGGAGCTGCACACCGACGCATTCGAAACCGTGTGGGCCACCGTCTCCTTCAGCCGCGGCCTGTTCGGCAAGCCGAAAAACCCCCCCCACATCGAGAAGGTGCTGAAGGACCTGTCGCTGTGGGACAAGAAGGATTCCAAGATCGTCACGCTGTCCGGCGGCATGAAGCGCCGGGTGATGATCGCGAAAGCGCTGTCGCACGAGCCCCAAATCCTGTTCCTCGACGAGCCGACCGCGGGCGTCGACGTCGAACTGCGCAAGGGCATGTGGGAAGTGGTGCGGACGCTGCAGGCCTCCGGCGTCACCATTATCCTGACCACGCATTACATCGAGGAAGCCGAGGAGATGGCGGACCGGATCGGCGTCATCAACAAGGGCGAGATCATCCTGGTCGAGGAAAAGGCCGGCCTGATGCAGAAGCTCGGCAAGAAGCAGCTCAAGCTGCATCTGCAGGGCAGGATCAACGAAATTCCCACGCAGTTGGCCGCCTACAATCTCGACCTGTCGGAGGAAGGCACCGAACTGACCTTCAATTACGACACCAAGGGCGAGCGCACCGGCATCACCAGCCTGCTCGGCGACCTCCGCAATGCGGGCATCCGTTTCAGCGATCTCGATACCAGCCAGTCCACGCTCGAAGATATCTTCGTCAGTCTGGTGAGAGCGCCATGAACTTCCGGGCAATCGGCGCAATCTACAAATTCGAAATGGCCCGGACCTGGCGCACGTTGCTGCAAAGCATTGTCTCGCCCGTGGTTTCGACCTCGCTGTATTTCGTGGTGTTTGGAGCTGCGATCGGCTCGCGCATTACCCAGGTCGAGGGCGTCAGTTACGGTACCTTCATCGTCCCCGGTTTGGTGATGCTGTCGGTCTTGACCCAGAGCATCGCCAACGCCTCGTTCGGCATCTATTTTCCGAAATTCGTCGGCACCATCTACGAAATCCTCTCCGCGCCGATCTCCTATTTCGAGATCGTGCTCGGCTATGTCGGGGCGGCCGCGACCAAATCCATCATCCTCGGCCTCATCATCCTCGCCACCGCCGGCCTGTTCGTGCCGCTGCACATCCACCATCCCGTGTGGATGCTGACCTTCCTGGTGCTGACCGCGGTGACCTTCAGCCTGTTCGGCTTCATCATCGGCATCTGGGCCGACGGCTTTGAGAAGCTGCAGATGATCCCGATGCTGGTGGTGACGCCGCTGACCTTCCTCGGCGGAAGCTTCTATTCGGTCAACATGCTGCCGTCGGGCTGGCGCACCATCACCCTGCTCAACCCCGTGGTCTACCTGATCTCGGGCTTTCGCTGGAGCTTTTACGAGATTGCCGACGTCAGCGTCGGCCTGAGCATCGGCATGACGCTCGGCTTTCTGGCCGCCTGCATGGTCGCGGTGTGGTGGATCTTCAAAACCGGATACCGGCTGAAGAATTGAGCTTCGTGGAAACGACCTTGGCGCCGAAATCACCTAGGCGCCAAGGTCCCTCGTCACACTACCGATAGCAGTGAAAACGATCATAGCGGTCATAAAAACCGCGGCAGCCATGGCGCCAGTGATGCCGCGGCAATCCGAGCGCGCCATCGACCGCGCCCAGCGCGCCGCCGACGCCCGCACCGACCGCTCCGCCCACCACGGCGCCGACCGGGCCCGCATCACGGCCGCCTTCACGGGCGCCTTCCCGCGCGCCGCCGACGATGCCCTGCGCATATCCCAAATGCGGGATCGCGAGCAGGCCGAGCGCGATTGCTGCAGCGGCGAAGTAGGTCTTTAGTGGCGATCGCGTCGGCATCGCCGACATCCCGGCCCGGATCCTGCTGTTCATCTGAATTCCTCATGTCCCTCGCGACGCCCCAGCGGGTCGCGCGCTCGGATAACGCCAGTCGGGCCAAAAGGTTGCATCGACATCACGGGATCACGACCGGGCCCGGGCCGGCGCTCGCGAAAAGTTAACCGGCCAGCCCGATTAAGCCCGGCTCCTGCCTTAGTTTGCGCTCGCCCGCACATTAACGATGGCCCGACAGACCGCTGGAACAAGAGCTGCCTTCGGCGCATATTACATTGGTGCGGGGGGCGAAGACGGGGCTGAGATAGTGAAGGCCCGGAGGCCAAAGATAAATGCGTTCCTTCCTCGTTGCTCTCTCGGGCCTTATGCTGTTCGCCACAACTGCCGCACAAGCCAAGGTCGAAATCACCGTCGACAAGAATGCGCAGCTGATGACCGTCGCGGTCGACGGCGTCGAACGCTACCAGTGGCCGGTCTCCACCGGCAATCCCTCGCATGAAACGCCGAACGGCACCTTCCGCACCTTCCGCATGGAGGCGGATCACTTCTCGAAGGAATTCGACGACGCGCCGATGCCGCATTCGATCTTCTTCACCAAGGTCGGTCACGCCATCCACGGCACGGAATCCGAAGGCAAGCTCGGCATCCCGGTGTCGCATGGCTGCGTGCGCATCTCGCGCGCCAACGCCACCACGCTGTACGCGCTGGTGCAAAAGGAAGGCGTGCTCAACACCACCGTGACGCTGACCGGCTCGTCGCGGATCGCGCTGGCGCGCAACCCGGGCAACCGCGCCGCCACCGAAGTCGCGCGTCGCGACCCCGCCCAGCCGCAACCTCAACCCTACGGCGCGCCGCAATACGACGCCGGAGCGCCCGTCGTGCTGACGCCGCAAGGCCAGACGCAGTACCCCCAGCCGCAATACGCACAGCCGGTGCAGCGCGCCGACGACGGCTATATCTATCCGGCCGATGGCAGCTCGAACGCCGCGATCTATCCGGCGCCGCGCGGTGCCGGCCGCCGCATCTACGACGCGCAGAGCTATCCACAGCCGCAAACTCAATATTACGACAACCGCGGCTACGCGCCGCAATACGCGCCCCCTCCGCAGCCGTACTACCAGCAGCGCGGGTTGTTCAACTAGGCGAACCTCCCCCTCCCTCTCCCCGCAAGCGGGGAGCGAGGTTGAAGACGGCAAACACCGCGCGATGATCTGGAGCGCGCAAAACAAAAGAGCCTGATCCAGCTTGGCTGAATCAGGCTCTCCGCTTGTCGATGTTGGACTAGGCGAACTCAACCGCCTGCTTCGCACTTCTTCATGAACGAGTTCTTGGCAGCGCCGGCCAGCGGCTTGCCGTCCGAGCTCATCGCCTTGGCGGAGCAGGAATCGGCCATGCACTTCTTCATGAACGAGGTCTTGGCGGCGCCCGCGAGCGGCTTGCCGTCCTTGCCCATCGCCTTGCTCTCGCAGGTTTCCTGCGCCATCGCCGAGCCGACGGCAAAGGTCGCAAGCAATGCAGCTACAAATACAGTTCGGATCATGTTTCTCTCCTTGTACCGCCGGGATAGCGCTTACCGCCCCAATCCCGCGAGTTGACAGCAAGTTCCATCCTCGATCAAGAGCCGGCTCGGAAGGTTTTGGTTCCGAACAGCTCCGCGCCCTGCCCGCCGGAGATCGCGCAGGGCCGGAAATCCCTTTGGCAAAGCCTTGACCTGGCATTCATCGTTACCAATCGATGAAGCCAAACGCATTGATGAGCTTGCCTTCACGCAGCGCTAACCACAGCCGCCGAGTTTCCATGAGAAGCAGTCATCACTGCCATGCTAATCCCCTGAAAACCACGGGGTTTTACCCCGCTTACATATTTACCCCATAGGTCTGCATGCATAGCGGTATTTCCGCGCCAATGCGGTCCGATCATCATGTTGAAAGTCTATAATTGCATCGCCCACGCCCACGACCTGCGGCTGGTCGGGCTTGCGGCCTTCATTTGCGTCCTGGCGTCGTTCACGGCGATCAACCTGCTGCGCCACGCGCGCAAATCGAGCGGCCATATGCGGCCGATCTGGATCGCGGTGTCCGCGATCTCGACCGGCTTCGGCATCTGGGCGACCCACTTCGTGGCGATGCTGGCGTTCAGCCCGGGCCTCCCCACCGGCTACAATATCGCCCTGACCGCGCTGTCGCTGATCGCCGCCATTCTGCTGACCGGCGTCGGGCTTTACGCCTCGCTGATTCCGAACTGGCGCCACGGACCATGGATCGGCGGCGCCATCGTCGCCGGCGGCATCGCCGCGATGCACTACACCGGCATGGCGGCGTTCGACGTCGCCGGCATCGTGCTGTGGGATCCCGCGCTTGTCGCGGCATCGATCGGCATCGCGGCAGCGATCGGCGCGGTCGCGCTGCCGGTCGGCCTGCACGGCCACGAAGAGAAATGGAAGATCGGCGGCGCCCTGCTGCTGACCCTGGCGATCTGCTGCCATCACTTCACCGCCATGGCGGCGGTGTCGATCATTCCGGATTCCGCAATCGAGATTCCCGCGTCGACGCTGCCGGCCGGATTCCTCGCGATCGGGGTGGCGCTCGCAAGCTTTGCCCTGCTCGCCCTGGCGCTGGCCGCCGTGGTGCTCGACATCCGCGACGTGCGCCGATCCGAACTCGAAGTCGATCGCATGCGCGATCTCGCCAACGCCTCGGTGGAAGGACTGCTGGTTTGCGACGGCGACAAGATCGTCTCGGTCAATACCAGCTTTGCCATGCTGGCGGGCCAGTCGGCCTCCAGCCTGGTCGGCGCCGGGCTCGAGAGCTGCTTTCCGGACAAGGCGGCGCGGAGCCGGCTGCTGGCCGGATCGAACCAGGCGGTCGAGACCAGCCTGCGTCACCGCGACGGCTCGATGACGCCGGTCGAACTGCTGTTGCGCCCGATCGTGTTCTCGGGGCGGCCGCACCAGGTGGTGGCGGTGCGCGACCTGCGGGCGCGCAAGGAAGCCGAGCAGCACATCCATTATCTCGCGCACCATGATGCGCTGACCTCGGTGCCCAACCGCTCCTACTTCAACGCGCGGGTCGATCAGGAAATCGCCGCGTTGTCCGGCGGCGAAAGCCTCGCGGTGCTCTGTCTCGACCTCGACCGCTTCAAGGAGGTCAACGATCTGTTCGGCCACGCCGCCGGCGACGTGGTGCTGCAAACCGTCGCCACCCGCATCACCGCGGTGCTCGGCGAGCGCCAGATGGTGGCGCGGCTCGGCGGCGACGAGTTCGCCATCCTGATGCCGGGCGTGAAGAATCCGGCATCCGCGGGCCGGCTCGCCGAGGCCGTGCTGGAAGCGCTGCGCGCCACCAGCGACACGCCGGAAACCAACAGCATCTCGACCAGTATCGGCATCGCGGTTTGCCCCAGCGACGCCATGGATCGCGAATCCCTGCTCAGCCACGCCGACACCGCACTATATCGCGCCAAGACCGATGGCCGCAGCACCTATCGCTTCTACGAGGCCAGCATGGGCGCCGCGGTACGCGAGCGCCGCATGCTCGAACACGATCTGCGGCTGGCGATCGCGCGCCACGAATTGCGGCTGGTGTATCAGCCGCAGAAAGGCGTCCGCGACGAGGTCATGACCGGCTTCGAGGCGCTGCTGCGCTGGAAGCATCCGGTCCGCGGCGAGATTTCGCCGGCGGTATTCATTCCGATCGCCGAGGAGAGCGGCATCATCCTCGAGATCGGCGACTGGGTGCTCAAGACCGCGTGCCGCGAGGCCGCGAGCTGGCAGCAGCCGCTGACGGTCGCCGTCAACGTCTCGGCGATCCAGCTCTACAACCCCGACTTTGTCCAGGAGCTGCATCAGGCCCTGCTCGACACCGGCCTGTCGCCGCGACGGCTCGAAATCGAGATCACCGAAACCGCCCTGGTGCGCGACTTCAACCGCGCGCTGACCACGCTGCGGCAGGTCAAGGCGCTCGGCATCCGCATCGCGATGGACGATTTCGGCACCGGCTATTCGTCGCTGTCGAATTTGCGCGCGTTCCCGTTCGACAAGATCAAGATCGACGGCTCTTTCATCAAGTCGGTCAATTCCAACGACCAGGCCGCGACCATCGTTCGCGCCGTGCTGGGACTGGGACGCGGGCTGGGCTTGCCGGTGCTGGCGGAAGGCGTCGAGACCGACGCCGAATTGCAGTTCCTGCGCGACGAGAAATGCGACGAGGTGCAGGGCTATCTGCTCGGACGCCCCGCCGCGATCGGAAGCTTCCGCCACTTCACCCACAACGAGCCGGTGGTCGAGCCGTCGGAAGAAGCTCCGCGGCGCGTCAAAGCCGGTTGACGGGACCGGCCAGTCACGCGGCGGCCTAACGCCCGAAAGAAGCGTCAGTCGGGCCCGCAGGTCCTGTCCGTTTCATGCTAGAAGGCGGCATTCACGCGCATAGGTAGAGGCGCACATCAAGAGCGACGAGCGCCTCCAACACTAATCATTTTGCGGGTGGCTTGTCGTAAAGCGGCTTGCCTTTATCGACGATATGAACGGTCAGAAGCTTTATCGACTTGTCGCCGACCACCTTGAATGCGCCATGCGGCACTTCGCGAACATTCACGGCTGCGACGCCGGTGGGCAACGGCACCTGCTTTCCATCAGGAAGCTCAACAGTGCCGCCTTCCAAAACGTAGAATGCCTCTTCTCCGTGATGGATATGAAGCGCTGAGGATTCGCCAGGTTTAATCTCGGAAATGCTGGTGATGATTTCCATATTTGTGCCGCTCAAATCCGCCCGCTTCAATTCCTTGCGAAACGGCGAGTCTTGGGCGTTTGCCGCGATGGTGAAAAGTGACGCAAATAGAATTCCCAGAAAGAATTTCATTCGTATCCCTCCCAAACTACGAAATCTGCGATCAAGCAGATACCTGATTGAACCTGAGTAAGCCAGGCACCTCAAGGTTTATCGTTTTTGCGGCGCACCAGGCGCGCACTTGAACCGGTGCGATCTGGCACCGGTCCGATTGCTTCAGGACTACTTTATTCGCCATAGCGCAGCCGGCGGTAGACCGCGCCGAGGATATTGGAATAATCGTCGGTCCACACGCGCTGACCCCAGGTCGGATCGGTTTGCTCCCACTTGTCGGACTGCGCGAGCTTGCCGACGTCGGCCTCTTCGCGCGCCGAGATAACGACGTCGGTGGCGAAGATATATTCATTGTCGCGGCCCGAATCCTCGTCATAGACCCAGCTCTTCATGTCGTTGGCGTCCGCGATGCCGACCACGACGCTTTCGAGCTCCAGATGCCGGTTGGAGACGTGCATCACCACCACGCCCTGCGGCGCGAGCTTATCCTTGTAGATATTCATCGCCTCTCTCGTGGCGAGGTGAATCGGGATCGCATCGGATGAATAGGCGTCGACGATGATCATGTCGTAGATGCCGTCCGGCTCGCGCGCAAAGGTCAGCCGCGCATCGCCGATCACGGGTTTGAGGTTCGGTTCGCAATTTTTGATGTAGCTGAAATATCTGAGGTCGCTGGCGGTATCGACCATCGACTGGTCGATCTCGAAGAACTTCCAGTTTTCCCCCGGCTCGGAGGCGCAGGTCAGCGTCCCCGACCCCAGGCCGATCACCGCGACCCGCAACGGCGCGCCCTTGCGTTCGCGGATCGCCGTGATGGCGCGGCCGATGCCGCCGTCCTTGTGATAATAGGTGATCGGCTCGGGCCGTCCGGTGACCGGCGAGCCGTCGTCATTGCGGTATTTCTGCGCGCCATGGATCGTGGTGCCGTGCATCAGCACATGATACCGGCCGTTCGGCGTCACCACGATCTTGTGGACGCCGAAGAAGCTGCGCACGGTGTCCACGCGCCCGTCGTCATACGGATAGACCCGGATCAGCACCAGCGCCAACACGACGGTTGCAAAGACCTTCCAGCGGCTGGCATGGAGGAAGAGCGCCAGCAGTGCCGACAGCACGCCGACGCCGCCGATCACCCAGACCCGGTGCTCGTCAAGCCAGTTCGTGGTCGCGTTTGTCGACCAGGCCGGCGCGATCAGGACGACCGCAAGCACGGCGAGCGCCGTCCAATACCGCAGGCCCTTGTCGCCGCCGGCCGGACGGCACAGCGCCGCCAGCGCCAGCAGGATCGGGTATTCCGCGATCCAGGAAAACGTGAACGGCGCGATCAGCCCGGCGAACAGGCCGCCGAGCATGCCGCCGAACGACAGCGCGACATAAAAGCCGGTGAGGTATTTTGCCGCCGGCCGGGTCCGCGCCAGTTCGCCATGGCAGGCCATCGCGATGACGAAGAAGCACAGCAAATGCCCGCCCAGCGTCAGCAGCAGGTTCTGCTCGCCGCCGACCGCCAGCAGCACGACGACGCCCGCGATCGCCAGCGGCTGCGCCAGCAGCATCCAGCGGTGCGGCAGCAGCGGCCGCGACTGGAACACCAGCACCCAGGTCAGGAGATACAGCGACAGCGGCAGCACCCATAAGAGCGGCGCCGCGGCGACGTCGGTGGAGATATGCGCGGTGACCGCGATCAAGAGGCCCGACGGCACCGCGGCCAGGAAGATCCAGCGCGCGCGCAACATCCAGGCAGGCGGCGGGGCATCAACACGTTCGGCGAGCACGTCGACCGCCGCTGATGCCGGCGAGCGCAGCACCAGCACGCCGCAGCCGGCTATCAGCGCGATCAGCAGGCCATACCCCCCGGTCCAAATAAAGTTCTGGGTGCGCAGCGTGAACATCGGCTCCAGCAGCACCGGATAGGACAACAGCGCCAGAAAACTGCCGATGTTGGAGGAGGCATAAAGGAAATACGGATCGGGTCCATCAGGGTGGCCGGTGCGCACGAACCAGGCCTGCAGCAGCGGATTGTTGGCGGCGAGCGCGAAGAACGGCAGCCCGATCGAGACCGCGAACAGGCCGAGCAGCCAGAACGCGTAGCCGCTGGTCGGCGGCTCGCCCCAGCCGCCGGCGATCGACAGCGGCAGGGTCAGCATCGCGATCAGCAGCAGCACCAGATGCACCGCGACCGGGATCGTGCGGTTGCGCAATTGCATCAGGAAATGCGCATAGGCGTAGCCGGCCAGCAGCAGCGACTGAAAAAACACCATCGCCACCGACCACACCGCCGGCGAACCGCCGAGCCGCGGCAACACCATTTTTGTAAACAGCGGCTGCACCGAGAACAGGAGCAGCGCGCTGACGAAGATCGCCGAGGTGTAGATGACCAGCAGCAGCCGGTTGCGGGTCGCCTGTGGCTGGCCCGCGGCGGACATATCGATTGAAGTCATGAAAACTCCGGCCTCACCCCGGCTGGCGCCGGCAGCAAATTTCCGGCTGTTGACGCCGGGACCCGCAATGGACCATATCGCGGCATGGCGGGCAATGCGGAGCCGGATAGCGGCATCATCACATTATTGCTGTGCGTGTCGCTCCGTGTTCGATAGAAACACTCCGCCGTCCCGGCGAACGCCGGGACGGCGAGTGGGTGTGAACGACGCATGACCGAAACCGACGTCCTGATCATCGGCGCGGGCCATAACGGCCTCACCTGCGCGGCCTACCTCGCGATGGCCGGACTGCGCGTGACCGCGGTCGACCGCCGTAAGGTCGCCGGCGGCGCCGCGGTGACCGAGGAATTTTGCCCCGGTTTTCGTAATTCGGTCGCGGCCTACACCGTCAGTCTCCTGAACCCGCAAGTCGCGGCCGACCTCAAACTGGCCGAGCACGGCCTGCGCGTGGTCGAGCGCAAGGCGCAGAACTTTTTGCCCGCGCCCGACGGCAACTATCTCCTCACCGGCGAAGGCCGCACAAAGCAATCCGTCGCCAAACTCAGCGCGCGCGATGCCGCAGCGATCGACGGCTTTGCCCGCGAGCTGGAAGAAATCGCCGACGTGCTGCGGCAGTTGGTGCTGCGGCCACCGCCGAACATGGTCGAGGGATTTGGCGTTGGCGCCGTGCGCGAAGCCTTCAACGCGCTCGGTACCGCCAACGTCCTGCGCCGGCTCACGCTGGAACAGCAGCGCAGCCTGCTCGATCTGTTCACGCGCTCGGCCGCCGACATGCTGGACGAACGGTTCGAGAATGACCTGGTGAAAGCGCTGTACGGCTTCGACGCCATCGTCGGCAATTACGCCAGCCCCTACGCCGCCGGTTCGGCCTATGTGATGCTGCACCATGCGTTCGGCGAAGTGAACGGCAAGAAGGGCGCCTGGGGCCACGCCATCGGCGGCATGGGCGCGATCACGCAGGCGATGGCGCGCGCGGCGCGCGGGCATGGCGCGGAGATCCGGCTCGAGGCCGGCGTGCGCGAGGTGATCGTCGAGCGCGACCGCGCGGCGGGCGTGGTGCTGGACAATGGCGAGACCATTCGCGCCAAATACGTTGCTTCGAGCGTCAATCCGAAATTGCTGTACACGCGGCTGGTGCCATCAGGCGCGCTGGCGCCGTCTTTCCTCGAACGCATGAAAAACTGGCGCAACGGCTCCGGCACCTTCCGCATGAACGTCGCGCTGAGCGCGTTGCCCTCGTTCACCGCGCTGCCCGGCGCCGGCGATCATCTCAGCGCCGGCATCATCTTGGGCCCGAGCCTCGGTTACATGGACCGCGCCTGGCAGGACGCCCGCGACCGTGGCTGGAGCAGGAAGCCGGTGGTGGAGTTGCTGATCCCCTCCACACTCGACGATACGCTGACGCCCGCGGGAAAGCACGTCGCCAGCCTGTTCTGCCAGCACGTCGCGCCGGAGTTGCCGGACGGCAAATCATGGGACGCGCATCGCAGCGAGGTCGCCGATCTCATGATCGCGACGGTGGACTCCTACGCGCCGGGTTTTGCGGCCAGCGTGATCGGCCGGCAAATTCTGTCGCCGCTCGATCTGGAGCGCCAGTTCGGGCTGCTCGGCGGCGACATTTTCCATGGCGCGCTGAGTTTGAACCAGTTGTTCTCGGCGCGACCGATGCTCGGCCATGCCGATTACCGCGGCCCCATAAAAGGTCTCTACCATTGCGGCTCCGGCGCCCATCCCGGCGGCGGCGTCACCGGCGCCCCCGGCCACAACGCCGCCCGCGTGATCCTGGGGGATCATCGGGGGTTGTTCAGGTAGGCGGCGCCTGCTTCCTTAGCGACGAATCCTGTTCCTCCTTGCGCAGCAGGCCATTGCCGATCGCGAGCACCTCGATGTCGCAGCCTAAGCCCAAGTCGTTGTGGATGGCCGCCTGAGAACCTGTTGATAAGCCCGTAGATACGCTGTGGAAAAGCAATGCTACAACAGGGCCGTGACGCTTCGCATGCAACGAGCAGAACAGCGGCGAACCTTGAGCTGGGATTTCTCCGCGCAGCGGATTGGTGGCTCGGCGACTTTCCAGGGCGCCAACGCGCGCGAATCTTAAAGTGCCACTTCGAGGGCTTTACGCACCATAGCAAGATACCAACCGTAGCTCCTGTAATCATTACAAGAAGCGACGTTAAAGTGTTTTGTGATGTCGGATAATTTGGCGGCGAAGGCAGCGACGTCCGGCCGCGATCCTTAAACCCTACAGCAGGCGGGTTACTGAATTGGAAACTCGAAACCGCTGTGGGTGAGCGGTGGATTTGTGGTTGATGCAGCGGTGCAAAAACCCTGATCCGCTTCCAAGCCTGCTCCGCTTCCAGGCGCCTCAGTCCGAAATGTCGTGGATCGGAACGCCCACAAGCGCGGCCAGCCCGCACGCCAGGCTGATGGCCAGCACCGTCAAGGCGGTACCCAGAGCCTCTTTCAGACATTGGCCCGGCTTCGCGCGCCATAGCGCAACCGCCACGGTGATCAGCACGCTGACGCCGACGGCCTTTACGAAAGCGAGCATTGCGCCTCTCCTGACGAAGTTTCGGCGTCAAATGGAACAGACGATGCCGCGCGGACCACGGCCGGGAGTGCCGCGCCTGTCTGGTTGGTCGGGTCCGACGGGGTTCAGGTTCGACCGCCCCCCGGGAAAAGCGAGTTGAAATGCTGTCGCGAGAATGCGGACTTATGTTTGTAGTCGTAGCCCGGATGAGCTCTTGCGATATCCTGGGCTGGCGTTGATCCCGCATGCCGCGGAGCCTGTCATCGGGCGCGCATCCGCGCGACCCGTTGGCTCATGCGGGCTTCGACCGGGGACACGAGGCGCCTTCAATGATACGCTCGCCGCAAATCCCCAGACATCACGGAGACCCCCGATGCCGCGCCTGACAAAACCGCTCTACCAGATCAACGACGGCCCCGACGAAGACCGCTGGCGGCTTGCGTTCGACACCGACGCCCGCCGGCTGTTCGTCGAGCATGAAAAGACCCGCGGCGACACGCGCGGGCGCGGCTATTCGATCGAAACCGACGAACTCGAACTCGCCGATTATCTCGCCGAAAACGGTCCGGGCCAGCTTGAACTGGCGCGGTTGCTCGGCGTGCTATTCGCGGAAGAACACGCCGACGCCTGACCGCGATGGCCTGTGGAAAAACACGGTATGTTCCGCGTATAAAGCTGTGGATGATGGCGAAATGCGCGGTGGATCAAAGGACGTAACCATGGGCGTACTCGACGATTTCCTCGTCGTTCCCGATATTTCGATGTTCGACAAGGTCAAAATTCAGGCCCAGGTGCTGGTGCCGGTGATGCGGGCGCTGCGCGAAAAGCTCGGCCGCGACGAGGCCGATGCGCTGGTCAGGCACGCACTGCGCGACTGGTCGCAGAAGATATTCGCCGATATCGCCGACGGCATCGAAGGCAGCCCCCGGAAAAAGTTCGCGGCGATGAACACCGCGCTCGCCGATGTCACCGAACGCGAGGTGACGTTCGACATGCACCGCCGCGACAAGGAGGCGCTGGAATTCGACATCAGGAGCTGCCGGTTCGCCGAATTTTTCCAGGCGCTCGGCGAGCCCGAACTCGGCGCGCTGCTGGTCTGCCAGACCGATGTCGACATCGCCGACGCCGGCGGCAGCGAGGTCAGATTTAGCCGCACCCAGACCCTGATGCAGGGCGCGTCGTGCTGCAATTTCCGTTACAGGTTCGAGCCGCGCTAGCTGCCGGATCGCTCGTTCGTGGCGGCTCCGACAAGGAATTTGAGGGCCAATTCCAGCACAATTCGAACCAAAGCCAGCTGCAGCAGGGCAAAGAGAAGGGAATCGATCTCGGCAATCTTGCCCCACACAGGCCCGATAGCCGCAAGGAGGAAATCGGCGCGAAGATAGACAATAATCAACGTGGCCAAGACATAACCGTACCAGATGATCTCAAGCCCACGTCGCGTCCAGACCGGGCGCAAGGAAAGGAAATCGATTGCGGCTTTCATATCGTGGCTCCCCCAGCCCGGGTCGCGGCAGGCACAACTTTTAACGGCGCGGGACAGATGTTCAATCCGGATTATTTTGACAAGCAGATATGATCGAATAATCAGTGGATTGATTCAAGTCGGAGCCAATCCTCTCCCTGCCCGGACCCAGAAATGTCTTCCACCATCACCCCCGCCACCCATCGCGCCAATTTCGCCATCGGCCGCGAGGCGACCGCGAAGAACGTGGTCGATCTCCTGACCGAAAGCTTTTTCGAGGGCCAGGCGGCGATCGCCGCGTTCGAGCGGCCGGACGGCATCTGGGACGTCACGGTGCATTTTGCCGACGCACCGGACGAAACCTCGATCCGCGAACTGGTCGGCCTTGCCGCCGGCGAGGATGTCGCGCGGGCGATCACCTTCGATACCGTCGAGGCAAAAGACTGGGTCAAGGCCACGCTGGAAGAGCTGGTGCCGGTCGCCGCCGGACGTTTCGTCGTGCACGGCCAGCACGACCGCGCCCGCGTGCCGCCGAACAAGCTCGGCATCGAGATCGAGGCCGCGCTGGCGTTCGGCACCGGCCATCACGGCACCACGCGCGGTTGTCTGCTGCTGCTCGATCACGTCTTGAAGAAATACTACCCGCGCCGCGTGCTCGACCTCGGCACCGGCACCGGCGTGCTGGCGATTGCGGCCGCGAAGGCGCTGCAGCGCGCCGTGCTGGCCAGCGACATCGACCCCGCCTCGGTGCGGGTCGCGCATGACAATGCGCGCCTCAACGGGTCAGGCGATCTGGTGCAGGTGATCCACGCCACCGGATTCGAAGCGCCGCAATTCGCAAGGCGGGGCCCGTTCGACCTGGTGCTGGCAAATATTTTGGCCAATCCGCTGCGGCAATTGGCGGGACCGATGGCGCGGCATCTGGCGCCGGCGGCGCTGGTGGTCCTGTCGGGACTATTGACACCGCAGGCCGCCGGCGTGATCGCGGCCTATCGCGCCCGCGGACTGGTGCCGCTGCGGCATCTGAAGATCGACGGCTGGAGCAGCCTGTTGCTGCGCAATGCGGGATGAATGAATTGGAGCAAGCGCGCCGCTCAATCCTGCTTCGGCGCGGGCTTGCGCTTTTCCTCGCGGGCCCGCTTGACGCGCGCCTCGACGAAGCGATCCAGCATCTGGACGATGACGCCGGGCTGTTTCTTGACCACCGCCGTCGCGGCAACCGGCGTATGCGGGGCCGGAGGCGAAATCTTCTCAAATGAAAAAGCAGGCATGGTGCATCCCCTCGTCATCGAGTTGAAACACTCCCGGACGTCCCCCGGTGTCGTGAGAGAACGACTTGCACCGCAAATCGTTTTCCCCTGTCTAACGCAGATGGACAAATTGAAGCACAATCTATGCCAAATTGCGGCAATCGCTGCCGCAATGTAGACTTATATGCATCGCTCCCAGCCCCTTGGTCCTGCAACCCGGTCGTCCCATGTTCGAAGCCCGCTTCCAGACATTCGAAGAGCCGGAAAGCGGCGTGGCGCTGACGGCGCGGTTGTCGGCCTTCCGCGAGGAACTGGCGCGGCGGAAACTCGCGGGATTCGTCATTCCCCGCGCCGATCAGCAGCAAAATGAATATGTTGCGCCTTCCGAAGAGCGGCTGGCCTGGCTCACCGGCTTTACCGGTTCGGCAGGCCTCGCGATCGTACTGACGCTGGAGGCTGCCCTGTTCGTCGACGGCCGCTATACGCTGCAAGCGGCAAAACAGGTCGACGCCCGGGCCTGGAAGGTCGAGCCGCTGATCGACCCCTCCCCCGAAAGCTGGCTGTCGGCGCATCTTTCCCCGGGCGACCGCCTCGGATTCGATCCGTGGCTGCACACTTCAGCGGCAGCCGAGCGGCTGGCCGCCGCCTGCGCCAAGGCCAATGCGGAACTGGTCGCGGTGGAGACCAACCCGCTGGATTCGGTGTGGACCGAACGGCCGCCGCCGCCGCTCGGTCCGGTCGCGATCCACGGCAAGCAATTTTCCGGCGAAGCGGAAAGCGAAAAACTCGCGCGTATCCGCGGCGAGATCGAACGGCTCGGCGTCGACGCGCTGGTGCTGTCGGATTCGCATGCGGTGGCCTGGACTTTCAATATCCGCGGCGCCGACGTCTCGCATACGCCGTTGCCTTTGTCCTACGCGCTGGTGCCGAAGGACGGCCGGCCGACCGTGTTCATCGATCACCGAAAGCTCTCCAATAGCGCGCGCGATCATCTCGAGCAGTCGGCCGACGTCGCCGAGCCGTCCGCGCTGACGGGCGAACTCACCGCGCTGGCACAACGCGGCGGCCAGGTCGCGCTCGACAGCGCCACCGCCGCCGACGCGCTGAGTCGCCTGATCAATGGCGCCGGTGGCAAGGTGGTGCGCGGCAGCGATCCCGTCGCGCTATTAAAGGCCTGCAAAAACCCGGTCGAGATCGAGGGCACCAAGAACGCGCATCGCCGCGATGCGGTGGCGCTGGCTCGATTCCTCGCCTGGATCGACCGCGAGGCGCCGGCGGGCCATTTGACCGAGATCGACACCGTCGAGGCGCTGGAAAGTTTCAGGCGCGACACCGGCGCGCTCCGGGACGTGTCGTTTCCGACCATCGCCGGCACCGGACCGAACGGTGCCATCGTGCATTACCGCGTCACGCGGAAAACCAACCGGCGGATCGCGCCGGGCGATTTGCTGCTGATCGATTCCGGCGCGCAATACCAGGACGGCACCACCGACGTCACGAGAACGATCGCGATCGGCGAGCCATCGGCGGAAATGCGCGACCGTTTTACCCGCGTGCTGCGCGGCCATATCGCAATCGCGCGCGCGGTGTTTCCGGACGGCACCACCGGCGCGCAGCTCGATTCGCTGGCGCGGCAATTCTTGTGGCAGGCCGGGCTCGATTTCGAGCACGGCACCGGCCACGGCGTCGGCAGCTATTTGTCGGTGCATGAAGGCCCGGCGCGGATCTCAAAGCTCGGCACCACGCCGTTGCGGCGGGGCATGATCCTGTCCAACGAGCCCGGCTATTACAAGACCGACGCCTACGGCATCCGGATCGAGAATCTTGAGCTCGTGATCGCCAAGGAAATAGCGGGCGCGGAAAAGCCGTTGAACGCGTTCGAGGTGCTGACCTTGGCGCCGATCGACCGGCGTTTGATCGATGTTTCGATGCTCCGTCGCGACGAACTCGCCTGGCTCAACGACTACCACGCCCGCGTCCGCCACGAAATTCGGCCGCAACTCGACGAGCCGACCGCCGCATGGCTGGATCAGGCGACCGCGGCGCTCTGAGTCAAGGAAGGCGCCGCTCCAAACCGTGCCGTCATACTCCGCGAAAGCGCGGTATCCAGTACGTCGCGGCCTCTCGGTCTTACATAACCGCTCTGGAATACCGGATCATCCGCTGGAGCCTGTCATCGGGCGCGCAGCATGCGCGACCCGGTGGCGGATGATGACGGCTGTGGGTGTGGCAAATACCGTGCATCAGAAGCGCCGCTCACTCGCCGATCAGCTTCAACCATTCATCCTCGGTCAGCACCGCGACGCCGTGCTTCTTCGCATCGGCCAGTTTCGAACCGGCGCCGGGACCGGCGACCAGATAATCGGTCTTCTTCGAAACCGAACTTGCCGCCTTCGCGCCCAACCGCTCGGCATTGGCCTTGGCTTCATCCCGCGTCATCTTTTCCAGCGACCCGCTGAAAACCACCGTCTTGCCGGAAATCGCCGAATTGCTCTTGGGCTTTTCGGCGTCGAGAATCGTGACCTCGCGCGTCAGCCGCTCGACGATGCCGCGGTTGTGGCTCTCGCCGAAATAGGCCTTGATGCTGGCGATCACGGTGTCGCCGATCTGATCGAGGGCGTCCATCTCGGCGACGGTCTCCTCGTCGCCCTTGGTGACCGCCAGACAAGCGTCGTGGAACGCCTGCCAGGAGCCATAGCCGCGCGCCAGCGCCAGCGCAGTGGTCTCGCCGACCTGCCGCATGCCGAGCGCGAAGATAAAGCGCTCGAGCGAAATCTTCCGCCGGCTTTCGATGGCGGCGAACAGATTGCGCACCGAGGTTTCGCCGTAACCTTCGATCTCCTCGAGCTTTATCTTCTTGTTGCGCTCCGGCAGCGTGAAGATATCGGCCGGCTCCTTGACCCAACCTTCCTCGAAGAAGAACTGGATCTGCTTTTCGCCGAGCCCGTCGATGTCGAAGGCTCGCCGAGAGGCAAACAATTTCAAATGTTCGATCTTCTGGAACGGACAGGCGAACTCGCCGGTGCAACGGGCCCGCGCGCCCTCCTCGCCGGCCGCGGTTTCCTCGCGCACCACGTCGGTATGTAGCGGGCACGGACATTTCTTCGGGAAGTGAAACACTTTTGCATTTTTCGGCCGCTTGTCGATGATGACGTCGACCACCTGCGGGATCACGTCGCCGGCGCGCTGGATCACCACGGTGTCGCCGATCCTGATATCGCGGCCCTCGCGCAGCTGCTCGCCGTCGCCGCCGATGCCCCTGATGTAATCCTCGTTGTGCAGGGTGACGTTCTGCACGATGACCCCGCCCACGCCGACCGGTTCGAGCTTGCCGACCGGCGTGAACGAGCCGGTGCGGCCGACCTGGATCTCGATATCCCGCAGCACCGTCATGGCGCGCTCGGCGGGGAATTTGTGCGCGATCGCCCAGCGCGGCGTGCGCGAGACAAAACCGAGCCGCTCCTGCCAGTCGATGCGGTCGACCTTGTAGACGACGCCGTCGATGTCGTAGTCGAGCTCGGCGCGCTGTTCCTCGATCTTGCGGTGGAACGCGATCAACTGCTCGACCGAGCGACAGAGTTTTGTGAGCGGATTGGTGGTAAAGCCGCAGCGCTGGAACCAGCCGATCATGCCCGATTGCGTATCTTCCGGCATGTCGCTCATCTCGCCCCAGGCATAGGCAAAAAAGCCGAGCGGGCGCGACGCGGTGATCGAGGGATCCTTCTGGCGCAGCGATCCCGCCGCCGAATTGCGTGGGTTGGCGAAGATGGTGTCGCCGGCCGCCTTCTGCCGCTCGTTCAGCGCCAGGAACGCCTTCTTGGTCATATAGACCTCGCCGCGCACCTCGCACACCTCAGGCACGTTACGGCCCTTCAGCTTCTGCGGCACGTCTTCCAGCGTGCGGATATTGGCGGTGACGTCCTCGCCTTCGGCGCCATCGCCGCGGGTGGCCGCGGTGACGAGCTCGCCGCCCTCGTAGCGCAGCGACATCGACAGCCCGTCGATCTTGGGCTCGGCGGAAAACGCGATCTCGTCGTCGGCAAGCTTCAGAAAGCGCTCGATACGCCCTGCAAAATCCAGCACGTCCTGTTCGGCAAAGGCATTGTCGAGCGACAGCATCGGCACCGCATGACGGACTTTCTTGAAGCGTCCGGAAGGCGCCGCGCCCACCTTTTGCGAAGGCGAGTCGGAGCTGACGAATTCCGGAAATTTTTTCTCGATCGCGTTGAAGCGCTGGCGCAGCGCGTCGTATTCGGCGTCGGTGACGCTCGGCGCGTCGTCCTGATAATAACGCTTGTCGTGCCCCTCGAGCTCAAGCGCCAGCCGCATCAACTCCACCCTGGCCTGCGCCTTGGTGAGCTTTGCCACATCGATCGGGGGTTTTGCCTTGGATGATTTTGCCATTATGGCCCGGGAGTATAATTCGTCATTTATAAAGTGCGAACCCGCAACAACCTCGTAAGCCGCTTACGCCGTCGCCGCCTTCAGCAGACGGTCCGCCGCGGCCCGCGCCTCGGCGGTGATCTCGGCGCCGGCCAGCATGCGGGCGATCTCCTCGCGGCGATGATCGGCGGCGAGCGCGTTGACGCGGGTGGCGACGCGCTTGCCCTTGTCGAGCGCGTCCTTGGAAATCAGCAAATGCTGGCCGGCGCGCGCGGCGACCTGCGGCGCGTGCGTCACCGCCATCACCTGCACCTTGCCGGCGAGCCGCGCCAGCCGGGCGCCGATCGCATCCGCCACCGCGCCGCCGACCCCGGTGTCGATTTCGTCGAACACCAGCGTGGGCGCGGATCCCTTGTCCGACAGCACCACCTTCAGCGCCAGCAGGAACCGCGACAGCTCGCCGCCGGAGGCGACCTTCATCAGCGGGCCTGGTTTGGTGCCGGGATTGGTCTGGACCCAGAACTCGATGCGGTCGATGCCCTGCGGACCGGGCGCGGCGGCATCGGATTCCACCTGGGTCATGAATTTCGCGCGCTCGAGCTTGAGCGGCGCGAGTTCGGCGTTGACGGCCTTGTTGAGCTTTTCGGCCGATTTTGTCCGGGCCGCCGAAAGTTTGATCGCTGCCGCGGCGTAATGCTGGTCGGCTTCGACCGCCTGCGCCTCGAGCTTCTTCAGCCGGCCGGCGCCGGCATCGATCAGCGCCACGTCGGCGGCATATTTCGCCGCCAGCGCCGCAAGCCCGTCGACCGGGGTGGCGTATTTGCGCGAGGCGGCGCGCAGCGCGAACAGCCGCTCCTCGATGCGTTCGAGCTCGGCGGGATCGAAATCGGCCGCGATCAGCGCTTTGGCGAGATGCTGGTCGGCTTCCTCCAGCGCGTTGATGGCGGCATCGATCGCCTTCACCGCGGGTTCGACCAAAGCGGGCGAATTGCCGGCCCGGCGTTCCAGCCGCCGCACCGCCGCCGACAGGGCCGACACCGGCGAGTGGTTGCCGCTCACGGTGTCCTGCGCCTCGCGCAGGTCGGCCGCGATCTTCTCGCCCTGCATCATCGTGGTGCGGCGCTCGGCCAGCGCGGTTTCCTCGCCGTCCTGGGGCGCCAGCGCCTTCAATTCATCCGACGCGTGACGCAGATAGTCGGCCTCGCGGGCGGCGCGCTCCATCGCCGCGCGATGCTCTTCCAGCAGATTGTTGGCCGCACGCCGCGCCTCCCACAGTTTTTCGAGCGCGTCGACCTCCTTTTCCAGGCCGGCGAACGCGTCCAGCAGCCGGCGATGGGTGGAGGCATCGACCAGCGCGCGCTCGTCGTGCTGGCCGTGAATCTCGACCAGCGCGGAGCCGACCGCCTTGAGGGTTTGCACGCTGATCGCCTGGTCGTTGATGAAGGCGCGGGTGCGGCCGTCGGCGAGCTGGACCCGGCGCAGGATCATCTCGCCGGAATTTTCGGAGCTCGCGTCATCCAGGCCGTTGTCGTTGAGGATCGCCGCGGCAGGATGCCCCCTGGGCACGTCGAACACCGCGGTGACCTGGCCCTGCTCGACGCCATGGCGAACCAGACCCGCGTCGCCGCGGCCGCCAAGCGCCAACGCGAACGCATCGAGCAGAATGGTTTTGCCCGCGCCGGTCTCGCCGGTCAAAACCGCAAGGCCCCGCGAAAACTCGATATCGAGGCGTTCGATCAGGACGATGTCACGGATCGACAGACGCGCCAGCATGCCGGAAAAATTCCTAGCCGAGGCCTAGAGACCCACCTTCTTGAAGGCCCGGCTGATCCAGGACCCCTGATTCTCGCTCGGCTCGAGACCGCCGGACTTTACAAGATTGTAGGCGTCCTTGTACCAGCGGCTGTCAGGAAAATTATGCCCGAGCACGGCGGCGGCGGTTTGCGCCTCGCCGACGATGCCGATCGCCATATAGGCCTCGGTGAGCCGTTCCAGCGCTTCCTCGACATGCCGCGTGGTCTGATATTGGGTCACCACGGTCTTGAAGCGGTTGATGGCGGCGGTGTAGTCGCGCTTGTCCATGTAATAACGGCCGACGTTCATTTCCTTGCCAGCGAGCTGGTCGCGGGCGCCCTCGAGCTTGGCCTTGGCGCTGACGGCATATTCCGAGGTCGGATATTTGCGGATCACCTCTTCGAGGGCGGCGATCGCCTTCTCGGTGCGGCCCTGGTCGCGCGAGGTGTCCGGGATCTGGTCGTATTGCGACGACGCGATCAGGAACTGGGCGTAGGCGGCGTCGGGGTTGCCCGGATGCAGCGTGACGTACCGGGTCGCAGAGCCGATGCAATTGTCGTAGTCGCCGGCCTTGTAATAGGCATAGGCCGACATCAGCAGCGATTTGCGGGCCCACTCGGAATACGGATGCTGGCGATCGACCTCCTCGAACTTCTTCGAGGCTTCCTTCGGCTCGTTCTTCTGGTTCATCAGGTACAAGCCCTCGTTGTAGAGCTTGTCCGCGGGCTGTTCGACGAAGGTGTCGTCCTTGGCGAAGAACTTGTCCCACAACGCACCGGTTCCGCATCCGCTCAAGGGCGTGGCGAGCACCGCGAGGCTGGCGACTAGGCGCAGCTGCCGCCCCCACCCATGAGAATCCGGGCGAGCAGATAATATGCGTAACCTGAGCGTCATACGCGGTGCCGACATGGATTTAAAACCTGACGCCTGTGATGCGGTGCCCGCCGCGCGTCATGAACGCACCGATAGGCGCGCTTCATGAACGGTTTGATGCCCTGCCCGCAGCGCCAAGCAGGCGACCGCGAGCCCGTGTAACCGAAAAAGGTCCGGTAACCAATCGGATACGCAGCCATTTCGCCCGGATTAAGGCGGCCAGAACGTATTGCCGCGGGCACAGTTTTGCGGCCCGGAATGGACCGGAAAGCACTATCTGTACGCGGCATTGCGGCGGCGGTCAGTGCCTGGCAGGACAATACCCGAAGGGAGGCGGAACAGGTCCCGGATCAGGACACGTCCGGGCCGTAGGCCGGGGCGACCATGCCGCCCACCATGCCGCTGCCAGCCTCGGCATAAACCCGCGGGCGGCGCACCGCGTCCGATTCCAGCACGCGCCAGGCGGTACGGTCGGCCAGCAGCGCCTTCAGCACCGCATGGTTGACCTTGTGGCCGCCACGGACCGAGCGATAGGCCCCGAGCAGAGGCAGGCCGGCCAGCGTGAGGTCGCCGATCACGTCGAGCACCTTGTGGCGGGCGCATTCGTCGGCGTAGCGCAGCCCTTCGCTGTTGAGCAGCCGCTCCTCGTCGAACACCACCGTGTTCTCGAACGAGGCGCCAAGCGCGAAGCCCGCGTTCCAGAGCCCCGCGACATCGTTCATGCAGCCGAAGGTACGGGCGCGGGAAATCTCCCGCCGGAACCGCTCGGGGGTGAGATCGAGCATGTAGCTTTGCTGGCCGATCACCGGGTTGGCGAAGTCGATGGCGACCTCGACGCGGAAACCACCGGCATGGGGCCGCAATTCACCGAGGGAATCCCCGATCGCGACCTGCACCGGCTTGAGCACCTGGATGAAGCGGCGCGCCGCGGATTGGGTGACAATGCCGGCCTGATCGATTGCCGCGACAAAGGCGGCCGCACTGCCGTCCATGATCGGCACCTCCGGGCCGTCGACCTCGACGGTGGCATTATCGACGCCCATGCCGCGCAGGGCGGCGAGCACGTGTTCGGAAGTCGAAACCAGCGGACCGTCGCGGTCGCCGAGCACGGTCGCGAATTCGGTCGCGATGACGGATTCAGCGACCGCCTGCACTTCGCGGTCGGAGCCATCCAGTCCGGTGCGGACAAAAATAAAACCTGCATCGATGGGTGCAGGTCCAAGGGTGAGGCTGACCGGCAAACCGGAATGAACGCCGACGCCCGTCACGGTGGCTTGCGACCGAAGCGTTGTCTGCCGGCTAAATTTCATTCCAAATCGCCCACTACCGACTTACTTAAAAACAGAACGGCCCAATTAAGCGTGCCGATTCGGTTTCAGTATCCCCAAGTCACGGCAGACCATAGTCATTGCCCTAAAGAGCGCCAACTCACGGTTCTTTACCGATTGTTACCCAACCTATGCCGCAATCGCGCCAAGGCTTAACCAAATTCGGGACCGTTCGAGGCCGGCGGCGACCCGGCCATTTCACCTCAGAATGAATAATTAATCATTGAATATCAGCTGCTTGGCATGGCCGCTAGGACTTCGCCGCAGTGCCAAAGAAAAAGGCCCCGGCTGATTCGCCGGGGCCTTCGTTCGGGTCAGAATTGTAACAATTTTCAGCTGCTCTGACGGCGCAGGAAGGCGGGGATATCAAGATGGTCGTCGCCCTGTGGCGCTGGCGCAACAGGCGCGGGGCGGCCGTGAGCGTCCAAACCCTGCGGCGCGGGCCGTCGAGCATACTCGGATACCGGCTCGTGAGTCGCTATTTGCTGCGCCACCGTACGCTGCGGCTTGCGCTCCGGCAGTGGCGGCATCGGCGCCATCGCCGGACCCGAAGCGCGGGCGGCGATCGGCGGCTCGTTCTCTTCGTCGCGGCGGCCGAGGCCGACATTGGCCAGGCGCTGCAGCAGCGACATCCGGGTCTTCTGCGGGTGCTCCTCCTCGGCCTCGCCCCTCGCCTGCCGGATCTCGTTCTGCGCCGGCATCGGCAAATCCTCGAATTTAGGCATCCGCGGCGCGCGGGCCGGGGCGCGTTCGGCCGCCTGCGGGATGAAGTTTTCGGGGGTCGCGATCTCGCGGACCTCGACCTTGGCGACCTCTTGATCCGGGAACAGGGTCGGCTTCTGCGCGATCGGACGAACCGTGACGTCACCATAGGAAGCGGGCTGCTGCGGCACTTCCGGGGCAACCGCGGCTGCAATGGCGGCGAGCGTCGCGCGTTCGAGGTTGCCGTTCGGGCGCTGCTGCGCGGGCGCCGCAGCGGGCGCTTGTGCTGCGGGCGCGGCCTGCGTCGGCGCCTCGAGCTTCTGGGCGCGCTCGGCGAGCCGGGCGTTGTCGGCGCGCAGACGCGCGGTCAGATCGGCCAGACGGGTATCCGGCGACGAAGCCGGCGCCACCGCGTTGGTCACGGTAGCAGCCGGGCCGCCCGCGTTGCGCGAGATCAGCGCCTGCTCGATGCCGGTTGCGACGACGGAGACGCGGATGATGCCGTCGAGGGTCTCGTCGAAGGTCGCGCCGACGATGATGTTGGCGTCCTGGTCGACTTCCTCGCGGATGCGGGTCGCGGCTTCATCGACCTCGAACAGCGTCAGGTCCTTGCCGCCGGTGATCGAGATCAGGAGGCCGCGGGCGCCCTTCATCGAGGAATCGTCGATCAGCGGGTTGGCGATCGCGGCTTCCGCCGCAGTCAGCGCACGCTTGTCGCCGGAGGCCTCGCCGGTGCCCATCATCGCCTTGCCCATTTCGCGCATCACGGCGCGGACGTCGGCGAAGTCGAGGTTGATCAGGCCTTCCTTGACCATCAGGTCGGTGATGCAGGCGACGCCCGAATAGAGCACTTGGTCGGCCATCGCGAACGCGTCGGCGAAGGTGGTCTTTTCGTTGGCGACCCGGAACAGGTTCTGGTTCGGGATGATCAGCAGCGTGTCGACCACCTTGTGCAGTTCGGTGATGCCGGATTCGGCAGTGCGCATCCGGCGCTGGCCCTCGAAGTGGAACGGCTTGGTGACGACGCCCACCGTCAGGATGCCCATGTCGCGCGCGGTCTTGGCGATCACCGGGGCAGCGCCGGTGCCGGTGCCGCCGCCCATGCCGGCGGTGACGAACACCATGTTGGCGCCCGAGAGATGATCGCGCAGCTCGTCGATGACTTCCTGGGCGGCGGCAGCGCCGACGTCAGGCTGCGATCCGGCGCCGAGGCCTTGAGTGACCTGGGTGCCCATCTGCACGATGCGCTGCGCCTTCGACATGGTGAGCGCCTGCGCGTCGGTGTTGGCGACGACGAAATCCACCCCCTGCAGCCCGGCGGTGATCATGTTGTTGACGGCGTTGCCACCGGCGCCGCCTACGCCGAACACGGTAATCCGCGGCTTCAGCTCGCGAATATCAGGGACGTTGAGATTGATGGTCATGGTTGCCTCTCGATTACGCGCGCGTTGGTTCGCCTCGGCCGACGGCCGCGGGGTTTGGTGAAACTCCAAGGAAAACTTCAAGAAAATTCCAAAGGGGATGGAAAAGATTCATCAGAAGCCCTCGCGAAGCCATCGTCCGACCTTTCCGAAATAGCCGTCAGTCCCTGTCCTGAGTTGCCGCGTATGCCGCGGTTCGACGTGTTCAAGATGAGCGTATTGCGGGTAGACCAGGAGGCCCGAGGGCACCGCGAAGGACGCGCTCTTGGCCTCGTTGGGCAGCCGGCCGAAGCCGAGCGGACGGCCGATCCGCACCGGGCGGCCGAGGATCTGGGTCGCAAGTTCGAGGGTGCCGGTGAGCTGGGAAGCGCCACCGCTGAGGACAACACGCGCTTTGGGTTCTGCCGCGAAGGGCGAATCCGCAAGGCGGTCCCGGACCATTTCAAAAATCTCCTCGGCGCGCTGCCGAACGATATTGGCGATGGTGGCGCGGGACACGATCTGCGGAACATCGCGCTCATTGTCGCCCGCGGTCGGCACGGACATCAATTCGCGGGCGTCGGATCCACCGGTCAGCACGGTGCCATAAAACGTCTTGATTCGCTCGGCATCCGCAATGCACGCCGAGAGCCCGCGCGCGAGATCCATGGTGATGTGCTGGCCGCCGATGGCAAAACCGCCGGCATGGACGAAACGGCCGCCGGAATAGATCGCGATCGTGGTGGTTCCCGCCCCCATCTCGACCACGGCGGCGCCGATATCGGCCTCGTCATCGGTCAGGACCGAAAGGCCGGCCACATAGGGGCTGGCCGCCATGGCCTCGACATTGAGGTGGCAGCGCTCGACCACCAGCATCAGGTTCTTGGCGACGGTGGCGTCCGAGGTGACGACATTCATGTCGACGCCGAACTGGCGCGCCACCATGCCGCGGGGATCGCGGATGCCCTTGACGCCGTCGAGCGCGTAGCCGACCGGCAGCGCATGCAGCACGGTGCGGCCAGCGCCGGTGGCGTGGCGCATGCCGGTGGAGGTGACGCGGGTGACGTCGTCAGCGGTGACCGCGCCGCCCTTGATGTCGGCCGCGGCCTCGATCAGCTGGCCGTTCAAACGCCCGGCCGAGACCGACAGCAAGACCGATTCAACGCGGACCTTGGCCATCTTCTCGGCCAGCGCGACGGCCTGGCGCACCGCCTGTTCGCACTCGACGAGATCGACCACCGCGCCGGCCTTGACGCCGCGCGACTGGATCTGGCTATAGCCGATCAGTTCGACCGCATGGCTGCGCCCGCGCAGCGCCTCGTTCGGCGGGCTCGGCTTCAGCCGCGCGATCATGCAGGCGATCTTGCTGGTGCCGATGTCGAGAGACGCCACCAATGCGGTGCGCTTCTGCGATACCGGGCGCGTCTTCGGGGTCTGGTTGCGGTCAAGACCGGTCATGCTCATCCGGCCTTCTTCTTGGGCTGCTTGTCCTTGAGCAGGTCGTCGCGCGCCTTGGCGGCGTCATCGGACAATTGCACGACGAAGCGGTCCGGCAGCCGCATATCGACCGCGACGATGTCGCGCGAGAACAGCTTGTCTTGCTGGTCGAGCTTGCTCAGCGTCGCCAGCGCGTTGCCGACGTCATTCTCCGGCAGGCGGATATCGAGGCCGTCGTTGAGCCGCAGGTTCCAGCGCCGCTCGCCGACGAAGATCGCAGCCTTGGTCACCGCGCGCACCTGCGGATAGCGATCGAGCAGCGCAAGGAAATCGCGGGCGCGGGTCGCGGCGCCCTTGCCGACCACCAGCGGAAGCGTGGCGAAGCGCCGCGTCACATAGGGCTCGAGCACGGCGCCGTCATCGGAGATCACCGCCAGCCGGCCATCGCGCTGCCACAGCGCGAACGCCGAGCGTTCGACGATATCGATCTGCAGGCGGCCGGGATAAAGCTTCAAAACCGTGGCGTCGCCGATCCAGGGATTGGCTTTCAACTTTTCGCGGACCGTGTCGGCGTCGAGAAACAGCAGCGACGAGCGGCCGTTGACGCCGCCGATCGCCAGCACCTCGTCCTGCGTCAACTGCTTGCGGCCGCTGATCGCGACCGTGGTGATGCGAAAGCCGGCGGAATTGGCCAGCGCGTTGCGGGTATCGCTCAGCGTCGCCGTCAGCTCCTCGACATGGCCGCCCTTGACGACGCCGAAGCCTGCGCTGCCGAGCAGGATCAGCACGGTGGCCGCGACGCCGATGCGATTCGGCAAATAGCGTTCGACGGTGGCGATCAGGCGCGGCTGCGGCGCGCGCTCGAAGCGCGGCTTTGCAACCGGCCGCGCAACGCGACGCGAGGCGAACCACTCGCGCAGCAACACGGCCGCGCCAATGGCAGCCGCTTTCAGGTCAGCTTGGGGCCGCGGCGATCTCTGCGATCGAGCGAGGCGTCCTGCACCATCCATTGCACGAGCTCGTCAAATGTTGTGCCCGCAAAAAGCGTTTTGCGGACTCCGGCGCCGATGACGTCTCGGTCATGCCGGGCGGGATAAAGACCTCGTAAGAAAGAGGCTCTGTTCCCTCGATGCGGTCGTCGAAGCGGAAATCCGCAACAGCTCACGCCCCGGCAGCCAAGCGCCACATGCGCCGCCAGCGTTAACCTTCGGACTTCCTGGTAAACAAAGTGTAAATCAGGTGCAGGCGGGGCGTATTTTGATCCGGTTTGTGAGGCATTTACCTCACGTTAACAAAACCTTAAGATCGGAACCGGCGCTCCCCCAGCGCGATCTGGTCGCGCAGGAAATCAACGAATTCGATTCCCTCTGCCTTCAGCGCCTTCGGATAGAGCGAGGCCTTGGTCAGGCCCGGCAAGGTATTGGTCTCGAGGTACACTGGTCCGGTCTTCGAAATGATGAAATCGGTGCGGGAATACCCGGTGCACGACAGCGCGCGATGCGCCTTCAGCGCCTGCTCCATGATTTGCGCCGATATCTCCGGCGTGAAGCGCCCTGGGCAGATCTCTTGCGTGCCCTTGGCGAGATACTTGGCGCGGTAATCGAATCCGGCGCCGCCCTCGGCCGGCACGATCTCGATGGGCGGCAGCGCAATCAGCGAGCCGTCGAGTCGTTCCAACACGCCGCAGGTTGCTTCCACACCGGCGATAAAAGGTTCGATCAGATATTCTTCCGATTTCGCCGCGTTACGAACCGCGACGATGTCCTGCGAGGAATTGACAAAAATCAGCCCATAGCTCGAGCCGTCCCTGGCGGGCTTTGCGATCAGTTTACCGTGCTCGGCAAGCGCAGCCTCGATGTCTTGGAGTTCGATGCCACCCGGCGACTTGACGCCCGCAATCGCCGCAAAATGTTTCGCCGCGACCTTGTCGAAGGCGAGATGCGACGACGCCGAACCCGAGCCCGTAAAAGGCACGCCGCGCAATTCGCACATCGCCTGTAGTTCGCCGTTCTCCGCCATGCCGCCGTGCATGCCGAGCACCAGCAGCCGGTGCTCGGCCTGCGCGCGATCCAGCGCACGCTCGATCCCACCGAGACTCGGCGTTCCCGGCTTGAACTCATCCTCGAACGGCCGAGAGTGCGCCAGCAGCGTTGCAGAACTGGTCTCGTGCACGGTGCCGCCGGCATCCCAGAACCACAGATCGGCGTCCGGCAACGTCGCATGCAGCGCCTGGGCGCTGGCGACCGAAACCAGCCGCTCCGTGTTGGTGCCACCGAAGAAGATCGTAACCCGCATCAATGTTGCTCGATTCCAAGCCGCTTGATTTCCCAGTGTAGCTCAATTCCGGAATTTTGCCTGACCCGTCCGCGCACCGTTTCGCCCAAGGTCTCAATGTCATGGCCGGTCGCGTTGCCGGTATTGATCAGGAAGTTGCAGTGCATTTCCGACACCTGCGCGCCACCGACGCGCAGGCCACGGCAGCCGGCGGCGTCGATCAGTTTCCACGCGCTGTTGCCGGGCGGATTCTTGAAGGTCGAGCCGCCGGTCTTTTCCCGGATCGGCTGCGCCGTCTCGCGATGGTTTTGCACCTCGTTCATCCGGGCGCGGATCGCTTCCGGCGCCGCAGCAGTCCCGCGAAACCGCGCCGAGGTAAAAATGATCGAGGGGTCGACGCCACTGTTGCGGTAGACGAATTTCATATCGGCATTGGTGAAACGATGTTTTGTGCCGTCGCGGCCGATGCCATCAGCCTCGATCAGCACATCCCTGGTTTCTGCGCCATTGGCGCCGGCATTCATGCGCAGCGCGCCGCCGATGGTGCCTGGAATGCCGAAGAAGAATTCCAGCCCGGCCAGGTTGGCGGCAGCGGCCGTCTCTGCAACGCGCTTGTCGAGCGCCGCGGCGCCGGCGCTGACGATGTCACCGTCGACGCTGGTCTCGCCGAACGCACGCGGGCCAAGCCTGATCACCACGCCCGGCAAGCCTCCGTCGCGCACGATCAAATTGGAGCCGACGCCGACGACATAGACCGGCAATTCCTGCGGCAGGTTTTTCAGGAAATAAGCCAGGTCGTCTTCATCCGACGGCGTGAACAGCACTTGCGCCGGACCGCCGACCCGAAACCAGGTCAACTCCGCCAGCAGCTGGTTCGCCAGCAGCCGCCCGCGCAGTTGCGGCATCGCGGTCTTGAGATAGGACGTGATGTCGGGAAAGGTCATGACCGGCCGTCACGCCTCTCAATTTCGTCACGGCCGGGCTTGTCCCGGCCATCCACGTCTTGCAGAATTCCCGCATGGCAGCCCGGCCATGACGAATTGAGGGTCTCTGCCACGGTCATCCCAGCGCCTTCAGTTCGCCGGGCAGCGCGTAGGCCCATTGCGTGATGTTGCCGGCGCCGAGGCAGACGACGAGGTCGCCGCGGCCGGCAACGCCCTTGATGACCTTGGCGAGTTCGCCGGCATTCGGCAGCGGGATCACGTCGCGATGGCCGTGGGCGCGCAGGCCCAGCACAAAATGCTCGCGATCGATGCCCGGGATCGGCGCTTCACCGGCCGGATAGACTTCGGCGACGACAACCGCGTCGGCGTCGTTAAAACAGGTGCAAAATTCCTCAAACAGCGATTGCAGCCGGGTAAAACGATGCGGCTGCACCACCGCGATGACCTTGCCGTTGGTGGATTCGCGCGCCGCCCGCAGCACAGCCGCGATCTCGACCGGGTGATGGCCGTAATCGTCGATCACGGTGATGCCGTTGGTTTCGCCGGTGCGGGTAAAGCGCCGCTTGACGCCGCCGAAACCTGCGATCGCCTTGCGGATGGCGTCGTCGGTGAGCCCAAGTTCATGCGCGACCGCGATCGCGGCCGTCGCGTTCAGTGCGTTGTGGCGGCCCGGCATCGGCAATTGGATATCCGGGATCTCGTGCGTCGCATCGGTCTTGCGGTTGCGGAACACGACCTTGAATCGCGAGCCGCCGCCCATCGGCGCAAGATCGACCAGCCGCGCGTCGGCCTGTGGATTTTCGCCATAGGTGATGATACGGCGATCCTCGATCTTGCCGACAATGGTCTGCACGACCGGATGGTCGATGCACATCACGGCAAACCCGTAGAACGGCACGTTCTCGACAAAACTGCGAAATGCGTCCTGCACCGCTTCGAACGTCTTGAAATGATCGAGATGCTCGGGATCGACATTGGTGACGATGGCGACATCGGCCGGCAATTTCAAAAACGTGCCGTCGCTCTCGTCGGCTTCCACCACCATCCAGTCGCCGGCGCCCAGCCGCGCATTGGTGCCGTAGGCATTGATGATGCCGCCATTGATCACGGTCGGATCGAGACCGCCAACATCGAGCAGGGTCGCTACCATCGTGGTGGTGGTGGTCTTGCCGTGGGTGCCGGCGATCGCGACGCAGCTTTTCAACCGCATCAGTTCCGCCAGCATCTCGGCGCGCCGCACCACCGGGATGCGTTGCGCGCGCGCCGCCATCAGTTCCGGATTGTCGCGCTTGATCGCGGTGGAAACCACGACCACATCGGCGCCGTCGACATTTTCCGCCTTGTGGCCGACGGAGACCTTAACGCCTTTTTCGCGCAACCGGGCGACGTTGCCGCTCTCGGAGGCGTCGGAGCCCTGCACGGTATAGCCGAGATTGCACAGCACCTCGGCGATGCCGCTCATGCCGATGCCGCCGATCCCGACGAAGTGGATGGGTCCGATCTCGCGCGGCAGTCTCATGGGTCATCCCGTCTATTCTCGCGAGCTTCCGTGCCCACGAATCCTATCACTTCTTGCAAGACGTGGATGGCCGGGACAAGCCCGGCCATGACGGTAAAATAATCAAAATCGACGCCGACGGCCTAAATTCCTGCAACTTTCACCACCAGATCGGCCAGCCGCCCGGCGGCGTCGAGCCGGCCGACACCGCGAGCATTGGCGGCCATCGCGTTGAGGCGCGCGGGCTCGGCGGCGAGCGCGGAGATTTCCGAGGCCAGCCGGTCCGGCGTAAAATCCTTCTGTGCAATCCGGATCGCGCCATCGGCCTGCGACAGCACGCCGGCATTGGCGAATTGATCCTGGTCGATCGCGCCGGGCAGCGGCACCAGGATCGACGGCCGGCCGATCGCGGCCAGTTCGGCAACGGTGCCGGCGCCGGAGCGCGAGATCACCAGATGGCTGGAGGCCAGCCGCGCCGGCAGATCGCTGAAGAACGGCGCCAGTTCGGCATTGATCCTGAGCCGTTCATAGACCGCGCGCACCCGCGCCAGATCTTCCTCGCGAACCTGTTGCACCAGCAACAGCCTGCTCCATAGCGCCGGTTCAAGCCGCTCGATCGCGCCGGGAACGATGTCGCTCATCACCCGCGCGCCCTGGCTGCCGCCGACCACCAGCAGGCGCAGCGGGCCGTTGATTTCGGGCGTCGCAAAATTCACCGCGGCCGCAGCCAGGATCGCCGGACGCATCGGCGTGCCGACGGTGGTGGTCTTGGCCGCCAGTTGCGGATCGCGGTCGAGCACGCCCGGTAGCGAGGTCGCGATCGCGCTGACGCGGCCGGCGAGAAAACGATTGGCGCGGCCGAGCACCGCGTTGGCGTCGTGGACGATGCCGGGCACGCCGAGCAGTTTTGCCGCGATCAGCGGCGGCACGGTCGGATAGCCGCCAAAGCCGACCACCGCGGCAGGCTTCAGCCGCCGCACCAGATTGAGCGCCACGACCAGCCCATAGCCGAGCATCGCGCCGGTATAGGCCAGCGACCACGGCGTGCGGCTGCGCACGGTTTCGCTCGGCACCACGTCGATAGTGTCCTTGGAAAACAAACCGCTGTAGCGCAAGGCGCGCGAATCCGTGACGAGGCGAACGCGAAAGCCGCGCCGGATCAGTTCGACGCCAAGCGCTTCGGCCGGGAACAAATGCCCACCGGTGCCGCCGGCCGCCAGCAGGATCAAGGGCGCAGTGTCCATGGCAAACGTCTTTACAGATAATGCGCCGTCATGGCGAGGCGCACATCAATCAGGCATAACCATGCGCGGCGCTGGCCGCGGCGCCGATCGATTGCATCTCGGTGCGCGGTCGCAGACGCGTCAGCGCCAGCATCATGCCGACGCCGTAGGCCAGCGACACCATCGACGAGCCGCCATAAGAGATAAACGGCAGGGTCATGCCCTTGGCTGGGATCAGTTGCAGGTTGACCGACATGTTGATCGCGGCCTGCACGCCGAACAGAACCGCAAGGCCCGACGCCGCGAACCGGGCGAACATGTCCTCAGTGGCGTAGGCGCGCAGCAGCGCGCGGATCACGATGAAGGCGAACAGCGCCAGCAGCACCAGGCAGAGCACGATGCCGAATTCCTCGGCGCCGACCGCGAACACGAAGTCGGTATGGCTGTCCGGCAGGCTGCGCTTGGCGATGCCCTCGCCCGGCCCAAGCCCGAACCAGCCGCCATTGTAAAAAGCCTCCATCGCGGTATCGACCTGAAAGGTGTCGCCCGACGCCGGATTCATGAAGTGCTTTATGCGCGCCGCGACGTGAGGAACGAGAAGGTATGCGCCAAACAGTCCGGCGCTGGCGGCGCCCGCGAGGCCAACCACCCAGATCATCCGCATGCCCGCGATGAAGAACAGCGAGCCCCATACCATCAGGATCAGCATGGTCTGGCCGAAGTCGGGTTCCGCCACCAGCAGCGACACCAAGGTCAGCAGCAGCACCAGCGCCATCGAGGTCGCCGGCATTTCCGGCTTGCCGGTCGATTCCGCGAACAGCCACGCCGCCAGCACCACGAAGGCCGGTTTTGCCGCTTCAGATGCCTGGATGTTGACGCCGAGCAGCGTGATCCAGCGCCGCGCGCCCTTGACCTCGGGGCCGAACAGCAGCGTCGCGACGATCAGCACCACCGCGATCGCGAACACGATCAGCGCGCTGCGCCGGATCTGGCGTGGCGACAAAAACGACACTGCGATCATCACGATGAAGGACGGCACCAGGAACAGCACATGGCGATTGAAGAAATGAAAGGGATCGAGCCCGATGCGGGTCGCCACCGGCGGGCTCGCCGCCAGCGACAGGATGACGCCGGCCAGCATCAGCGCGATGATCGCCGCCAGCTGCAGGCGGTCGACGGTCCACCACCACTCACTGAGGGGCGTGCGCTGTTCGCGGGAGATCATGGCTATTCCCTTGGAATTCCCTTGGGGCAGAGATCAATCCATTGGTGGCCGAGGATGGTTTCCAAGGGGTTAACGCGATCGTAATCTTTTTGGCCACCTCGTCCGTTGAGGGAAACATGCGCCTCGTTCCGTCGCCATGGTTCGAGACGGCGCGGAGCCTGTCATCGGGCTGCGCCTTGCGCCGACCCGTTGGCGCCTCCTCTCCATGAGGTCCTGAGATGCGGCCTCACACCCAAGACATCCTCATCCTGTGAAGAGCCTGACTGAAAAAGCAGCTAGCATTTTCGCGGGCTTTTCAACTAGCTGAAAATGAATCACTTTTCGTGATGGCCGGGCGTTGGACTCACCGCTTCCCCGGACCACCACGCGCGACGGGCGCTGCGCTGCATCCGGGGAACGCAGGCACGAGATTTGCCATCAATGATCTCGAAAATCGCGCGAGATCGGCGGCAAAACGATTAACCCCCTCGCTTTAGAAAGGACCAAGGCCCGACACCGCAAGTAACGCTTGGAATTTTCCATGACCGATCGAATTAAATGCATGTGCTCCAATTGCCGCAAACCCTTTTCGGAGCGAGCCGCGCGGCTCAAGGGCGGCTATCAGATGCAGTGCCCGAACTGCATGAAGCTCATTACCTTTGACGCCGGCTCCGAGGATCCGAACATCCGACGCCCGCTGAAAGCCGCGCGCGATTTCCGCAACGCGGCCGAGGACGCCCTGGTGGCGGCGCGGATGGCCGAACAGCAGAAGATATATGCCCGCGATTAGCTGGCGAGCCTGCGATCATCCCGGCAGCGATACCGCCTGCAAGACGTCCCTGAACACGCTGTACTGCAATCGAAATGCTTGCCGGCTGTAGTCCTGGTAATATCCCGCGGTGACCACGACAACGAGATCGAGCTCCGGCACGATGCGAATATACTGGCCGCCGCGGCCGAGCGCGCCGATCCAGTTCACTACACGCCCATCGCGCCGCGCGCGGCCGAGCCACCACAAATATCCATAGGACTGATTGTCCGTGGCCTTGATCTTCGGTGCCGTCGAGGTCTCGATCCAGGCCTTCGGGACGATCTGGCGGTCGTTCCAGCGCCCGCCCGCGAGCACGAGCTGGCCGATTTTCGCCATGTCGCGCGGCCGCAGGCGCAACCCGCCTCCGGCGTCGGTATCGCCCTTGACCCGGATCCACTCCGTGCCGGCAATGCCGAGAGGCTCGAACAATGCCTCACGGGCGAATTCGTCGAGCGGGCGTCCGGTGACCTTATGAATGATGGCCGACACCAGCGTCAGCGCGCCGGTGTTGTAGAAGAACCCCTGCCCCGCCGGCGCCGTCACCGGCAGACCGAGGACGTAACGACAGGGATCCGATGCCCGGTGCATGCGCACCTCGTCATTGTCGTCCTCGTTACTCGGGATCGCCTCGACCCATTGCAGCCCCATCGTCATGGTGAGCGCGTGCACCAGCTGGATGCGATCCTTTTCGGGCGAACGCAGATCGGACAATTCGGGGAAGAAGCTGAAGATCGGTTCGTTGACGCTGCGGATCAGGCCGCGATCGATCGCGATCCCGACCGCGAGCGAGGCGACGCTCTTTGAAGCCGATTTGATGTCATGCAGCGTATCGGCGTCGAAGACGATGTTTTCGACCCGGTGGCCGTAAAAGCGGCCGGAGACCTCGTCGGAACCGCTGAAGTAGCGCTCGAACACCAGCCTGCCACCGCGGGCGACCAGCACGGCATGGATATTGGCATCGCCGGAGGCTGCGAGCCGATCGGCCATCGCGCACAACGCCGTGCGGTCGACGAGCTTGTCTTCACCGGCGGAAGCCGTGAGCCAGCCGTCGTTTCGCGCAACCGGAATGCCGCAACCATCGGCGGGCGTCGCATCGATGCGCGAGGCGGCGAGCGGCGTCAGCGCGGCGCCGCCGAGCAGTGACATGAACCGACGCCGTTCCATCCGATCCTCCCGACGCGCGCGCGAAGGCGCTATCGGCATTGTTATCCATCAAAATCGGTGTTTCGGCTCGCCGATTTCGGAATCGGCCAGATGAGGAAACTTCGCGTCGCGAGCGCCGGGCGCGGCGCCGTGTCGAACTGTCGCAGCGGATGATGGGGGTGATCGACCCTCACACCACCGGCTTGACGCCGGGCAACGCGGTGACCAGTTCGCGAAACTTCGCGCCGCGGATCTCAAAGTTGCGGTACTGGTCGAACGAGGCGCAGGCCGGCGACAGCAGCACCACGGCGTCAGTGAGGCCGGAGGCCGCCGCGTCGCGCGCGGCGTTGGCGACCGCGACGTCGAGGGTTTGCGAAATCTCGTGCGGCACGCGCTCGCCGAGCGTGCCGGCGAATTCGGCAGCGGCCTCCCCGATCAGATAGGCCTTGCGGATGCGCGGAAAATATTCGGTCAAACTGCTAATGCCGCCGAGCTTTGGTTTGCCGCCGGCAATCCAGAAGATGTCGGCGAACGACGATAGCGCATGCGCGGCGGCGTCGGCGTTGGTGCCCTTGGAGTCGTTGACGAACAGCACGTTGTCGCGGCGGCCGACCTGCTCCATGCGATGCGCCAGGCCGGGAAAACTGCGCAGCGCGTTTTGCAGCACATCGAGGCCAACGCCGAGCGCCAGCGCAGAGGCCGCGCCGCAAGCGGCGTTCTGCGCATTGTGCAGCCCGCGCAGCGAGCCGATGCCGCCGATTTTTGCCACTTCGCTGCGCGCCCCGCCCGAGGCGCGCACAATGGTTTCGCGCTCGACATAGATGCCGTCGGCCAATGGATTTTTGACGGAGATGCGGACCACGCGTTGGCCCGCGCGTTCCAGGCGATCGGCGATGTTGCGGCACCAGCCGTCGTCGACGCCGACGATCGCGGTGCCTCGCGGCTGCACGCCGGCGACCAGCCGCTCCTTGACGGCGGCGTAATGCTCCAGCGTGCCGTGGCGGTCGATATGGTCCTCGCTGATGTTGAGGAGGATGCCGACGGTCGGATCGAGCGACGGCGTCAGGTCGATCTGGTAGGACGACATCTCGATGACGTGCACGCGCCCCATCCGCGGCGGCTCCAGCGACAGGATCGCGGTTCCGATATTGCCGCCCATCTGGGTGTCATAGCCGGCGACCTTCATCAGATGCGCGATCAACGCCGTGGTGGTCGACTTGCCGTTGGTGCCGGTGATCGCGACGAACGGCGCGTCCGGCGCATGGCGGCGGCGCTCCCGGCAGAACAATTCGATGTCGCCGATCACCTCACAGCCTGCCTGCCGCGCCGCCAGCACGCTCCAGTGCGGCGCCGGATGGGTCAGCGGCGCGCCCGGCGTCAGGATCAGCGCGGCAAAATTCGCCCATGACACCGTGCGCAGATCGGCGGTGATGAATCCGGCCTGCGCCGCTTTTGCGACATTGTCCGCGCTGTCGTCACCGGCGATGACTTCCGCGCCGCCGGCCTTGAGCGCGTGACAGCTCGCAAGGCCCGAGCCGCCGAGGCCGAACACCGCGACCGTCTTACCGGCGAAGGAGGTGACGGGGATCATGGGTGGGCGCTTTCCCCTCTCCCCTTGTGGAAGAGGGTGGCTCGCATCGTCAGATGCGAGACGGGTGAGGGGTAGCCGCGGAACGCGAGGCCCGTACCCCTCATCCGGCTCGCAAGATGCGAGCCACCTTCTCCCACAAGGGGAGAAGGGAAAGAAAGAGGCGCGTAGCGAGCCATCGCGCTCACCGCAGCTTCAGCGTGGAGAGGCCGGCGAGCGCCAGCATCACCGAGATGATCCAGAACCGGATCACGATCTGCGGCTCGGTCCAGCCCTTCTGCTCGAAATGATGGTGCAGCGGCGCCATCCGGAACACGCGTTTTCCGGTCAGCTTGAAGGAAGCGACCTGCACGATGACGGACACCGCTTCCAGCACGAACAGGCCGCCGATCACCGCCAGCACGATCTCGTGCTTTACCGCGACCGCGATCGAGCCGAGCATGCCGCCAAGCGCCAGCGAGCCGGTGTCGCCCATGAAGATCGAGGCCGGCGGCGCATTGAACCAGAGGAAGCCGAGGCCGGCGCCCAGCACCGCGCCGCACAGCACCGCGAGTTCGCCGGTGCCGGCGACGTAATTGATCTGCAGATAATCCGAGAATACCGCGTTGCCGGCGAGATAGGCGATCATCCCGAAACTCGCGGCTGCGATCATGACCGGCACGATGGCCAACCCATCGAGGCCGTCGGTGAGATTCACCGCGTTGCCGGCGCCGACCATGATGAAGGCGCCGAACAGCACGAAGAACCAGCCGAGATTCAGCACGATGTCCTTGAAGAACGGAATCACCAGCGCGGAGGAGAAGGGATCGCGTCCCAGCCGCACCAGCGCATAGGTCGCGGCCAGCGCGATCACCGCCTCGATCAACAGCCGGATGCGGCCGGCAAAACCGCTATGGGTCTGTTTTGTCACTTTGAGATAGTCGTCATAGAAGCCGACGAAACCAAAACCGAGCGTGACCGCGAGCACGATCCAGACATAGGGATTGAGCGGATTGGCCCACAGCACCGTCGAGACCAGCAGGCCCGACAGGATCATCAGCCCGCCCATGGTCGGCGTGCCCTTCTTGACCAAATGCGATTGCGGCCCGTCGGTGCGGATCGGCTGGCCCTTGCCCTGGCGCAGCCGCAGATGATCGATGATCCAGGGCCCGAACAGGAACACGAACAGCGCGCCGGTGACCATGGCGCCGCCGGTGCGGAAGGTGATGTAGCGGAACACGTTGAGAAACGAACGGAAGATGCCGAGGCCCGGAACCGTGTTGGAAAGATCGATCAGCCAGTAAAACATTCGGATCCGCCCTATACCGCGGCTTCGTCGAGCGCGGTCCTGCCGGGAAAGCGCTTTTCGAGCGCGTTCACAATCGTCTTCATCTTCGAGCCCAGCGATCCCTTGACCATGATCGCATCACCCGCGCGAACAGCAGTGACCGCCTGGGCCTCCAGCGCCGCTGAGTTCTCGGCATAGCCGCCCCGCTTGCCGGTGGAAAGGGCGTCCCACAGATTACGCATCAGCGGACCACAACAATATACCAGATCGATCTGGTTGGCCCTGATCGCCTCGATCAGCCCGCCATGCAGCGCAGCGCCGGAGGGTCCCAATTCCAGCATATCGCCGAGCATGGCGATGCGGCGGCCATGCGGACCGACCGGCGCCTGGCCCAATACATTGAGTGCCGCGGCCATCGAGGCCGGATTGGCGTTGTAGCTCTCGTCGATCAGGATCGCCTCGCCGCTTGCGACCTGCAGCGTGCGGCGGACGCCGCGGCCCGCCACCGGCTCGAGCTGCGACAGCGACAGCGCGGCGCGCGCCAGATCGGCGCCGACCAGCGCGGACGCCGCCAGCACCGCCAGCGAGTTCATCGCCATGTGACGGCCGGGCATGCCGAGCTTGTAGGTAACCTCTTGCCCGAGAATGTCGGCATGCACCGCCGAGCAGGTCGCGTGCAGCGACAGATCGAGCAGCCGCGCGTCGGACTTTTTGTCGGAGCCGAACGAGACGATGCGGGAGATGCCGAGCTTTTTGGCCCGCGCCTGCAGCCGGGCGAATTGCGAATTGTCGCGGTTGAGCACGACCGCGCCATTCGGCTCGAGGCTCTCGAAAATTTCCGCCTTGGCATCCGCAATGCCCTCGATGCCGGCGAAGAATTCCAGATGGACCGGCTCGACGGTGGTGATGATGGCGACATGCGGCCGCACCATTTTGACGAGTTCGCGGATTTCGCCGGCGTGATTCATCCCGACTTCGGCGATCGCAAACTTGGCATCGGCAGGGCAGCGCGCCAGCGACAGCGGCACGCCCCAATGATTGTTGAACGAGGCGGTCGAGGCGTGGGTCTTGCCTTGCGCCTCCAGCACGCGCCTGAGCGCTTCCTTGGTCGAGGTCTTGCCGACCGAGCCGGTCACCGCGATCATTTGGCCTTCGAGGCGCGCGCGGGCGGCATGCGCCAGTTCGACCAGGCCGGCGAGCACGTCGTCGACCACCAACAGCGGCGCGTCGGCGGCGAATCTTTCACGTTGTGCTAACGCCACGACGGCGAGCGCCGCGCCGGCCTTCAGCGCCGCGTCGACAAAGGCGTGGCCGTCATGAACCTCGCCCTTGATGGCGAAGTAAGCGTCGCCCGGCGCGACCGTGCGGCTGTCGATCGAGAGTCCGGCGGTGGCTTCCGGCAGCACGCCTTGCACCGTGGCGCGCATCGCCTTCGCCATCTCATCCGACGTCCACAGCGGCGCGCTCATGCGACCCTCGGCGCAAGCGCTGAGTTCACCGCTTCGTGATCGCTAAACGGCAAAATCTTGTCGCCGACGATCTGCCCGGTCTCGTGGCCCTTGCCCGCGATGAGTAGTGCATCGCCGGATTGCAGCCCCGCGATCGCGGTGCGGATGGCTTCAGCGCGATCGCCGATTTCGCGCGCGCCTTTTGCCTCGGCCAGGATCGCGGCGCGGATGGCTTCCGGTTTTTCGCTGCGCGGATTGTCGTCGGTGACGATGACGCCGTCGGCATTTTCACTTGCGATCGCGCCCATCAGCGGCCGCTTGCCGGCATCGCGGTCGCCGCCGGCGCCGAACACCACGATCAGTTTTCGCTTTGCATACGGCCGCAGCGCCTGCAGCGCTTTTGCCAATGCATCGGGCTTGTGGGCGTAGTCGACGAAGATCGATGCACCATTATGTTCGCCGACCCGCTCGAGCCGGCCTTTGGCGCCTTCGAGATGTTCGAGCGCGGAAAACACCGCCTGCGGCTCGCTGCCGGTGCCGATCGCGAGGCCCGCCGCGACCAGCGCATTCTCGACCTGGAATTCACCGACCAGCGGCAAACGAACGGAATAGTTGCGGCCACGATGTTCGAGCGAAAGCTTTTGCGCGAGGCCGTCGATCTCGGCGCTGACGAGGCGAATACCCTCACCTGCGCCGTCGCCCTTGTGGCCGACCGTCATCGTCAGCAGCTTTCGCTCGCGCGCCGCATCGATCACGGCCTGCGAATGCTCATGATCGGCGAAGATCACCGCGGCGCCGCGCGGCGGCACCAGTTCGCGGAACAATCGCAGCTTGGCGGCGAGGTAGTGCGCGACGTCGGGATGATAATCCATGTGGTCGCGCGACAGATTGGTAAAGCCGCCGGCCGCGATGCGCACGCCGTCGAGCCGGAACTGATCGAGGCCGTGCGATGATGCTTCGAGGGCGAGATGGCTGACGCCGTCCTGCGCGATCTCGTCGAGCTGGCGATGCAGCGCGACCGGATCGGGCGTGGTCAGCGATCCGTAGATGGTGCGCTTCGGCGACACCAGCCCAATGGTGCCGATGCTGGCCGAGCTATCGCCGAGCCGCAGCCAGATATGCCGCGCGAACGCCGCCACGGATGTCTTGCCGCTGGTGCCGGTGACGGCCGCAATGGTTTTGGGCTGACGCGGAAAAAACCTTGCCGCGGCCAGCGCCAGCGCGCGGCGCGGATTTGACGTGACGATGAACGGCACCGCGCGCTCGCCGGGCGGCGGATGATCGCCCGCGATGGCGACCGCGCCGGCCGATATCGCCGCGTCGATGAAGCGCGCGCCGTCGGTCTTGCTGCCGGACAGCGCAAAGAACAGATCGCCGGACTTGACCGCGCGGCTATCCATCGCGATGCCGCGGATTTCGAGGGCGGAGGCCCGCGAATCCATCCTGGCGTCGGCGCTGAAGAGGTCGCGAAGTTTCATGATCTTCCGGTCCGGCCGGGCCGCGGGAGGCTGCAAATCAGCAATAAACGATCAATACGGCTTACTGCGTTGGCTTGGATGCCGCAAGAATAAGGCGGTCAGGCGGCGGCAAATCGAACCGCGGTTCGATGCCCAAAAGCGGCGCAATACGGGCGATCACGGCGCCTCCCGTCGGCACCGCGTTCCAGCCGGAGGTGATGAAGCCGTGGGTTTCCGGGAGCGACTGCGGCTCATCCAGCATGACCAGCAACTGGTATCTGGGATGGTCGGCGGGCAGGATCGCGGTGAAGGCGGTCAGCACCTTCTTCTTGGCGTAGCGGCCGCCGATCACCTTCTCTGCAGTGCCGGTCTTGCCGCCGATGTAGTAGCCCTTGACGTCGGCTCTCTTCGCGGTGCCGATCTCCGCGTTCAGACGCATCAGGAAGCGCATCTTCTCCGAGGTTTCCGGCTTGATCACGCGCTTGGCGAGCGCCATCGCTTCCGCTTCGCTACGCTTGAGGAAGGTCGGCGGGATCAGATAGCCGCCATTGACCAGCGCATCGATGCCCATCACCGCCTGCAGCGGCGCCACCGCGATGCCGTGGCCGAACGCGATGGTGACGGTGTTCAACTCGCCCCAATGCCTCGGCCACAACGGCGAGGCGCTTTCCGGCAATTCGGTGCGCAGCCGGTCGAGCTGGCCGAGCTTGCGCAAAAACGCCTTGTGCGCCTCGACGCCTTGCGCCAGTGCGATGCGCGCCGCGCCGATATTGGAGGAGAAAGTGAACACCTCCTTCATGGTGAGGAAGCGGCCTTTCGGCTCGTCGTCGTGGATCGCGAATTTTCCGTAATGCAGCGGCGCGCGCGCATCCCACAGCGAGTCGAGGCCGTATTTACCGGTGTCGAGCGCCATCGCCAGCGTAAAAGCCTTGAACGTCGAGCCCATCTCGTAGACGCCGGTGGTCAGCCGGTTGATGCGGTCGGGATCGTGGGCTTCCTTCGGATTGTTGGGATCGAAATCCGGCAGCGACACCATCGCCACGATCTCGCCAGTCCTGACGTTGGAGACGAGGCCGGACGCCGCCTTGGCGTGGAACTTGTCCTTGGCCTTGATCAGTTCGTCGCGCAGCGCATGCTCGACGCGCAGATCGACCGACAACTCGACCGGCGTCTGCTGGCGATCGGTGGCGAAGCCGGCGCGATGCAGATCGGCCAGCCCGTTGCTGTCGACCCATTTCTCCATGCCGGCGATGCCCTGGTTGTCGATATTGACGAGGCCGATCAGATGCGCGACTTCGGAACCGGTCGGATAGACCCGCTTGTTCTCTCGCAGGAAGCCGATGCCGGGAAGGCCGAGGCGGTGGATCTCCTGCTGCTGGGTCGGCGTGATCTCGCGCTTCAGCCAGACGAAGCCTTTCTTGCCGGAAAGCCGCTCGCGCGTTTCCGCGGTGTCGAGGTCGGGCAAGGTCCCGGTCAGAAGCTCGATCGCCTCGTCCTTGTCGATCAGACGGCGCGGCTCGGCGAACAGGCTCGGCGCCTTGACGTCGGTGGCGAGCACCTCGCCGTTGCGGTCGATTATGTCGGGCCGCGCGGTCGCGATCGCGTCCTGCGAGGCGGTGCGGCGGTTGCCATGGCTGTCGCCGATGGTGGCGTACATCACCAGCCGCCCGCCGATCACCGCATAGATCGCTGCGAACGCCAGGATCGCCAGTCCGACGCGGGCGCGCGCCTTCGCGGCGCGGTCGACATTTCGTCCGTAGAGCAGGCTGCGGATCAGCCGCTGCCGCCAGGGCTCTGTTGGCTTTGTCTTGACGACGGTCAGCGCCTTGTCGGTCATTGCCGCGCCTCCGCTGTCGGCGCCGGGGCAGCCGCGGGTATCGAACCGGTCACCTCAGGCGCATCCGTCGCCGAACCGTCGCTCTTGGCTTCGAGGTTGGAGATCATCGAGCCGATCGGATCGGGATCCCGATTGAAATTCGGCGGGCGCTCCGGCAGGTTTTTCAGCGCGTCATATTGCGTGGCGACGATCGGCTTTAAGGGCAGATGGCGTTCGACCAGGCCTTGCAGCCGCTGCGGCGAATCGAGCCTCGTCCATTCGGCGCGCAGCGCTGCGATGGCGTCGCGCTGCTCGCGGATGTCGGCATGCAAGCGCAACACTTTCTCGGTGCGCGACACCGATTCCATCTTGATCCGGTAGACAAAGGCCGCCGCGAACACCAGAATTCCGATCACGAGGACGTGGATGATCCGCATGATCAGCCTCCCCTCATGATGTCGGCGAGCACGGGCCATGCCGGCAATTCGCCGGCCGCATGCGCCGACGCTTCGGTACGCTCGGCCGCGCGCAGCTTTGCCGAGCGGGCGCGCGGATTGACCGCGACCTCGGCCTCGCCGGCGATGATGGGGCGTTTTGTCAGCAACTGAAAGCTGGGCGCGGCCTGCGCCAATTCCGGCAGATGCCGCGAACCGGCGGCCACCTTGCCGCGCTCGGCCAGAAAATTCTTGACGATGCGGTCTTCCAGCGAATGGAACGACACGACCGCGAGCCGGCCGCCGGGTTTTAATATGCGCTCGGCCGCCGCGAGCGCCAGATGCAGTTCGTCGAGTTCCGCGTTGACGAAGATCCGCAAGCCCTGAAAGGTCCGCGTCGCCGGATGGATTTCGTTGGGCTTTGAGCGCACGACCTTGGAAACGATGTCGGCCAGCGCGCGGGTAGTTACGATCGGCGCGTCCTTGCGCGCTGCGACGATAGCGCGGGCCACGGCGCGGGAATGCCGCTCCTCGCCGAAAATATAGATGATGTTGGCAAGGTCAGCTTCCGACGCTTTTGCGACGACATCCGCCGCAGTCGGGCCCTGCTGCCCCATCCGCATGTCGAGCGGACCGTCCGATCGGAACGAGAAGCCGCGATCGGCCTCGTCGAGCTGCATCGAGGATACGCCGACATCCATCACGATACCGTCGACCGCCGTGACACCCTGGGCTGCGCAAATTTCCCCCAGATTGGAAAAGCGATCCTCGATCAGGGTCAGCCGGCCGCCTGAGCGGTCGACCAGCTCGAACCCGCCGGCAACAGCGGTGTGGTCGCGGTCGATGGCGATAACCTGGGTTCCCGCGACATCGAGCAGCATCCGGCTATAGCCGCCGGCGCCGAAGGTGGCGTCGACATAGATGCCGCCGGCGTGGGCTGCGAGCTGCGCGACCGCTTCGCGGCCGAGAACCGGGATGTGACGCGGGGCGCTCATATTGGGATCGCTGGAAGCGGTCATGTTCCGGCCCCGCCCGCAAAGCGGGTTTTGCCTGAAAAATGCGACGCCGACGGCTCCATTGCGCCTCAAATGCCCGCGTTTCGCGACGGCTTCATGCTCGAAAGGCCGCAACCGGACAGACTTGTCGATTCCCCGCGCCCGGATTCCCGAGGTCCGGATTCCCGAAGACCAGATTTCCGGAGACTTGATTTCCGAAGACTTGGCCCGAAAACCCTGGTTTCCGCATGGAATTTGATGGGCTGCCATGAAATCGGAACTGGAAGTTCGAGCGGTCAAACGGGGCCTCGGCCGTCCCCAAAACCGGTTCGGCGCTTCACCACTTAGTAACGGCAGTTAGCGTTAAGAAAACGTTGACGGGACGACCCGGAAATCGGGCGTTTTTTCGCACAAATTATTAGTTAGAAAGGCCGAAAAACCCGCGTGAAACGCCGAGGTGATGCACCCCGCACACACCCGGCCAAAATGCGCTGATCGAGGCCGTCAACGGATTGCGCGGAAGACATCGTAAAGGAATAGTAAACGGGTTCATTTTTGAGATCGTCCGCCAGCGATTAAATTTCCGTTCAGATCTGCCGTTCTCTTGCCCGCTTTGAGTAGTCATATGTCAGTCGGTTCGTTCGCATCTGGAGTTGATTCGAAGCGTCAACGCGCCCTCCCGGTTCCCAGGGCCAACGCGCATATGAAGACATTCACTCCGGATTCCTCGATCGCATCCGACGTCATCCCGTCGGCCAATTACGGCGACCGCAACAAGGGCCGCCTGCCCGACATGATCGTGCTGCATTACACCGGCATGCCCGATGTCGAAGGCGCGATCGCGCGGCTGTGCAGCGCGGGCACCGACGTCTCCGCGCATTACATCGTTCTCGAAGACGGCCGCATCGTCCAATGCGTGCAAGAGGCAAAACGCGCCTGGCATGCCGGCGTGTCGTTCTGGGCCGGTGAAGAGGACCTCAATACCTGCTCGATCGGCATCGAGATCGTCAATCGCGGCCATGACTGGGGCTACCCGGATTTTCCGCTGCGCCAGATCGCCGCCGTCATCGCGCTGTGCCGCGGCATCATGCTGCGCCGAAAAATTCCGTCGCACCGCGTGCTGGCGCATTCCGATGTCGCGCCGTCGCGCAAAAAGGATCCCGGCGAAAAATTCCCGTGGCACTCGCTGGCCAATTCGGGCGTCGGCCACTGGGTGCAGCCGGCGCCGATCGTGCGCGGCGAGACGTTGAAACTCGGCACCATCAGCCAGGACGTCGAGGGCCTGCAGCAGGCGCTGGCCCGCTATGGCTATGGCGTGCCGGTCACCGGCAAATATGACGGCGCCACCATGGAAGTCGTCACCGCCTTCCAGCGCCACTTCCGCCCCGCCCGCGTCGACGGCATCGCCGATCATTCGACGCTGATCACGCTGCAATCGCTGCTGGCGAGCCTGCCTAATGATCAGGCCGCCGCGGGGTAGCCGCTTCTCCCTCGCTCCGCTCTTGCGGGGCGAGGTAAGGAAGGAAGGCTGCTACGGGGTAACAGCGCGGGCGATTAAAAATCCTTGGCCGGGCCGGATGTATCGTTTCCATTCGATGCTTGCGAAGATTAGTTTGGGAGCATGACCAGACTTCTGAATCAGGCTTTCGAGGCTGCGCGCCGGCTGTCGTCGGACGCCCAGGACGACATTGCCCGCGTTGTTCTTCAGCTCGCCGGTAGCGATGCCGCCCCGATTGCGCTTTCGGCGGACGAGCGCGAGGCGATTGCAAAATCAAAAGCGGCGGCCGCGCGCGGCGAATTCGCGACCGAAGAGCAAGTCGAGGCGACCTGGGCCAAACACGGGCTGTGAAGGTCCGCTACACCCTCCCGGCGCTTGCCGATTTCAATTCAATTCTCGACTATATCGCCGCGCATCCGCCACAAGGCGCGAAGCGCGTTCAGGACGAATCCGAGACATGATAAATGTTCTCTCGGCTCATCCGCATATCTGCCTAGCCCATCTCCGCCAGCCTTCGCGCATACAGCCGTCGCAGCGGCTCGAGCTGCGTCGCATTTGTCGCGGCGAGATACGCCTCGCGCGCTTCTACGCGGCGGCCGAGGCGGCGCAGGAGGTCGGCGCGGACCGCGGGCAGCAAATCATAGCCATCGAGCTTGCCGCGCGCGGCGAGCGCATCGACCAGATCAAGCGCACGCGCCGGGCCGTCCACCATCGACACGGCGGCGGCGTGATTGAGTTCGATCACCGGCGACGGGCTGATCCGCAGCAGCACCTCATAGAGTCCCGCGATCTGCGGCCAATCGGTCGCCTCGTAACTCGACGCCCGCGCATGCAGCGCCGCGATCGCGGCTTGCACCGCGTAGGTATCGGGCCGGCCCGGTATCGACAACGCGTCTTCCACGAGTTTGAGGCCTTCGGCGATCTGGCCCCGCTCCCACAGGCCGCGGTCCTGTTCTTCCAGCAGCACGATGTCGCCGCCTTCGGTGGCGCGGCCGGCGCGGCGCGCATCGTGCAGCAGCATCAGCGCCAGCAATCCCCTGATCTCGCCGCGCCCGGGCATCAGTGCGTCGAGCAGACGGCCGAGCCGAATCGCTTCCCTCGCCAGATCTGGCCGCATCAGATCTTCGCCCGAGGTCGCCGTGTAGCCTTCGGTGAACACCAGATAGATCACCGCGAGCACGCCAGCGAGCCGCGGCGCCAGCGCGTCGCGCTCCGGCACCTCGTAGGGAATGCCGGCCAGGCGGATCTTCTGCTTGGCGCGCACCAGCCGCTGCGCCATCGCCTCTTCAGAGGCGAGAAACGCGCGCGCGACTTGCGCGGTAGTGAGCCCCAAGACCGTGCGTAGCGTGAGAGCGACCTGTACCTCGACGGCAAAGGACGGATGGCAGCAGGTAAAAATCAGCCGCAGCATGTCGTCGTCGAGCGCGGCATCCGCAGTCTCGTCAAGAGACTGCGCGTTGAGTTCGATCTCGTGCGCCAGTTGTTGCTGCTTGCTGCGAAAATTGACCTGCCGCCGCACCCGGTCGATGGCCTTGTTGCGCGCGACATTGACCAGCCAGGCGCGCGGATTGGCTGGCGGCGCAGCTTCAGGCCAACGCTCCAGCGCCACCGCAAATGCATCCTGCAACGCCTCTTCGGCGAGATCGAAATCGCCGAGGAGGCGGATCAGGGTCGCAAGCGTCCTGCCCGCCTCGTCGCGGAATGTTTTTTCGATTTCGCTCGGGGTCATGCGACTTTCTGCAACGTCATCGTCATTCCGGGATGCGCGGAGCGCTCGTCCCGGAATGACAAGGGCCGTCAATTATAAACCCAGACCGGCCTGACCTCGATCGCCCCGTCCCGGGCGCTGGGAATCTTCGCGGCGATTGCGAGCGCCTCGTCGAGATCCTTGGCTTCGACCAGATAATAGCCACCGAGCTGCTCGCGGGTTTCCGCGAACGGACCGTCGGTGGTCAGCGTCTTGCCGTCGCGCACCCGAATTGTGGTCGCGGTCGAGGTCGGCTGCAGCCGGTCGGCGCCCTTGAAATGGCCGCTCTGGACGATGCCCTGGGTGAAAGCGCCGTACTCCTCGACCATCTTCTGGTTGGTCGCGGCGTCCCGCTTGGCGTACTCGGCCTCGTTGGTATAGATCATCAGCAGATACTGCATTTTGAAAACTCCCTTTGATCGGCGTCTCTCGCCGACATCCAGTCGAACCGACCCACCGCAAAACGACATGTTCAGGATAATTTATTTTGGCCGTTGTGGCTGAAAGTTAACGACTTGACGCGCCCGCGCCAAACCCCCATGCCATGGAGGTCAGTCGGCCGGACGGCCGCTCCCGCTATGGCCGAAAGGTTGCGGGGGAGGAAAGTCCGGGCTCCATCGACATACGGTGCCGGATAACATCCGGCGGGGGCAACCCCAGGGACAGTGCCACAGAGAACGAACCGCCCGCCTTCGCCCTTCGGGGCTTCGGCGTGGCAAGGGTGAAAAGGTGCGGTAAGAGCGCACCGCGGGTCCGGTAACGGAAACGGCATGGCAAACCACACCGGGAGCAAGACCGAATAGGGACGGCAACGCGGGCTGTTCGCGAAAGCGAAAACACCGCAGGGCGATGTCAGGCTCGCCGTCCGGGTAGGTTGCTCGAGGCCCCGTGCGAACGGGGTCCCAGAGGAATGGCCGTCACGTATCGTTTCACGCAAGTGAGGCGGTGCCCTACAAAACCCGGCTTACAGGCTGGCTGATGCTTTGAGAATGAGGGGTTCGGCGTTGACGCGCCGGACCCCTCGCCCATTTGGTCCCGCGCTTTTTGATTGATCCTCTCGCGTGCTCTTGTATTCGAGTATCCAGCAAGGCGGCCGCGGGCCGCGCAGCCACGATATCTGGATCAAACATGAACCGTTTCTGGAGCCGCCTGACACACGAGCTGCACCCCTATGTTCCCGGCGAGCAGCCGCGCATGGCGGATCTGGTAAAACTCAACACCAACGAAAGTCCGTTCGGCCCCTCGCCGCGCGCGCTCGAAGCCATCCGCGGCGAAGCCACCGAGGCGCTGCGGCTCTATCCGGACCCGCAGGCCACCGCGCTGCGGGCCGCGTTGGCCGCCTATCACGAGGTGCGACCCGAGCAGGTGTTCGTCGGCAACGGCTCGGACGAAGTGCTGGCGCACGCCTTCGCCGCGCTGTTGAAGCACGACGCGCCGCTGCTGTTCCCCGACATCACGTACAGCTTCTATCCGGTCTATTGCCGCCTGTTCGGCATCGGCTACGAAACGGTCCCGCTCGATCAGGCCATGCAAATCCGCATCAGTGACTATCAGCGGCCGGCCGGCGCAGTGATCATCCCCAATCCCAACGCGCCGACCGGAATCGCGTTGTCACGGACCGAGATCGCGACACTGCTCGAGCAGCATCCTGATATCCCCGTGGTGATCGACGAGGCCTATGTCGATTTCGGCGCCGAAACCGCGATCCCGCTGGTCGCCTCGCATCCGAATCTCCTGGTGGTGCAGACCATGTCGAAATCGCGGGCGCTGGCGGGCTTGCGCATCGGCTATGCGATCGGCGATGCCGGCCTGATCGAGGCGCTCACCCGCGTCAAGGACAGCTTTAATTCCTATCCGCTCGGCCGGCCCGCGCAGGCAGGCGCGATCGCGTCGCTGGAAGACGAAGCATATTTCCAGCACAGCCGGGCAGGCGTGATCGAAGGCCGCGAGCGGATGCGCCGCGGACTGGCGCGGCTCGGCTTCGAGGTGTTGCCGTCATCCGCCAATTTCGTCTTTGCCCGTCACCCCGCGCATCAGGGCGCGGCGTTGGCCACCGAACTGCGCGAGCGCGCGGTGATCGTCCGGCATTTTTCCGCCCCGCGCATCGCCGACCATCTGCGGATCACCGTCGGCACCGACGAGCAGATCGACCGGCTGCTGTCGGCGCTGGCGAAGATCACGGGATCGAACCAGGCATAGCCGGCGATTTGGTCAGTTCGATGATTGAACGAGCGCCGGGCGCCCCCTAGATTCAAGAAAACCGGGCGAGGCGAGCCACACATGCTGCCTTCAGTTCTATTCCCGCAACCCTATGTGGTCGAACTTTCGAAGTTGCGGCAGCAACTCGACGAGGCGCATCTCGCCTGGGCGACGGAATGGAAGCGGCAACAGCTCACTTTCAAGCTCGAGAACATCCGCTTCACCCATGATCCCGACTGGAACAGGCGACTCTTCAGCCTGCAAGCGGCCCATGACGGCAAAGGCTTGTTCTGGGGCACCGTGCACGTGATCGCGGGCTGGGGCGTGATGTCGATCTAGCCGGAGCGGCGAGTTCGCCCGATCAAGCGGATGCGTTGGCAAAACTAAGCATCGTTTCGATCGCGTGTTCCCAGGCGTCGTCGGTCGCTGTGCCCTCCGATTCCAGCTGACTGACCAGCGTCCTCAGGGCGCCAGATGCGTCCGCGAGCCGGTCGGTCGGAGGAAGGATCGTACCTATTGAATCGACGAAGTCGCGAAGCTTGGCCGCCGCCTCCGCGGGAGGCAGGCTCCGTGCGCCATGAAGCGTTTCGAGGGCCGCGGTCGCCAGTTCGCTTTGGCTTGTACTCATGGAGGGCCTATCGGATCTGCAATCCCTACGAACCAAGTATCTGAAGGCAGCTACGTTCCCGGATATCGGCGTTCCCTGCCCGTATGCGCTCGCAATTGCCGGAACAATGCCTATCTAATGGTCAATGAGGTGAAGTTAGCGAGGTCAGGCCATGAATCTCTTGAGTGTCAGCCGTCGCATCGGACGCGGGGTGACCGCGCAGCTCGATCGTCTCGAACGGATGCGGCAGGAGATTGTTGCAGCCGCCGCGCGCCTGTTCCAGCCGAGGGGCGCTTTAGTCCCGATCAGGGTTGTCGTTGATCGGCAAAAACGATCGCGCCGACATGATTGATTTCCCGAACCACAGCCGTTCGTATGATGCCTCGCGGCGCGTTGTGCGGTTTTGGGGGCATGACAGTGCGATCGAGGCGGCATTTTTCATAAGCCATGATGCGCTTGCACGCATTCAACCCGACGTCCGGCTGGACGAATCCGGTTTGCTCGACGCTTTTGACGCGAACCGTGAAAAGATATGCGCTGCTGCCGCCAGAGTTTATGTTCGCGGCGGCCGGGGCTGGTACGATCTCGGTCCCAAGAACTTTTAAAGCCGTAACGACTTCGATCCGCCGGGCGCGAGACCTTCTTCAATGGCGATACACCGCAATTCGTTGGCGTCCGCCAGACCTTCGGCGGCATTTTTGTCGACGACGTTCGGATACATCCGCGGCCACGCGTGGCTCTGGTGGGCTTTTGGAATCCTCGCATTTGTCGCGCTGTGCGCTTCCCGCGAAACCCTGCGGGACTATGCGTGGAATCACGTAGCTCTCGTGTTGTTGCTGCCGCTGCCAGTCCTGCTGGTGACGTGGCTGGTCGCGGGCGCTGAAGACGCGCGCGAGAAGCTGGGCTCCGGCCAATCATGCCGGCGGCAGTGAACCTCAAGGCAACGTGGCAAACTAACCCGCAACAATCTTCTGCAACACCGCCATCAACGCTTCCGGCGCGGTGACGTTCGGCGAATGGCTGGCGTCGATCTCGTGAAAACCCCATCCCGCTTCGCTTTTGGCGCGCGCGGCAAACGGCCCAAACGTATCGGCGGGCGTGATGCGGGTGGCGTAGATGTAGCTGCGCGGCATCGCGGGTTCGGCCGACAATTTGAGGCCCTGCTCGAAACATTTGATCGGCATGTCGACGCGGCGCTCGGTGAGCCAGTCGAGATCGGCCTGCGGCGTATCCGGCGGCGTCGGATTCGGCGGCACGCGCCAGCCGTCGCCGCTCTTCGCACGGTCACGCATCGGCTGCCGGCCCGGCTCGTTGAGGTCGAACAGCGACTGCCCGTTGCGCGGCACGAAGGCGTCGAGATAGATCAACTGCCGGACGCGGTCGCGCGTGCGGTCGGCAACGCCGGTCGCGACCATGCCGCCATAGCTGTGGCCGAGCAGCACGATGTTGCGCAGATCCTCGTATTTGATGACGTTGAGGATGTCGGCGATATGGGCTTCCAGATCGATCGAGGGGCTGGCCAGATGCGCCCGCTCGCCCAAACCCGTGTAGCTCGGTGTCAGCAGCCGATGGCCGGCCGCCTGCATCAGCGGGTGCATCTTCTTCCAGGACCAGCCCGCTCCCCATGCGCCATGGCAGACCAGGAAAGTAGTATTTGCACTCATCGGGCTTTTCCGCAGGTTTGTTGTTGATGATCGTTCGGCCAATAGTACCTGCCTGCCGCGTTGTGTAAACGTTGCGTCACAACAACCGTCATTCCGGGGCGCGCGAAGCGCGAGCCCGGAATGACGACAAGGAAAAACAGGATTGAATACCTTCACCTACGCCCTGCTGTTCCTCGGCGCGCTGGCCGGGGGATTCGTATCGGGACTTTCCGGGTTCGGCACCGCGCTGATGGCGCTCGGCATCTGGCTCTACGTGCTGCCGCCGTCGCTGGCAGTGCCGCTGGTGCTGATCTGTTCGGTGGTGGCGCAAACCGCGACGCTGCCCTCGATGTGGCGCAGCTTCGATTTCAGCCTGATCTGGCCGTTCATCATCGGCGGGCTTTTGGGCGTCCCGCTCGGCGTGATGCTGATCGCGCACGCCGACCCGCACCAGTTCAAGCTCGGCTTCGGCATCTTCCTGCTGGTGTTTCCCGTCGTGCTGTATTTCCAGCGCGCGCCAATGGCGTTCCGTTTCGGCGGCAAGCCGGCCGACACCATGATCGGATTTTTCGGCGGCATATTGGGCGGCCTCGCCGGCCTGTCCGGACCTATTCCGATCCTGTGGGCCAGCGTGCGCGGCTGGAACAAGACCGAGCGGCGCGGCATCTTTCAGGTTTTCAACTGGACCATCCTGCTGACGGCGCTTCTGCTTCAGGTCGGCAGTGGCCTCGTCAGGATCGACCTGATCTGGCTTGCGCTACTGGCCTTTCCCGGCACAGTGCTCGGCGCCTGGCTCGGCACAAGGGTCTATCACGCGCTGAGCGACCGCAATTTTCGCGACGTCGTGCTGGGCCTGCTGTTCCTGTCCGGCGTGTCGCTGGTCTGGAGCAGCCTCGGCGCGCACGGCTGACCGCATGCCCGCCATGCGGATCGCCGCGGGACTATACCCACGCCGGCGAATTCGCTAACCCTGCCGGCATGAGTTCTCCTTCGCTGCCGCGCGAACCGTCATCTGCCGTGTCGCGCGAAAAGCTCGGCCTGGTGCTGGGCTTTGTCGGCATGGCGATCTTCGGCGGCACCTTGCCGGCGACAAGGATCGCGGTCTCGGCGATCGACCCGATCGCGGTGACCGCGTTGCGCACCGCGATCGCAGGCCTGTGCTCGCTGGCGCTGTTGATCGTGCTGCGCCGGCCGCTGCCGCCGCGGCGACTATGGTTTCAGCTCGTCGTCGCGATGCTGTGCGTCGCCGTCATGTTTCCGTATTTGATGGCGCTCGCGGTGCAGACCGTCGACGCCTCGCATGGCGGCGTGGTGATGGGCGCGCTGCCGATCGCAACCGCCCTGGTCGCGGTCCTGATCACGCATGAGCGGCCGAGGCCGATGTTCTGGGTCGCATCGATCGCGGGTGCTGCGCTGGTGGTCGCGTTCGCCTTGCGCCAGGGCGGCGGCGCGCTTTCCGCCGGCGACCTCTTGCTGTTCGCATCCGTCGCGGCGTCCGCGATCGGCTATACTTTTTCCGGACGGCTGACCGCGGAAATGCCCGGCTGGGAAGTGATCAGCTGGGTGCTGGTGATCGCGCTGCCGATTTCTCTGCCGCTCGCCGCTTACACGATGCCGGCCGATCCCGGCGCCATCGCGATGAAACCGTGGCTCGCGCTGCTTTATGTGGCGCTGTTCCCGCAGTGGATCGGGTTCTTCGCCTGGAACGCCGGCCTGGCGATGGGCGGCATCGCGCGGGTCTCGCAGGTGCAATTGCTGCAGCCGTTTGTGACTTTCGCGCTGGCGGCGTTCTTCAATGGCGAGACCATCACGCTGCAAATCGTGCTGTTCGCCGCAGCGGTGGTCGCGACGGTGGCGATCTCGACCCGCACGCGGCGGCGCGACGCGCCGATCGCCACGGACTAGGCTGCGCGACGGTCCCGGCGCCGTTGACAGCGGAAACGGAGTGAGATTCTCTCTCGCGGCACGATCAACCGGTAACTAACTCGATGTCGATCCTGGAAACCGCATTGCGGGGAGGCGCGGTCGCGATCCTCCTGCTCTCTCTCGTACTGCGCGCCCGATATGCGCGCGCCAGCCCTGCGATCGCCTATTCGGCGTTGCTTCTGCTGTGCACGGCGGCTTTCGTCGTCGACTCGGCACCCGGCTTCTACAAGCTGCCCCTGTACTGGAAAATCCCCGTCCACGTGCTCAGCTCCAGCACGCCAGCGGTGTTCTGGATATCTGCCGCCGCGCTGTTCGACGACGCATTCAAGGCGCGCTGGTATCACGGCCTCGCCTGGCTTTGGCTTGCCGCGCTAGCGTGGCGCGAATTGTACGGCTGGCCCGCGAATATCGTGATCGCCTATGAAGTTTCGGCGCTGCTGTGCGTGCTATTCGGCATCTGGCATGCGCTGGCCGGCCGCGCGAGCGATCTGGTGGAGCGGCGACGCCAGTTCCGCCTCGAGTTCGCTTTCTGCACCGCGGCCTACATCGTCCTGATCGTCGGGTCGCAATGGATTTGGCCCGGCACGCTGGACAAGGCCCCGTTCAGCGTCATCAACGCGTTGGGCCTGATCGCGGTGACGTTTGCGTTCTCAATGCTCGGACCATCTCGCTTCGGCCTGGAGGCAACGGCGCCGGCAGCGCCGCAGCCGAAGCCCATACCGGCCGCGACCGGCCCGTCGCATCCTGTGCCTGCAGCGACAGTGGAGCAGGACACCGCTTTGCTGGCAGCGCTGCGCAAGCTGATGGATGAGGGCAAGGCCTATCGTGACGACGGCTTGAGCATCGCGTCGCTGTCACAAAAGCTCAATGTCCAGGAATACCGCTTGCGTCGGCTGATCAACGGCCAGCTCGGACACCGCAATTTCAGCGCCTTCGTCAACGGCTACCGCCTGGCCGAGGCTGCCAGCGCGCTGGCCGATCCCGGCCAGGCGGAAGTGCCGGTGCTGACCATTGCGCTCGACGCCGGTTTCGGCTCGATCGGGCCTTTTAACCGGGCGTTCAAGGTCTATGCCGGGCTGACGCCATCAGAATATCGCCGCGCCCACCTCGGCGGCGTGGACGCCGCATCCCCGATTCCGGAATCGGCCAGCCATTCCTGAGATTTCGGCCAGCCGCGGTCGAAACCCGGCGAGCCGCAAAAGCCTTCCCGTGACACCCTGACGGCCGATCGCGCGCTGCATTGCGGCAGCGCGCCTTGCAAAAGCGGGAGACCGGCCGTGACGCAACTCATCACCATCCTCAGATTCGCCCTTCCCGGCGCCATCGCGATCGCAACCCTCGAAGCGCTGTTCCTCGCGGTCGTGATGCGGAAAAACTACAACTGGCGAGCCTATTTCGCCTCGCTCGCCGATGCGCTCGGCCGCGAATATATCGTCATGACGTTCCTGACGTTGAGCCTGGCCGCGCCCCTGATCGGATTTGCCTACAGGCACCGGCTGTTCACGATTCCGCTCGATACGGCCGCCGCGGTGGTGGTGCTCGTGATCGGCCAGGATTTCTGCTATTATTGGTTTCACCGCGCCAGCCACCGCGTCCGCTGGTTCTGGGCGACGCACGCCATCCACCATTCATCCACCGAACTGAATCTGGCCGCCTCCTTCCGGTTCGGCTGGACCGGGCGGCTGACCGGCGCGGGCGCGTTCTATGCCCCGTTGATCTGGCTTGGCTTTCCGCCGGGCCCGGTGTTCATCGCCGCTGGGCTCAACCTGCTCTACCAGTTCTGGATCCACGCCGAATGGATCCCGAAACTCGGCTGGCTCGAATACGTGTTCAACACGGCTTCGCACCACCGCGTGCACCATGCTTGCAATCCGCAATATCTCGACCGCAACTATGGCGGCATTCTCATCGTGTGGGATCGCCTGTTCGGCACCTTTGTCAGCGAGCGCGACGACGTGCCCTGCCGCTACGGCCTGGTCAAGCCGCTATTGTCCAACAACCCGCTCGTGATCGGCTTCCACGGATGGGCAGCGCTGCTGCGCGACGCCTGGCGGGCGCGCTCGTGGCGCGAGCGGCTGATGTGCATCATCGGTCCGCCTGACGCGCATCCGGATGCCGGCAATGCGCCTGCGCCTTCATCCGCCGCAACGCCGCGCCCGGTTGTGGCTCTCGAACCGGCGGAATAGCCCTGTCGCCGAACTCTCGCGGCTAGCTGCGCAGCGCCGGATTGTCCGCGATCAATTCGCTGCGGGTCGTCTCCGACTTGATGGCGCGGACCAGTATCCGGGCCGTCTTCATGTGATCGACCTTGACGCACAGCCCGATGATCTGGCCGACGGAGACGTCGCGCATGGAATCGTCCGAGATTTTCATGGCGATTTCCAGCGCGCGCTTGATCGCGGCCTGGTATCGCTCGGCCGCGGCGGCTTTCTCCGTTTCAGCATTGCGGCCGCCGCCCGTCGTCATCTTTTCCGCGATCGCGCCCGCGGCGGCGCAGATCTCGCGGATCTTTTGCGCCGCCTCGATGTCCCCGAGCGGCCGGGCGTCCGCGACCTCCCAGACATCAGGCTCTTGAGGTTTTTGAAACCAACGCATCACACAACGCCCCTCGCCGCGCCGGAAATATATTCCGGCACCGCGGGCGTTAGCAACAAATAGCAAAGAAAGCCCGGTTCTGAGTCACGCAGAACCGGGCCGTGACTTACTCCGCCGCTGAAATCGCAGCGAATTCCGTCGCCTGCCGCTCGAACAGCCCGCGATAGATTCCGCCCGGGCGCTTGGCGAGCACGGCATGGGTGCCCTGCTCGACGATCTCGCCGCGATCGAACACCAGGATGCGATCGAGGCTGCGCACCGTCGACAGCCGATGCGCGATCACGATCGAGGTGCGTCCCTTCATCAGCCGCTCCATCGCCTGCTGGATAGCCGCTTCCGATTCCGAATCGAGGCTCGAGGTCGCCTCGTCCAGGATCAGCACCGGCGCATCCGCCAGGAACGCGCGCGCCAGCGCCACGCGCTGCCGTTCGCCGCCCGACAGCTTGACGCCGCGCTCGCCCACCATGGTGCCGTAGCCTTTCGGCAGCCGCAGAATGAACTCGTGCGCGTTGGCAAGCCGCGCCGCCTGCTCGATCGCCGCCGTGCTGGCGCCGGGCCGGCCATAGGCGATGTTCTCGGCCAGCGAGCGATGAAACAGGATCGGCTCCTGCTGCACGATCGCGATCTGGCTGCGCAGCGATTGCTGGGTCGCCCCGGCGATATCCTGGCCGTCGATCAGGATGCTGCCGCCGCTGACGTCGTACAGCCGCTGCACCAGCTTGACGAAGGTGGTCTTGCCGGAGCCGGAGCGGCCGACCAGGCCTACGCGCTCGCTGGGGCGGATATCGACCGACAGGCCGTCATAGAGCGGCGCGCGATGCCCGCCATAGTGGAACGTCACATCGTCGAACACGATGCGGCCGCCCTGGATGTCGATCGGACGCGCGCCAGGAGCATCGACGATGCCGATGGCTTCATCGTGGATCGCGACCAGTTCCTCCATGTCGTTGACCGAGCGCTGCAGATTGTTGATGTGCATGCCGACATCGCGCAGATAGGCGTGGATGATGTAGTAGCTGGTCAGCACATAGGTGACGTCACCGGGCGAAGCGCGCCCTGCGATCCACAGCAGCACCGATCCGCCGATCACGGCGGCGCGCAGGCACAGCAGCAGCGACAATTGCGCCAGCGCCGTATCGTTGTAGCGCAACCAGGTCCGCCGCACCCGCACCCGCCAGCGGCTGACGACGCGCGCCAACCGCGCATCCTCGCGCGCCTCGGCGCCGAACGATTTCACGACCGCGTTGCAGGTCAGGGCATCGGCCAGCGTGCCGCCGACCTTGGTGTCCCAAGCGTTCGAAACCCGCGCGACCGGCGCGATGTAGCGCGTCGAGAACCACACGATCATCGGCAGATAGATCGCAGCTCCAACTGCTACCACCAGGCCAAGCGACGGCCAGCGCAGCCCGAGCAGGATCACCGAGCCGAGCAACACCAATAGCGACGGGATCAGCGCCATGAAGATGGTGTCGTTCAACAGGTCGAGCGCCCACATGCCGCGGGTGATCTTGCGCACCGTCGAGCCGGCAAAGCTGTTGCTGTGCCAGTCGGTCGAGAAGCGCTGCACGCGCATGAAGGCCTCGCGCGCCACGTCGGACATCATCCGCAACGTGAACGGCACGATCGCCCGGAAACCGAGCAGCCGTATGATCGTCGACACCAGGCCGAGCGCGACGATCCCCGCCAGCGCTACAAACGCGGCATGGCGCGCGGCGGGATCGGCCGCGCCCAAGGTCATGGCGTCGACCAGCCGGCCGGAGAAAACCGGCATCAGCAGATCGGCGATGGTCGCGCCGACAAAACCGCCGGCGGTGGCGGCGGCGAGCAGCGGCTGGTCGAGCCAGTGGCGAAACGCGAACGGCAGCACCACGCGAATGGCGGCGGGACGTTTTTCATTTTGAGCGGTCATATTTTGAGCGGTCATGGCGTCATCCGGCTACGCCCGTGGCGCAGACCGGCTCCGTTAATTGACGCCGCGATCGGGTTTTGAAAACCGGCACGCGCGCGTCGATGAAAATAAAGCTAACTTGCTAGAAAGCTTGAGAGATTCTGGAAGTTTGGGACCGGGCTCAAGACCCGATCGATGCGGACGAAAAGCCCCTTAGAGGGCTACACCGGCGTCCGACATGAACTGCGAACCCGAGGGCGCGGTCTGCGAATAGACGATGGTCATGCAAATCTCCCCGGTTCGAGTGACAATTTGGTACCTATAAATGCATCAGGCGCGATTTGCAACGTTCGGCCGCGCACGGCGTCGACTCACGCGCGACCTGAGTCATTTTTGCAACGCACCCGGGACGTTACGCCGGAAGTGCAGCCCCGGTTTCGTTTGATTTGCGCTGGAGCTTGTGTTGGACTTCGGGCCAACCCGCTGGAAAGGCGGAGCAAAAAGGGAGAAATGTCCATGGCCGTTACCGGCTCGAAGTTCACGCAATTCCTCACCGCAACGACCGCGCTGGTGGCGCTCGGCGCCGCCTCGCCGGCGTCAGCGCAATCCAGCGAGCCGATCAAGATCGGCGTCATCGCCGAGGTGCAGTCGATCGCAGGCGCAGCGACTCCCGGCGGCGCGCAGATCGCGGCCGACGAAATCAACGCCAAGGGCGGCATCCTCGGTCGCAAGATCGAGATCGTGTCCTACGACAACAAGAGCTCGTCGTCCGACTCCGTTCGGGCGTTCCAGCGCGCGGTCTCCGATGACAAGGTCTCAGCCGTCATCGCCAGCTACATCAGCGAGGTCGTGCTCGCGCTCGAGCCGTGGGCGGCGCGACTGCATATGCCGCTGATCACCCCGGGCGCCGCCAGCAACGAGATCACCCGTCCGATCCACGACGACTACGACAAGAACAAATACACCTTCCACGGTTACCTGACCTCGGGCGCGCAGGCGCAAGCGGTCTGCGACGCGGCCAAGGATCTGCTGGTCGACGGCATGAAGATGAAGACCGCCGTCATCATGAGCGAAGACGCGGCGTGGACCAAGCCGCTCGACACCGGCTATGAGGAGTGCCTGCCGAAAGCCGGATTGAAGGTGATCGATCACATCCGCTTCTCGCCCGACACCACCGACTTCACGCCGATCTTCAATAACCTCGAGGCCAAGAAGCCGGACGTGATCGTGACCGGCATTTCGCATGTCGGCGTGCAGCCGACGGTGCAGTGGAAGAACCAGCAGGTGCCGATCCCGATGTTCGGCATCAGCGCGCAGGCGCTGAGCCCGACCTTCTGGGGCGACACCAACGGTTCGGCCGAAGGCATCCCGTCGCTGGCGGTCGCGACCGCGACCACCGCCGTGACGCCGAAGACCAAGACGTTTGCCGCCGCCTTCAAGGCCAAGTTCGGCTCCGACCCGGCTTACACCGGCTACACCGCCTATGACGATGTCTACATCATCGCGGAGGCGATCAAGCGCGCCGGCTCGACCGATCCGGACAAGATGGTCGCGGAGCTGGAAAAGACCGACTACGTCGGCACCATCGGCCGCATACAATTCTACGGCCGCAACGACCAGTTCACCCACGGCCTGAAATACGGAACCGATAATGTCGCCGGTATGGTGTTCCAGTGGCAGGACGGCAAGCAGGTCACGGTGTGGCCGGCCAAGATCGCCGAAGGCAAGCTGAAATATCCGGCCTTTGCGCGGCCGACCAACTGAGCGGTTGATCTACACGAAAACGAAGCTACGACGGCCGTGTCAATGCCCGCCGCCCGCGGCGGCGGGGTTGGCGGGCTTCTTCAGCAGCATCACCAGCAGGCTGAGGCTGACGTAAAACAGCGTCAGCATGAAGAAGGCGTCGCCATATCCCATCACCACCGCCTGGCGGTGAACGATCTGCGACAATTGCTTCAGCGCCATCAGCGAGGCGTCGCCGAGGCCCTGCATGCGCTGGGTCAGCATGTTGAGCGTTTCGGTCGCGGTGGCGTTGCCCCAGTTGACGCGGTCCTGCAATCGCGAAATGTGCAAATCGGTGCGGTCGTTCAGCACCTCGTTGATGATGGCAAGCCCAACCGCGCCGCCGAGGTTGCGGGTCAGGTTGAACAGGCCCGAGGCGTTCTTGACCCGGTCCGGCGGCAGCGTGCCGAGCGCGATATTGTTGGTCGGCACCATCGCGCACATCATGCCGATGCCGCGCAGGATCTGCGGCACCAGCAGCTCGTAGAAATCATAGTCGCGCGTCATCCAGGTCATCTGGTAGGAGCCGAGCGCGAACACGACGAGGCCGAAGGCAATGATGTAGCGCATGTCGATCTTGAGCATCAGGCGGCCGACGACCGGGGCCATCAGGAACATGGTGGCGCCGGAGACGAACATGGTCTCGCCGATCATCAGCGCGCTGTAGCCGCGCACTTCCGCGAGATAGCGCGGATAGACGTAGGTCAGGCCGTATAGCCCAATGCCGACACAGAACGAGATCAGGCAGCCGACGCCGAAATTGCGGTTGGTGAAGGTCCTGATGTCGACGATCGGTTCGCGCGCGGTCAGCACGCGATAGAAAAACGCGACCGCGGACAGAGCGCAGACGCTGGCGCAGATCGCCACTGAAGTGTCCTGCAGCCATTCATATTGAGGCCCCTCCTCGAGCACATATTCCAGCGAGCCGAGGAAGCCCGCCATCGCAATCAGGCCGAACCAGTCGAAATGGTCGAGCAGTTCGAAATTCGGCTCATCGAAATCGACCAGCGCCCATACGCCGGTGATAATGACTAGCCCGGGGATGACGTTGATGAAGAACAGCCAGTGCCACGACAGCGCGTCGGTGATGTAGCCGCCGACGGTCGGCCCGATGGTCGGCGCCAGCGTCGCGACCAGGCCGATGATCGGACCGACGATATGGAATTTGCTGCGCGGAAACACCGTATAGGCCGACGCGAACACGGTCGGGATCATGCCGGCGCCCAAAAATCCCTGGATCGCGCGCCACAGAATCATCTGCTCGATCGAGGAGGCAAATCCGCATAGGAAGCTGGAAACCGTAAAGCCCGCGGCCGAGATCACGAACAGCAGCCTTGTGCCGAGCGCGCGCGACAGGAAGCCCGACAGCGGTATCGCTATCACTTCCGCGATCAGATAGGCGGTCTGCACCCATGACACTTCGGTGGAGCTCGCGGACAAACCGGCCTGGATGTCGGTCAGCGACGCCGAGACGATCTGGATGTCCAGGATCGACATGAACATCCCGAACACCATGATGAGAAACGCAAACAACCGCCGCGGCGCGATGCGCTCGGACGGCGCGGCGCTCATCATCGAAGGCGGAGCGGTGGTGGCGTCAGCCATGATCGGCAGCCCGATGTGATCGTGTCAGCACGCGCGCCAATCGCGCGCGCCATAAGGATGCGCGGCGCTTACTGCGGATGGGTCGCCGCCGGCGCGTCGAGATCGGCGTCGCTGTCGGCGTCCCTGGCGCCTTCGCGGGTGTCGACGGTGGCGTACACCGACATGCCCGCGCGCAACAGGTTCTGCCGCGCGACGTCGGCGGGCACGCGAATCCGGACCGGCAGCCGCTGCACGATCTTGGTGAAGTTGCCGGTGGCATTGTCCGGCGGCAGCAGCGTGAACACCGAACCGGCGGCCGGCGAAATGCTGTCGACCACGCCTGCGAACTTGCGGTGGCCATAGGCGTCGACCGAGATCGTCACCGGCTGGCCCGGGCGAATCCGCTTGAGCTGGGTTTCCTTGTAATTGGCGTCGATGAAGACGTCGTCGAGCGGCACCACATTACCGAGCCGTTGTCCGACCACGATGTAATCGCCGGTCGAGACCAGGCGGTTGGAGAAGGTGCCATCCACCGGCGCGCGCACCGAGGTGAAGTCGAGGTCGCGCTGGGCTTTTGCCAGCGAGGTCTGCAATTCGGCGAGCTGGGCGCGGGCTTCGGCCTGCTGCGCTTTTGTCACTTCGACATTGTCGCGCGCCGCGTCATAGGCCGCCTGCGCCGCCTTCAGCGCCGCGAGGCCCTGGTCGCGCGCGGCTTCCGACACTTCGAAGGTGGCACGGGAAGCAAACCCCTTGTCGCTCAGGCTCTGCTGGCGGTCATAGTCCAGCCCGGCGCGCTTGAGGCCGGCTTCGGCGGACACCACCTGCGCCTTGGCCTGATCGACCGCGCTTTCCAGCGCGGTGACCTGACGGCCGATACGGTCGATGGTGGCTTGCTGGGTCGCGATCTTGGTGGTCGCGGCGTCCACCGCGATACGGTAGTCGCCGTCGTCGATCTTGAAGATGACTTCGTTGGCGTGAACCAGCGCGTTGTCGCCGGCCAGGATCGCGGAAAGGTGACCCGACACCCGGGCGCCGAGCGTGGTGTTGTTGGCGCGCACATAGGCGTCGTCGGTGGAGACATAGAAACGTCCGACCAGCAGATAATGGACGCCATAGGCCGCGGCGGCGAGCGCCACGAGGCCAAGTATTCCCGGCAGAACCAGTTTGCGCTTGCCGGGTTTTGGCGCGGCGGGACTGGCGATCATGGCGGGCGCGGCGGCCGGCTTTTCGGCCACAATCTTGTCCGGCGTTTCCGCCGGGCGGCGGCTCACGGTGTCGTCGGCAAGATGGCCACGCAACTGCTCGGCGAGAACCGCCGTCGCATCGCGCGACGATTCATCCTCCGCCGTGTCCGGCTCGACACGAACGATCCGCGCGGCCTGGTCTCTCCCTGCGGCCATTAGCGGCCTCCTCACTGTAGTGACGCGACGAGGCGCAGAGCCAAAACCAGGCTTCGTTGCCTCTCCGGTCTCACGATTAGCATTGACCGAACGGTTCGGTCAAGGTATATCTAAAGCGCGGCCACCATAGAGCGTCGTTTGCTTCCGTGGCGTTGCCAAGGGTGGAACAGGCCGGAATCTTCGCAGAGAAGCTAAACCAATGGTTGCAGCCCATTCGACTACACTAAAGCTGGCCGGAGAAGAGGACAGTTCCAAACGCCGCCAAATCCTCGACGGCGCCAGCAAGGTCTTCATGGACCTCGGCTTTGACGGCGCCAGCATGGGCGAAATCGCCCGCGCCGCCGGCGTCTCCAAGGGGACGCTCTACGTCTATTTCGCCGACAAGAACCGGCTGTTCGAGGCCATCGTTGAAGAGGAAACCCTCGAACAGGGCAACATCGCCTTCAATTTCGACCCCGGGCGCGACGTCCCGACCACGCTTCGGGAATTCGGCCAGGCCTATATGCAGTTGCTGTGCCGGCCGCGCGGCGGATCGGCGATCCGCACCGTGATGGCGATTGCCGAAAGGATGCCCGAAGTCGGCCGCCGCTATTATGAACATGTGCTGGAAAAGACCATCGATCGCCTTGCCACCTATCTCAAGGTCCATGTCGAGGCCGGCGAAATCGCGATCGACGACTGCACGCTCGCCGCATCGCAGTTCATGCTGATGTGCCAGGCGTCGCTGTTTCTGCCGTTCATTTTCCAGGCCGCGCCCGCGCCGTCGGAAGAGCGCATCACGCAGGTGATCGACAGCGCGACGCGGATGTTCATGAGCGCGTATCGGAAGAAGACGGGCGAATAGCGAGTAGAAAGCTTCGCCATTCGCTACTCACTATTCGCCTTCTAATCGTCCTCGTCGTCTTCCTGTTTGGCCCTGGTGTGCTTGACCAAAGGCTTGCCGAGCGATCCCGTCACGAACGGCTCGCGAGAAGAAGCATAGGGATTGCGTCCCGCGGCGCGCGCGGCGACTTCTTCACCCGACATCGCGGCGGGCTGGCAGATGATCGGCCGGTTGGCGCGGCGCATCAGGTCCACGTGGATGTGGTTGTAGTGATAGACGTTCGAGCCCGGCGCCAGCACGGTGGTGAATTCACGGCAGGCCGAAGCCTGCACGTCGTGCAGAAACCCCTGCTCTTCCGGCACGCCCTTCCATCCCGTCTCCACCGAAATGCGCCGGCCGTCGGCCAAGGTGAACGCTGCGATATCCAGCGCGTTGCCAAAAGCGTGTTCGGAGATATGCGCATTCGGATTGCCGTTCATGCCGCGGCAGGAATAGGCGGAGATCTGCTTGATCTCGACCACGCGCGCGCCGAACCAGCGCTGCGCGGCCGGCTGCACGGAATCCGCCAGCCAGTGATCGAGCACCGAGACGATCGGACAGGCCAGCGTCGCGGTGGGTTTTACCGCGACGGGACCGAATGCGTTGACGGGATTGCCCTGCATCGGGCCGGGGCCAAGCCGTGGTGCTTCAGATCTCGGATAACCGGTGGCGGGTGGCGCGGCCGTGTAAGGTGCGGAATAGCGGTCGCGCGGGGGATAGGCCTGGGCATCCGGATACGGGCGCGCACCGGGTTGCTGCAGTGACGGCTCGCCCTCGGCAGGCAAATCGATTTCGTCTTCCTGTGGGGCGACGTTCGGTGCGGTCAGCGAAATCGGCCCGCTGGATGGCGCGGCGTAGTTCGGTTGGCGCGCGGGATAGGCGGAATAAGAAGGCGTCTGCCGCGGCGGCTGCGAAATCGGCCAGCGCGGCTGGTTGCCGATATTGCCGGGCGGCCGAAGATCGTCGTCGGCAAAACCGATGGAACTATTGGTCTCGCCGAGCGCCGCGACCTTCAGCGGGAATTCGGCGCCGCAAACGCCTGGACCGGAGATCGGGTCGATCCGGACGAGGTCGGCATTTTCCTTGACCGCGCCGGATTTCAGGCACGCGATTTCGGCCTCGGCCCGCCACGGCTCGCGCTCCTGGACCTGAAAAAGCCCGCGGCCGCAACCTGCCAACGAAACAAGGACGAAGGAGCCGACGAGATACAAACGAACTCCGCGCGTCATGCGCGAGAACATCAACCAATTTATTTAAGGACTCTTCAACGCGTTGATTTCACGAGTCTTTAACCACGTCGCCGGAACCGGCGCGGGAACCCGGCACACGATAGAGCAGCACGGCTGACTTTTTTCGGGCTGGAACGGCTTGCTAGCCTTGTGCGTTACAACGGCCTGCGACGAGAACAGGGAGACTTCCCATGACTTTCGCCAGCAAGTTGAGCGTTGTTGTCGCGTACATTGCTTTCGCATTTGTCGGCGCGATCGTGCTTGGAGTGTTCTAGGGCCTACTTCTAACGCGTTTTCTTCACGCGAACCGGTGTTCACCCACGGATCACGTCCGAGGGCATGCTTCGCTCGGAAACGCTATGTTCGACACATGATTGATTTCGGCGCCCGGCGGCATCGATCGTTCCAGCCGCCGGGCGTTTTCACGAGAGCGGTTCAACTTTCCGGCCAGACATTCGAACAGTCCGATCCGGTGATGCCGCCGATCTGGCCAATCGATTGGGAGCGGGAATCCGGCTCCAGGAATTGCCGGAGCACCAGAACCGCCACAACGCGCAGGCCTCGACCTGAATCGTGTTGGGATCCTTCAACGTCATGGTCGCGTAATAGGTATCGCCGCTGTCGCGGCTATAGATATTGCCGGTCCATTCCGATTTTTCCTTCGACTTCATGTCGATCAGCACCGCCTCACCCTTGGTCTCGGTGGCGGGATCGAGCACGTAGCCGCACAGCGCCTGGCCGCAGGGCTCGATCCGCACCGTGCCTTTGTTTCCTTCCGTCATCCAGTCGCCGAGCGGACCGTCGGGTTCCTTTTCAGCCCTGTGCAAGACTTTGTTGACCCGCGGCGGCGGGGCGATGGCAGGCGCCGGCGGCAAGGCGGCCTCAACCGGTCGCACGATCGCGGATGGCGGCGGCGGAGGTGATGGGGGTGACGCGACCACCGGCCGCGCGGCTGGCGGCGGCGATGCGGCCGCGATCGTCACCGATTGAATCGGTAGCGGCTGGATTTGCGGTTGCAGGGCTGCTGCGATTTGCGGCGCGGTCGGCCCCACCGGCGCGGCTGCAGGCGCACAGGCGACGGGCGCGACCTGCGGCTGGGCAACCGAAGCCGCGGCTGATGCGGGCGGCGGCGTGCTGCGCGTGTCGTCATCATCATAGCGATCGCGGCGGGCCCGCTTTTCGTACACTCCCGGGATCAAAACCGAGACGCAGGAAGCGGAATTGCAATGCCGCGGTCTTTCGATGTGGATGTGGTGTCCGCCGATCACGAACGAATATGAGTCGCCCGCCTGTGCCGGCGAAGCCAGCAGCATCAAAACAGCAAGGGCGCAAAATCGCTTCATCTGAAATCTCTCCGTGCCGGTGAAACTATGCCGCGGCACGGATTCCCGATGTGACTTGAGTCACGCGGCTATCCGCTCGTGGACGATCAGACGCCGCGCGCCATCTCATGTGACACGCATCACGGAATGGAGTTTCGCGCGGGCCTAGGGTCGCCTCACGAATTCACCCGCTGTCCCAGGAGGCTCACATGAAGAAGCTCTACATTATCGCGGCGCTGCTGATGGCGAGCCCCGCGGCGCACGCCGGCAATTCGATCTCTTTCGACTTTGAGGGCCACCACATCCACGTCGCGGTGCCCCGCAACTGCAATTCGCTGTCATGCCTGCAGATATCGGGCGTGTCCGGCTCCAATTTCGGTTTCAAGAAGCACAATGATGACGACGATTACGCCGACAATTCCCCGGCTCCCGCGCAGGGTGCACCCGTTCCTGCCCCCGCGCCGGCGCCGGCCGCAACCGCCACCCCGATCGCCCCGGCGTCCGTCGCCAATAGCGTCGCGCCCGTGGTCGCGGCCATCGCTCCGGTCGCGGCAGCGGTTGCTCCGGCGCTCACCGCTCCGGGGACGCCGGTTGCACCGGCGCCGGCTCCCGCTGTTGCCGCCGTCGCACCGGCTCCCGTCGCCGCGCCGGTCGCTCCCGCACCGGCCCCGGTTGCCGCCGCGCCCCTATCCGATCCGAACAGCCCGCTCGGCGTTTGGGCCACGGAAGAAAACAAGGGCAACGTTCGCATCGAGCCCTGCGGCCCCAATCTCTGCGGCTATGCCGTGAAGACCGGCGAAAAAATCCTGATCAGCATGAAGCCGCAGGGCTCGAAATGGACCGGCCAGATTCACGACCCTGACTCCGGCAGCAATTACGACTCGACGATCGCGATGAAAGGCAGCAATGCCCTGAAGGTACAGGGCTGCGCATTCGGCGGCATGTTCTGCGGCGGCCAGACCTGGAAGCGCGTCAGTTAATAGGCATGATCCGGAAAAGTGGGCACGGTTTTCCGAATCAGATCATGCCCGTTACGACTTGTTTTTGGAGACCGGGCGCCGCGTCCCATGAACACGGGCGCGGCGCCTGATCGTTTTGGCTCTATACAACGGCAAACCCTTCTGCATTCATGCGGCATTCAGCCGGCGACGTCCTAGAATTGCCGGACGACATTCGTATTCGCGGCAATTGCAGGTGGGCATCGTGATGAAGCATCGGCTTTCGCTGGTCATCTGGCTCACAATTCTCATGCTGGGTGGCCCCGCCGGGGCTAACGCGAACTACGCCGCGGTCGACACCGGACGGATGGCGCGCACCGGCGACGCGACCACCGGGCTGAGAAGGATAGCGCAGGCACAGCCGGCGCAAGCGCCTGCGCGCCCACCGGCAACTCCATCCGCGGCAGCACCCGGCGGCGCGCAACCGGCCGACGACGAGCCGATCGGAAACGTCGCGACCTTGACCGGCACCGCAACCGTCACCCGCAACAACATCGCGACGCCGCTCAAGGTGCAGGACGATGTTTTCCTCAACGACGTGCTGCAGACCTCGGCGAATTCGACGCTCGGCGTCACCTTCAACGATTCCACCACGTTCAATCTGACCGCGAATGCCAGTATCACCATCGACAATTATATTTATCAGGACGGCGGCAAGCAGAACGCCGCATTGTTCGATATCGCAAAGGGCACGGTGGCGTTCGTCGCCGCCGAAGTCGCCCACACCGGCGACATGAAGATATCGACGCCGACCGCGACGCTCGGCATTCGCGGCACCACCGGCCTTGTCGAGGTGCCGGAGGGCGCCGCCGCCAACAATCCGAACAATGTCGCGATAAAGCTCTATCCCGATGCCGACGGCAGGGTCGGACGGATCGAGGTCAACGACCGCAACGGCGCGCGGCTGGGCTTCCTCACCCAGGGCTCGAGCGGTTTTACCATTCGGCCCGGCGCAGGCGGACGCTTTACCGCGGCGCCGCTCGCGATCTCGCCGCAGCAGGCGCTGCGCGACCAGGGCATCGTGCGTCAGGTCCATGCCGCGCAGAGCGTCGGTCGCCGGATCGTCAGCCAGCAGCGCGCGTTACGGCAGGCCAATCCGAACCGGAATAATCTGCGCAACAATCCGGCGCGTCAGCCCGGCCTGCAGCGGCAGAACAACTTGCCGCAACGGCAGAACGGATTGCCGCAGCGTCCCGGCTCGCCGCCAGCGCCGGGCCTGCCAAACCGTCAGGAGAATCGACAAGAGCAAAATCGACGGGGCCAGATCCAGCCGCCACCGGGCGCGCCGCGCTCGGCGAACGGACCCGGCATCCGGCAGCCCGGCCCGCCGCCGGCTGGATTGCAGCGACCGGGATTCCCGAACCGGCCCGCCTTGCAGCGGCGAGCAGCGCCGCCGAAGGGCAAGCAAGAGAAGGAGCGGCGGTAGCACCAGTTCTTCTCCCTCGCCCCGCTCTCGCGGGGAGACGTTTAAAAAGCGCGGCCAGAATTTACCCAGGCTTTCGCAGCAGCGCCTGCCCCGCACGGATGCGCGTGCCGTCCGCGATGCCGTCGCAAAATTCAAAGCGATCGGGCGTCAGCACGATGATGGTCGAACCGTGCTCAAACCAGCCGAGTTCGTCGCCCTTCGCGGCATCCGCGTCGCAAGGAAACACCACCGGTCCCTTGGTCTGTGCATTCAGCAACCGGTCGAGAAAATGCAGCCGGATGCTGGCGACCAGGATAGCGGCGACGGGCACCAGCGTCAGCGCCTCCCCGGTCGAGAGGCGCGTTTGCAGCACCGCCCGCTCGTTCTTGCAGAACAGCCGCTCGATCCGTTTCAGCGCGATCGGATTGACGTTCCAGGTGTCGCCATGGATGAAGGTCACGCGCTCGATCTTCATGTCGGCGGGGGCATGGAAGCGATGATACATGCTCGAGGTCAGCCGCAGCGTGACGAAGCGGCCGTTGCGATGCGCCTCGACCAGACCGGGATCGCCGAGCAGGTCGAGTAGCGAGTACGGCGCGCCCTTGATCTGGAACAGTTCGGTATCGGCGATCGCGCCATGCGCGCCGACAATGGCGTCGCAGGGACTGGCGACGATCGAAGGATCCGGATCGTAGGGGCGCAAGCCGGGCCGCAATTCGCGGGTAAAGCAATCGTGCAGGCTCTTGAAATCCGTCTTGCACGCCTCGGACAGGTCAAGGTCGGAAAACATCCGCCAGCAGGCGATCGAGAGATCGCGGACCAGCGGCTGCTCGATCTTGCTGAACCAGCCGATGAAACGGGTCACCGCCACCCGTGGAATCCGGTTGGTCAGCAGGAAATTGAGGTCCTCCTGGGCGGTCAGGCCGGCAATCAGGCTCTTCATTGTCATGAATCTGTCAGCAGGATTCGCTAGCGCTGGCGGCATGGATTCGCCCCTTCCGATTCTTTCGTTGTCATCAGCCGCGGTCGCAGGCGCCGCGGCTGTCTTTCCCAAATTGACGGCGCGGCTGGCGCTGTCGCGAGCAAAACACCGTTCGCTCGGCGGCCACTCCAAGATGTCGCGAATGGTCGCGCGCCTGATCCCGTTCTACGAATTCGATATCAACGATTTCTTCGGCGCCGACGGCGCGCCGGCCGCGATCGCGACCCGGCGCCAGGACGGCTTCTTCCGGCTGGCGACGATCTACGAGGAGCGCTTCGCAAAAGGCCGGAAGCTGACGGCGGAGGCGGCGGAGCGAATCTCCGATCTGCAATTCACCGAGACCTACCGGGTGCCGTTCCAGTTCAGCCGGCTGGTGCGCGAGCATCTCGGCACCGGCGCCTTCATGCAGTCGTCTTCCGGCGTCACCGTCACCGATCTCGACGGCAATGTGTTTTACGACCTGACCGGTTCGTACGGCGTCAACATCTTCGGCAACGATTTCTACAAGGACTGCATCGCCAGGGCCGAGACCCGCGCGCATCCGCTCGGCCCCGTGCTCGGACCCTACCATCCCGTGATCGTCGATAACGTCCGCCGCCTGTGCGAGATTTCCGGGCTCGACGAAGTCTCCTTCCACATGTCCGGCACCGAGGCCGTGATGCAGGCGGTGCGGCTGGCGCGTTACCACACCCGCCGCTCGCATCTGGTGCGCTTCGCCGGCGCCTATCATGGCTGGTGGGGCGACGTGCAGCCCGGCGTCGGCAATCCGGTCTCGCCGCACGAGACCTACACGCTCGCCGACATGTCCGAGCGCACGCTGCATGTCCTGAAGACGCGCAACGACGTCGCCTGCGTGCTGGTCAACCCGCTGCAGGCGCTGCACCCCAACGTCAATGCGCCGAGCGATTCGGCGTTGGTCGACAGCTCGCGCGCCGCCCGTTTCGATCGCGCGGCCTACGCAAAATGGCTGCAAGCGCTGCGCGACATCTGCACCGAGCGCAACATCGTGCTGATCTTCGACGAGGTCTTCGTCGGCTTCCGGCTCGCGGCCGGCGGCGCGCAGGAATATTTCGGCGTCCGCGCCGACATGGTGACCTACGGCAAGAGTCTCGCCGGCGGACTTCCGGTCGGCGCGGTCTGCGGCCGCAAGGATTTGATGCGCCGGTTCCGCGATGACAGACCGGTCGACATCTGCTTCGCCCGCGGCACCTTCAATTCGCATCCTTATGTCATGCTGGCGATGGACGAGTTCCTGACCCGGCTGGCCGACCCGGCCGTTCGCGCCGTCTATGGCGGACTCGACGAAGTCTGGGACGGGCGGACTCGCCGGTTGAACGAGATGCTGGCGGCGCGCGATCTTCCGGTACGCGTCGACAATCTGTCCTCGATCTGGATGGTGCATTACACCGAGCCGTCCCGCTACAACTGGATGCTGCAATATTACCTGCGCGCCGAAGGGCTGGCGCTGAGCTGGGTCGGCACCGGCCGGCTGATCTTCAGCCTGAACTACTCGGATGCGGATTTCACCGAAGTCGCCGAGCGTTTTGTCCGCGCGGCCGACAAAATGAAGCAGGACGGCTGGTGGTGGCACGAGGCGTCGCTGACCAACAAGAACATCCGCCGGCGGATCCTGAAAGAGATGATCACGAAGCCACGGGCGCGATAGACCGGCAACGCTAGATTCCGTCATGGCCGGGCATAGCCGTCTGCAGGACGGCGTCGCTTTCGCTCGCCTATCCCCGGCCATCCTCGTCTTGCTTGCTCTCGTTCTACCTGTCGCCGACCTCCTGCTAAATCGAAGGCCGCAAAGACGTGGATGCCCGGGACAAGCCCGGGCATAACGATGATGTTTTGGCATTCCGTATGAACCAGGCGCGCTCAGGCGGCGAGTTCGCTGTGCTTCTCGAGGCCGGGATCGATCAGTTCGCCCTTCAGGAGCGCCAGCGGGGCCTTGCAGTACAGTTTGAAGTCGCTGAAGGGGTCGGTGAGGATCTTGGTCATCCACACGAGGCCGGTCTCGACGTCGCGGATGAAGAACAGATGCACGGTGCGGAACAACAGCCCGCCGACGCCGACCGCCAGCCAGATCTTGGCGACCTGACGCATGAAATCGGTCGATGATACCCAGGGCTTGAACAGGCCGAACAGGGTCGGATCGAGATACAGCACCAGCGGCGACAGCGCCCAGATCGTCATCAGCACGACCTTGCGCCGCAGATTGTAGCCGACCTTGATCTCTTCCTTGTGCTCGTGGGTCGCATGGTTGACGTGGTCATAGCCCTTCGGCTCGAAGAAGAAATGCCCGGCCTGGCGCGTGGTCATCGAGACCAGCCAGCCGATCAAGGCGGCCATAAGCGGATCGAAGAACATCATCACGTAGCCGATCAGGAAACTCGTGGCGCTGACAAAGTGCAGGCTCTGGTTGATCCGGCTGTGATGATAAAAGCGATGGTCGTCCCAGCGCTGGGTTCGTAAAGCCGTCATAAAGTTCTTGATCATGATTCTCTCCAACGTCGGCATCAGCCTACAGGGATTCGATGTCCAGCGTGTGACGACATCATAATGACATATGACATCACGCAAACCGGACGCTTGATGAAAGGCCTCAACCGCTTCAGGCGGCTTTGGCGATATCGGCTTTGCGGAAACGGACCAGGGAGAAATGGCCGAGCGGCGGAATCAGCCGGCGCTCCACCAGTTCCATGCCGCGCGCGCCGGCCAGCCATTGCGCGTAGCGCGACCAGGCGAACTCGGCGGTGCGGAAGCCGAGGTGACGCACCACCGGCTGCAGGCGCTGCTCGATGAAGCGGCGCACACCGTCATCGGCGCTGACCCGGGTCAGGATGATCAGCTCGCCGCCCGGCCGCAACACCCGGGCGAATTCGTCGAGCGCCGCTTCCGGATTCGGCACCGCGGTGACGACATATTGCGCCATCACGACGTCGAACGAATCGTCCGGGAATTCGAGTTTTTCGGCGTCCATCACCGCGAGGCCCTCGACATTGCCCAGGCTCTGTTCGGTGACGCGGGCTTTCGCCTTGCGCAACATCGCTTCCGAAATGTCGGTGCCGACGATGCGCAAATGCGGGGCATATTGCGGCAACGAGATGCCGGTGCCGACGCCGACTTCCAGCACCCGGCCGCCGAGCCGGTTGGTGGCCTGGATCGCCGCCGAGCGGCCCTTGCTGAACACGCCGCCGAACACGAGGTCGTAGACCGGAGCCCAGCGGTCATAGGCCCGCTCCACCGCCTCGCGATCAAAATCCAGTTCTTCCGTACCGTCCAATTTCAGGGTTTCCGACATGATCAATCCAGTTGTTGTGATGGTTTCAATTAGCCGCGCACCGCGGTCTGGCTCGCGATCGGACGCGCCGGCCGCAGCGAACGGCTCGGCTGCAACGCCGCGAGATTGCCGATGAACTGACGCGCACTGTTTTCCCAGGAACGTTCGATCGCGAAATTCCGGCATGCTTCGCGCGACATGCCGAGCGCGCGGATGCAGGCTTCGCGGAGGTCTTCGCTCAGCGCGCCGATCGGATGGTCCGCGATCACGTCCTTTGGCCCGGTGACCGGGAACGCCGCGACCGGCGTGCCGCAGGCCAGCGCTTCCAGTTGCACCACGCCGAACGTGTCGGTGAGGCTCGGGAACACGAAGACGTCGGCCGCCGCCAGATGCGACGACAGATCCGCGCCCTTCTTCTCGCCCAGGAACTTTACTTGCGGATAACGCCGCTCCAACTCGGCGCGCTGCGGGCCGTCGCCGATCACGACCTTGGTTCCCGGCAGATCGAGCGAGAGAAAGGCATCGAGATTCTTTTCAACCGCGACGCGTCCCATGGTCATGAAGATCGGCCGCGGCAAATCGAGCGCCGCCGGCTCGTCGGGCGTGAACAGATTGGTGTCGACGCCGCGCCCCCAGAAACCCAGCCTGCGGAAACCGCGCCGGCCAAGCTCCTGCCGCAGCGATGCGGTCGCGACCATGGTCATGGCAGCCGCTGAATGAAAGTGCCGCAGCACCGCATAGCCGACACTGGCCGGAATTCCCGTGCGGACCTCGACATATTCCGGGAAGCGCGTGGTGTAGGAGGTGGTGAAAGCGAGCTTGTGACGACGGCAATAGGCCCGCACCGACCAGCCGATCGGGCCTTCGGTCGCGATGTGGATCGCCTCCGGCGCCGCCGCCTCGATCCGCCGCGCGATCTCGCGCCGGTTCGGCAGCGCGATCCGCAGGCCCGGATAGGTCGGCAGGCCCATCGAAGGAAATCCCTCGGGCGTCAGGAACGCGATGTCGGCGTCAAGCGCAGTGGCGCTGCGCGCCAAAGAGGTTAACGTGCGCACCACGCCGTTCACCTGCGGGTGCCAGGCATCTGTCGCTATCAAAATCCGCATCGCGCGAGTCCGAGGTCTCAGTGATTCTCGATCTGACGACGTTCGGCCAAGGATATTTCAGGCGTATGACGTCATCGAACTGTCGGATGATTTTTTCGTTAACCTTCGCGTTCGTGTCCTCATGAAACTGTCACGAAACAATTCCTTACCGCGACGAAACCGTTTTTCGCTTTTGCTGCAAATGTCCTGAAACGGTTGCCGGCTACTCATCGCCGCAACAACACGCAGGTCACGCGTGGCCATCAGACAGGGACGTTCAAATGTTCAAGTTCGGCACTTTTGCTTTCGGCGCATTGGCGATCGGCACGCTGGCGCTTTCCGCCACCGCTTCCGCGGCGCCGCTGCCACTGTTTCCCTTCATCATGACGCCGCCGATCCAGTCGCAAGAAGCGCTGCAACAGCCGCAGATGCAGGCGGCTCCCGACGAGAATGCAGGCAGCACGGTCGAGATGCCGGCGCTGTTGAAGCGCCAGGTAGTGAGCTACCCGACCCGCGAAGCGCCCGGCACGGTCATCATCGATACGCCCCACACCTATCTCTATTATGTGCTGCCCGGCGGTCAGGCGATCCGCTACGGCATCGGCGTCGGTCGCGACGGCTTCACCTGGTCGGGCGTGCAGTCGGTCACGAAGAAGGCGGAGTGGCCGGACTGGACGCCGCCGCCGGAAATGATCGCGCGTCAGCCCTATCTGCCGCGCCATATGGCGGGCGGCCCCGGCAATCCACTCGGCGCGCGCGCGATGTATCTCGGCGGCACCGTGTACCGCATTCACGGCACCAACGCGCCGGAGACGATCGGAACCCATGTGTCGTCCGGCTGCATCCGTCTCACCAACGAGGATGTTTCCGACCTCTATTCCCGCGTCAATGTCGGCACCAAGGTGATCGTGATGCCGATGGACCGGCAGGCGGCGAACTCCGGCAGCAAGCGGAGCTGATTTCAGCGGCCGGATCGAACGACGAGTCCTAACGAGAAAATGGCGCGGTTTCCGCGCCATTTTGTTTCCAGCCGGCAATAAACTTCAAAGCGCCGCCCTGCCCGTGGCGAGATGATGGCCTGACCCTCGACTAACGTCCCAAACCGCACCCTAACTCACTCTGGCGTCGACGGAATCGAGCCTGTAAACTCGCGTTGAATCAATCCGGGGGGACGATGCGTCTGCCGTCGCGTCTCAAGACGATCCTGCTCGCGAGCGCGGTGGTCGTGGTGTCATTTGCGGTCAGCCTGAAGGCGCTGGACTGGCTGTCGCCGCGCGCGCCGGTCAACACGCCTGCGCTGATCGAACTGCCGCCGCTGGCGCCGACGTCGCGCAGTTCCACCATCCTCGTACCGATCGCGATTTCGCTGAGCGCGATACGCGACGCCGCCGACCGCGCCGCGCCGCGCAATTTCGCCGGCAAGGCGGACAACCCGGTGTCGCAGGTGCTGCAGAATGCCGATATCGGCTGGACCGCATCGCGCGGCGCGATCACGGCGACCAGCGCCCAGGACGTGCTGTCGCTGGCGACGCCGTTGACCGGCGTGTTGAACATCACGGGATCGCTGACCTCGAAGGCGACCGGCGCGGTCGGCAACGCGCTCGGCAGCCTGCTCGGCGACAAGGCCGGCAAGCAGATCGGCAGCATCAACATCAAGGAACTCAACGCCCACGCCGAGATCAAGGGCACCGTGACCATCACCTCGCGGCCAAAACTTGCCGCGGCCTGGCACTTCGAGCCTAATCTGGCGGCGCAGGTCAACCTCGGCGATACCGCGCTTTCGGTGGCAGGGGCAAAAGTCAACGTTCCCGCGCAGGTCAAGCCGCTGATCGACAAGACCGTGGGCGAGCAGATGGAAGCGGTATCGGCGCGGATCCGCAACGATCCGGCGCTGGAGCAGACCGCCCGGGCGCAGTGGGCCAGGGCCTGTCGCTCGATTCCGCTGCAGGGCACCGGTGCGAGTTCGACGCTGCCGCCGCTGTGGCTTGAAGTGCGGCCGGTCCGCGCCATTGCGATCCAGCCGCGCGTCGATGCGCAGGCGATCACGGTCACCGCCGGCGTCGAAGCGGAGACCCGCATCACGTCCGCCGAGACCAAACCCAATTGCCCGTTCCCTGAAAAAATCTCCATCATCCCGCCGATGCCGGCCGGCGTCAGCATCGGCGTGCCGATCGACCTGCCGTTCACCGACATCAACAAGATGCTGCAAACCCAATTCGCGGGAAAAACCTTTCCGGAAGACGGTTCAGGCTCGGTTGAACTCACCGTCAAGCAGGCAACCGTCGCGGCTTCCGCCAACCGCCTCTTGATCTCGCTGTTGGTGCACGCCAAGGAAAAGAAGAGCTGGTTCGGGTTGGGCGCCGACGCCACGGTGCAGATCTGGGGCCGGCCGACGCTCGACCCGGTGCAGCAGACGCTGCGGCTCACCGACGTGCAGCTCGCGGTCGAATCCAACGCGGCGCTCGGCCTGCTCGGCGCGGCGGCGCGCGAGGCGGTCCCGCATTTGCAGCAGGTGCTGGCCGACAAGGCCGTGCTCGACCTCAAGCCTTTCGCGGCCAACGCCCAGACCAAAATCGCCGCGGCAATCGCCGATTACCAGAAGAACGAGGACGGCGTGCGGGTGTCGACGGAGATCAACAGCCTGCGGCTGGCCTATATCGATTTCGATTCCAAAACCCTGCGCGTGATCGCGGAGGCCCAGGGCACGCTGAGCGTCAACGTCACGACGTTGCGCGGTCTCTAGACCCGCGGCTTGACCAAAGGCGTACGCGCGCCTGAAAGCTCAGACGCGATCACCGCGCCGATCGCCATGTCGCTTTCCTGGCCAAAGCCGTGATGCACGATGGCGCCATCGCGGCCGACCAGGATGCAGGTCGGCGTGCCCTGCATGCCGTAGCGGCCCATCGTGACCGGGATCGGCGTCCCCTCGCCCGCCTCGTCGACGCCGATCGGAAAGGTCAGCCGGTATTCATGGATGAAAGCTTCCAGCGATACCGGCGTCATCGCGGCGTGATGCTCGAACACGGTGTGCAGCCCGATCACCTGCAGATCGGTGCGCCGAAACAGTTCATGGACGCGCTGCGCCTGCGGCGTGCCATGCGCGACGCATCCCGGACACAGCATCTGGAAGGCGTGAATAAAGACAGGGCGCCCGCGCAGCGCGGCGAGCGTCAAGGGCTCGGACGTATTGAACCAGCGCGAGACCGCGAGTTCAGGGGCGACGGCATTGCTATCGTTCATGACGCCGTGGCAACCGAGATTCTAGTTTTGGCGCGTTTTCTTCACGCGAACCGGTATCCACTTCGCTTGAAAACGCTTTAGTTGTTGATTTTGTACATCTTGGCCCTGTCGAGCTTGTACGACCAGGGCAGACCCGCGTTCTTCCAGCCATTGACCGCGCGCTGTCCGGCCTTGGGCCCGTCAGCGGCGAGATCACCTTCGTAACCGTCGACCACGGTGTAGACGTGCTTGAAGCCGGCTTCGGCGAGCAGGTTCGATGCGGCGGCGCTGCGGTCGCCGGAGCGGCACATCAGAACGATGGTGTCGTCGGGTCCCAGTCCCTTCTCGCTCAGCCTGCGGCGGACCTCCGGAATGAAATCGGCATTGGGCTCGAGCTTGAACGAAGACTTCGCGGCGTCCCACTGCTGGAACGGCGGCTCGACCATATAGGGCACGTTGGCGTCCGCCGGCTGGGCCATGCCGAGGAACGTCACTTCCGCCGGCGTCCGAATATCGAGGAATAACGACTTCGAGCCGTTCTGCGCCACAAAGGCGGCGGCCTCCTGCGCGGTGAAATACTGGCCAAGCTTGGTCTGTTTGACCTTCGGCACCGTGCTGACATCTGCAGCCAGGGCTGTTGTCACGAAGGAGAAGAGAGTGAAGAGCGCGACCAACAATTTCTTCATTTCGACCTCCCCTTTGGAAGATTTTTTTCTGTTGGAGAGTTTGCGCGCCCATAAAACAACCGTCAACGCCATTCCCCGTTATGTTGCGCTGCAAATAACGGAACCCGCGCCAAGCCCTGGGAATCGGAGCCGGCGCCTAACCGGCGGCTTCCGGCACGCCCTCCTGTTGATGCGCCAGTACTTCCTGGCGGCGGCCGAGCCACCAGCTATTGGCGAGCCAGCAACCGGAGATGGTTGCCGCCACGACCGAAACCTGGGTCAGCCCGAGGCCGATCGTGGTCAGCAGCGCAAACGACCAGGCGCCGAGCTGATCGCCAAGCCGGTAGACCGCAGTATCGATAAAACTCTTGGCCTTGTAGCGATCTTCGCGAGGCAACACGGTGAAAAGGACTTCGCGCGTCGGCCGCGCGATCGCGAAATTGCCGGCGCGGCGGATCAATTGAAATCCCACCACCGACGCCAATGTCGGAATCAGCGCCACCGCGCCGAAGCCGATCACGGAGAACACCGGCAACAGCGACAGCGTGGTGCCGACGCCGAACCGCTTCAGGATCCGCCCGGTGAGGAATAGCTGCACCGCCAGCGTCAGGATGTTGACGCCGAGATCGACCGACGCAAAGAACTGGGTCTGCGCGGCGCGGCTCGCAAAACTGTGGCTGACGACGGCGGCCTGCTGAAAATACAGGAAGGTCGAGGTCACCGCATAAAGCAGCAGGAACAGGCTGACATTGAGCAGATAGCCTGACGACAGCGCGTCGCGAAAGCCGCCGAGCAGCGTGCCGCCGATCGGCGCTTCCGTCTCGACATGAGGCCGCTCCGACAGCGACGCCGACAGGCGCGACAGCCGGCGCACGCAGAATACCGCGACCTCGAGCATGATCGCAGCGCCCACCATCAAATAGCCCGGCGCCATATGCTCGACCGTCGACACCGTGAACGCCGACCCCGAGATCGCGCCGAGCGTGGCGCCGGCGGCGATGAAGCCGAACAGCCGCTTGCCCTGTTCGGAGGTGAAGACGTCGACGATCATCTGCCAGAAGATCGACACGACGAACAAGTTGAACACCGAGGTCCAGATGAAGAAGATGCGGCCGACCCAGATGGTCTGCTCCGGCGTCGCCGCATATAGCGCCAGCGCGAACAACAGGATGTTGGCGGCGAAGAAGCGATAGGAGATCGCGATGAATTTTTCTCGCGGAAAAGTCTGGACCAGCCAGGAGAACGGCAGGTTCAGCACCAGCATGCCGATCAGCGTGCCCGTGAACAACCATTGCAGGTTGTTGACGCCGCCCGCGACGCCCATCTGGTCGCGGATCGGCCGCATGATGTAATAGGACGACAGCAGCGAGAAGATATAGAGCCACGACCACGCCAGCGCCGGCACCTCGCTCGGCCTCACGTCGATGATCTTGTTCAGGAAACGATAAACGACAGAGTTGGAGTGCGGCGGCGCGTCGGCGAGAGCCATCACCTGAACCTTTATTTGAGGGCTTTTATTTCAGGGCGTCGGCCTGCTTGCGCATTTCGTCGGCGGTGAGCTGCTTGCCATAGAGCGGATTGCCTTGCGCAAAATCCTTGGCTCGCGCCAACGATCCGATCACCACCGGATCGAAGCCGGCGTCGTGCACCAGCGTGGACGCCACCGTCAGCGCATCCTTGTCGTCGCTGGCGAGCGGGATCGCCATGCGGTCGCCGGCGCGGCCGGCTTCGGATGCGAAGTACTTGTAGCCCATGCTGTTGAACGCCCGCACGATCCTGGCGCCAGGCAGATATTTCGCCGAAGTGACGCCGATGCCTTCCTCTTTGGCTTCCGCGGAAATTTCACCGTCGCGCGCCGCGACCGCGTTGCCGGCATCGAGCACCACCTTGCCCGCGAGCTGGCTGCCAAAATCCTTGCCGATTTGCGGATAGGCGCCGTAGGGCACGGCGATGAAGATGACGTCGCCGAACGCGACCGCTTCCGCGACGGTGCCCGACTTGGCCAGCGCGCCAAGCCCCTGCACCAGGGAAGCAAGTTCCTCGGGATGGCGGGACGAGAACATCACGGGATGACCCGACTTGACCCAGAGCGACCCGACCGTGCTGCCGATGTGTCCGGCGCCGATGACGCCGATCTTCAGCGGCGCGGAGCCTTCTCCAAAGGATGGCCGCGAAACGGCGAAGGCAAGACCCGCAAAAGTGCCGGCCGCGAGAAGCGTGCGGCGGCTGAGGCTGGCGCGATCAGCATCGGACATGACGTTCTCCATGGTTTTTGCTTCACGTGTTTTTGGCGCTGAAGATCAAGGGGGGTCTAACCCCCGGCAATGGCAATTATTCAATGCGCAAACTGAGCATGGGATGGATAGGGAACCAAATAACGATCCCGTCATGGCGATCGGCATATGGCGACCCGTGATTGCCACCGCCTGTGGCAAAGCTCCCACAAGTCACAGGCTTTCAAAAAACTCGATCATCGCCTTGCGCTGTTTGGCGTCGGGAAACCGGCCGCGGCCGGCGCTGATATTGTCGGCCAGATGGGCCGGGTTGGTGGTGCCCGGGATCACCGCCGTCACGGCCTCATGACCGAGCAGGAATTTTAAAAAGAATTGCGGCCAGGTGGTAGCGTCGAATTCCCTTGCCCACTCCGGCACGCTCTTGCCGCGCACCGCCGAAAATACCGAGCTTCGCCCATAGGGCAATGCGGTCAGCACCGCGGCGCCCGCATCGCGGGCGGCGGGAAGCAGGCGCTTTTCCGCCTCGCGATCGGCCAGCGAATAATCGACCTGGAAGAAATCCGGCTTCTCCCTGGCGATCACCGCTTCGGCCGCGCCGTAATCGCCTTTGTAGGTCGTCGTGCCCCCGACATAACGGCACAGGCCCTGCGCCTTCCAGTCGCGGAACGGCGCGAGATCCTGCTTGTGATTGCGCACATTATGCAATTGCAGGAGATCGACCTGCTTGTAGCGCAGCCGCTCCAGCGAATGCCGGAATTCGGCAAGCCCTGCGCTCTTGTCGCCGTTCTCGATCTTGGTCGCCAAAAACACTTTGGTGCGGTCCTGATCGGACAGCAAATCGCCGAGCACGCTCTCCGCCGAGCCGTAGGAAGAGGCAGTGTCTATCAGCTTGCAGCCTTGCGCCAGCAGATCGTCGACCACTTTTTTCAGGTTGGTCTTCGCATCGCCTTCGGGCCTGACCATGAATTCATTCGCGGTGCCAAGCCCGATCACCGGAAGCCGTTCGCCGGAATGCGGGATCGGTTTTGTCGCGATCGCGCCGTCGCTCTGGGCAAAAGCAGTCGCCGAGCCGGCCACGGCTCCGACAAGCAGTCCGCCGGCGCCTTGCAGAATGCGCCGGCGCGATGGATCGGATACAACATCAGCAGGCATCGATCGGGCCTCCGGATGGCCTCGCCTTTCGCGGGTATGGCAGTTTCGTCCACCGCGGCCTCACAATCCAGCAAAGAAAGTGTGATCCGATTAGGCCGGAACAAAAAACCGGCGCAACCAGCATCTGCTGCTCGCGCCGGCCTGTCGGCATTGAACGGTAGCGTTGCCTCAAACGTTGAGGTTCATCCACACCGCCTTCGGCTCGGTAAAATTCTCGATCGCCGCGGAGCCGTGTTCGCGGCCAAAACCGGAATCGCGCACGCCGCCCCAGGGCAACCGCACATCGGTATAGCCGTAGGTGTTGATCCAGACCGTGCCGGCCTTTGCCTTTTTGGCAAAGCGCTGCACCCGCCCGATGTCGCGGCTCCAGACGCCGGCGGCAAGGCTATAGGCCGTGCCGTTGGCGATCCGCAGCGCATCGGCTTCATCGCGGAATTTTATCACGCTGACCACGGGCCCGAAAATTTCTTCCTGCGAGATCCGCATCTCATGCTCGACATCGGCGAATACGGTCGGGCTGATGAAATAGCCGCGATCGCCAACGCGCTTGCCGCCGGTCACCAGCGAAGCGCCCTCCTTCCGACCGATATCGACATACCCGAGGATGCTGTTCATCTGCTTCTCGGAGATCACCGGGCCGAGCGCGGTCGCGCGATCGGAGGGATCGCCGATCCGGATCGAGCGGGCGCGCTGCGTGATCCGCTCGACCACCTCGTCATAGACCTTCTCATGCGCCAGCACGCGCGAGCCCGCCGAACAGACCTGTCCGGCATTGAAGAAGATGCCGGAAGCCGCCGCCTTGCTTGCCGCTTCGACATCGGCGTCGTCGAAGATCACGTTAGCGGATTTGCCGCCGAGCTCGAGCGAGACGCGTTTGAAATTGCCGGCGGCGCCGCGCAGGATGCCGCGGCCGACGCCGGGCGATCCGGTGAACGTCACCTTGTCGACATCGGGATGATTGACCAGCGCCTCGCCGACGGTGCGACCCGGGCCGGTCACGATGTTGAGGACGCCCGGCGGCAGGCCGGCTTCCAGCGCCAGTTCGCCAATCCGCAGCGCCGACAAGGAAGTCAGTTCGGCGGGCTTCATCACGATGGTGCAGCCGCAGGCCAGGGCCGGCGCCAGCTTCCACATCCCGATCATCAACGGGAAATTCCACGGCACGATCACCGCGACCACGCCGACCGGCTCACGCACCGTGTAGGTGAAGGCGTCGTCGCGGGCCGAGACGGTTTCGCCGCTGATCTTGTCGGCCCAGCCGGCATAATAGGTCAGCGTATCGATCGCCGCCGGCAGGTCCTGGCGAAGCACGCCCGAGATCGGCTTGCCGGCATCGAGGCTTTCAAGCGCGGCAATCTCGTCGGAATGCTGCTTCATCAGTTCGACCAGCCTGAACAGGATGTGGCCGCGCTCGGCGGCGCGCATCCGGCTCCAGGGACCTTCGAAGGCGCCGCGCGCCGCGGCGACCGCGCGGGCGACGTCCGCCTCGTTGCCTTCGGCGATGGTCGCGATCACCTGTTCGGTGGCCGGATTGAGGGTCTTGAAGGTGTGGCCGGAGACCGCGGGCACCCGCTGGCCATCGATCAGCAGCAATTTCGGCTTGGAGGACGCGATCGAGGATTTGGTTTCGCGGTCATATTCATATGCAATTGACATCATATTATCTCCGGTTCTTGCCCCTTAAAACAGGAGATAATCTGCCTTTATAAATATGAGATGATTTGCCAAATTGCATCTGATAACATGAAGTCTGATTCATAACTCTTGGCAAGAAATCGGGTGCCGCGATGCTGCATATCGAGATCGAGACGATCTGGCGGTTTCACAAAGAGGACAGCCCGCAGACCATCGTGGTGATGCTGGGTATTCTCGACGAGATCCGGCGCACCGGTAAGCTGACCAGTGCGGCGAGCCACGCCCAGCTCTCCTACCGGCATGTCTGGAACCTGATCGAACAATGGTCGGAATTTTTCGGCGTGCCGCTGGTGGAGACCCAGCGCGGCAAAGGCACGAAACTCAGCGAATTCGGCGAGAAGCTGGTGTGGGCCGGACAGCGCACTCAGGCCCGGCTCGGCCCGCAACTGGAAAACCTCGCGCAGGAACTCGCCACCGAGATAAAACCGTTCCTGCGCACCGGCCCGGCGGTGATCCGCGTCCATGCCAGCCACGGTTTTGCCGTTCCAAAGCTGCGCGAACTGCTCGACCAGACGCCGGGCATCGCGATCGACCTGCGCTATGTCTCCAACCAGAACTCGCTGGCCTCGCTGGCGCAAGGCGCCTGCGACCTCTCCGGCGTGCATTTGCCGCGCGGCGAGTTGCGCCAGCAGAACATCGACGGCGCCAAGAAATGGCTCGATCCGCGCGAGCATCGCGTCATCAGTTTTGTCACCCGTGAGATGGGACTGATCGTCAAGCGCGGCAATCCGCTTCATATCGGCTCGGTCGGCGACATCGCCGCCAGGCATGCCCGCTTCGTCAACCGCGACCATGATTCCGGAACGCGCCTGCTGTTTGACCAGTTGCTGGCGCTGAACAAGGTCGACGCAACAGGGATCAACGGACTGGAGCAGATCGAATTCACCCACGCCGCGGTCGCGGCCTATGTCGCCAGCGACATGGCCGACGTCAGCTTCGGCGTCGAAGCCGCGGCGCGGCAGTTCGGGCTCGATTTCATCCGGCTGTTGACCGAGGATTATTTCTTTGTCTGCCGCCGCGCGTTCCTCGACACCGAGCCGATGCAGCGCCTGCTCGAGGTCGTGAAGGGCGCAGCCTTCCGCGAGGCGGTCGCGTCACTGCCGGGATATCGGGCGGTCAATACCGGCGAGGTCTTTACCATCAAGGAGTTCCTCGACAGCGTCGAGGCAGCGCCCGCCGCGGCCAGCAAGCGCAGGAACGGATAATACCGTCCGGATAGCGATTTCCCCGGCAGAACAATGGCTTCGGATGCGGCTAGCGGCGGTCCGATGCCTAGAAAGTTGGCTTTGCGGGCCCTGCCGAACCCAGCTAGAACGGCCCTTTCGAGCGCGATATCACGCTAAAAAAACAGGGAGATAAACACGATGAAATCACTTGCAGCCGTGCTTGCAGCCGGCCTCGCTCTTGCCATGACCGGCACGGCGGCGAACGCGCAGATTTCCGACAATGTCGTCAAGCTTGGCGTTCTCACCGACATGTCCAGCCTCTATGCCGACGCGACCGGCAAGGGCTCGCTGGCGGCGGTCGAAATGGCGGTTGCCGATTATGGCGGCAAGGTGAAAGGCGTGCCGATCGAAGTGGTTTCCGCCGACCACCAGAACAAGCCCGACGTCGGCGTCGCGATTGCGCGCAACTGGTATGACAACGAGAAGGTCGACGCGATCCTCGACGTTCCCACCTCTTCGGTGGCGCTGCCGATCTCGGCGCTGACCCGCGAGAAGAACAAGATCAACATCAATTCCGGCGGCGGCAGCTCCGACATCACGGGCACCGCCTGCTCGCCCAACACCGTGCACTACACCTACGACACCTATGCGTTGTCCAACGTCGCCGGCAAGGCGATGGTCAAGCGCGGCGAAGACACCTGGTTCTTCGTCACCGCCGACTATGCCTTCGGCATGGCGCTGGAACGCGACGCTGCCAACGTGGTCAAGGAAAGCGGCGGCAAGGTGCTGGGCGACGTCCGCGCTCCCTTGAACACCTCGGACTTCTCGTCCTATCTGCTGCAGGCCCAGGCTTCCAAGGCCAAGGTCGTGGCGCTCGCCAATGCCGGCGGCGACACCACCAATGCGCTGAAGCAGGCGTCGGAGTTCGGCCTCACCCAGGGCGGCCAGAAGATGATCGCGCTGCTGATGGAAATCACCGACACGCATTCGCTGGGCCTGAAGGCAACCCAGGGCCTGATCGTGACGGACGCGTTCTACTGGGACATGAATGACGAGACCCGCGCCTTCTCCAAGCGCTTTTATGACAAGATCGGCCGCATGCCGACCATGATCCAGGCGGGCCTGTATTCGGCAACCATGCATTACCTGCAAGCGATCGAGGCGATCGGCACCGACGAGGCGCCGAAGGTGATGGCGCAGATGCGCGCAACCCCGATCAACGATTTCTTCGCCAAGAACGGCAAGATCCGCATCGATGGCCGCATGGTCCACGACATGTATCTGTTCGAAGTCAAGAAGCCGTCGGAATCGAAGGGCGAGTGGGACCTCTACAAATTGCTCGCCACCGTGCCCGGCGATGAAGCGTTCCGTCCGCTCGACAAGGGCGGCTGTCCGCTGGTCAAGTCGAACTAAGCCTGCGCTCTACCTCTCCCCGTTCGCGGCGAGAGGTAGAGAAAAAGCCAGACTTTGCTTTTGTCCGTTGGCTAGCCTTCGAATTTGAACGAAACGTTCAGCTTGGCGCGGTAGGCCTCGATCTTTCCCTTGGCGTCCAGTTGCAAATCGAGCTTAACAACTTCTGCAACGCGGAGATCGCGCAGGGATTTTCCGGCCCTGTCGACCGCCGCCTTGGCGGCTTTCTCCCAGGATTCCTTGCTGGTTCCGATCAGCTCAATAACTTTGTAGACGCTCTCGGCCATGTCGTCCTCCCTTTCAGCAGGACGCAGGTGCTCCTGCCGAAAGCGAGCCTAACATCGAGATATTGGCGCTGAAAGGATGCGGCGCACCATGCCCTGGCTTCCCAGGTGGCGACGGATCTTCGTTTACCCAAAATAGCCGGGCGGCGGAGCGCCGTCCGGCTATTTGGAACATCTCTCAATAAGTTAGAGCGGAGCCGCTCACCTTACTCGGTCGAGTACTTGAACTCCGGCATCGCCTTCAGCTCATCCTTGGTCGCGTTATATACCGCATGATCCGGGTACCAGGGATTGGCCTTGGCCGGCGGAGCGGATGTGGTAGCCGCGCCCGTCGTCGTCGTCGAAGATGGCCTGCTGCTGCCCGAAGTCGGGGTCGCCGTGCTGGCGACGCCGGTATACGGGACCGGCTCATTGACGAATTTCAGCTTCTCATACGGCACCGCGACCAGATGCGCGCCGACCCCGAGGAAACCGCCGACGCTGATCACAGCGGCCTTGATGGCGCCGCCCTTGTCCATCAGCAGATCGTTGATCGAGCCGATGCTCTGGTTCTCGTTGTTATAGACGTTGAGGCCGACGACCTTCGACGCGCGCCAGTCGCCGGTGAAGGACGAATCCGACACAGCCGCCGGGCCAGGCGTCATGGTGTTGGCGCGGTCGGTCGTGGTGGTCGGAGTTTGTGCGAACGCAACAGAAGCAAATAAGGCCGAGGCGACCAGACCGGCCGCAACAGATTTTGTAAACATGATATGTCTCCCTGGGAAATGAACTGATTGCAGGAAAACAAATTCAGCGCGCGCCCGTTCCGGCGCACGCAACCAATTTTCAAAACTTCAAAGCGCCATCTTTTGCAGGTTCCACGGAACATTCGCGGTGTGCAGCGCAAAACCCGCAACGATTCGACGCACGTCACCGTACGTGATCAGAAGCCACCCCAGTACGGCGGGATTCCGTAGTAACGATGGAGCTCCGCTTCCTGCGAGCGATCGCCCCAATCAAAATCCCGATCGGCGCGGAATGACGGTGCGCGGCGGAGTTCTTCGTCGTCGATATCGAGCTGGTAGGCCTCAAAGCGCGGATTATAACTCAGGCGCCCCCATGGCAGTGGCAGCAAATTGGTGCCCATGCCGAGGAAGCCGCCAAAGCTCAGGATCGCATAGGAGACCTTGCCGCTGATCTTGTCGATCATCAGCCGCTCGATATGGCCAATCCTGTCGCCGTTCGGCCGGCGCACCGCGGTACCCTCTACTCGGTCGCTGGCGATCAACTGATGTGGTCGGGTCACGACGTCGGTCATCGTCACCATCCTCGCGGTTTTGCGGTACGATGGAGTGAGTTAACGCCTCGGCCACGATCCGGTTCCCGCGAAACGGCATCGACCCACGACAATCATCCTTCCCTCCTGGAAAGAATGATCGCCATGTTGCGCCGCGTGTGCGTCGGCTGGGGTAGAGGCGTGAAGCTCAGGTCTGGTAGTTGATCAAAAGCGCGGAGAAGGACGAGCTGCTGTCTGACGTCGAACTGCCGTTCGAACCATAGCCGGACGAGTCTGATAACGAACCCTGCAGCGATTGCAGGAACTGCTGCAGGACGTCCTCCGGCGAGCTCGAACTCGGCGAACTGCTCGTGCTGCTGCTCGACGATGCGCTGGTGGACGATGAACCGGCTGGCGACGCGCCGCCATGATGGCCGCCACCGTGATGACCGTGATGCACGCCGCCCGAGCTGCCAGGTCCGCCGGACGGAGAGGGTCCGGGTGCGGCGAGCGCGGCCGGGGTATTCGACGAACTTGTACTGCCGGCGCCATTGGGACCGCCGGCGAATGCGTTCTGGAAGACGCCCTGCAGTTCGGTGGCCTGTTGTGCGGTCAGCTTGCCGCTCGAAACTTCGCCGGCAATCAAACTATCGATCTTCGACTTGATGTCGCCGGGAGCGGAAGGCTGCGAACCGGAGCCGGTCGAACCATCCGCTGCGCCACCCTGCAGCGAGGAGTTGATGTCGTTCAACGCCGAAGACAACGCACTCTGGTCGGACGAACTGACAGCGCCGGAATTAACTTCCGACTGCAGCTCGGCCTGAAGCAACTGCAGCGGTGACTGGTAGCTGCTGCTGGAGGCTGCTGCGGAAATCGAGGTCATGAGGGCTCCAAAGGTTCTTGAAAGGTAACGAGACGGTAAGGTTAACATCCTTAACAAGAGCTTTTTATCGCCCTACAACGATGTTGCGTGGCGTTACCCGAATGACTCCAGAAATATTCGGAAACAAAATTGTCGACCGGTTCTCCTCGAATCACAATCAAAGGTTCGCATGGCTACGGCATCACCCAACATCCTTGTCGTTGAAGACGATCGCGAGACGCGTTCGCTGATCGCGAAATATCTGCGCGGCAATGGCTGCAACGTCGCGGCCGCAACCGACGGACGCGAGATGGCCCGCGCGATGGCCGATCATCGCGTCGACCTCCTGATCCTCGACGTGATGCTGCCGGGCGAGGACGGCCTCAGCCTGTGCCGCAAGGTGCGCGCGGAGTCACAAGTGCCGATCATCATGCTGACCGCGCGCGGCGAGGACGTCGATCGCATTCTCGGCCTCGAAATGGGCGCCGACGACTATCTGGCAAAGCCGTTCAATCCGCGCGAATTGCTGGCGCGCATCAACGCGGTGCTGCGCCGCCAGGCCGCCGCGCAAACCGTCAGCGCCACCAACGGCGCGACCGCGCTGGCGTTCCTGGGATGGCGGATCGATTTCCGGCTGCGCGAGTTGCGCAACCCGGCCGGCGCGCGCGTGGCGATGACCAGCGCGGAGTTCGATCTGCTGCGAACCTTCTGCGAGCGGCCCGGCCGCGTGCTGTCGCGTGACAGCCTGCTCGACCTCACCCAGGGCCGCAATTCCGGCTCCTTCGAACGCAGCATCGACGTGCTGGTCAGTCGTATCCGCCGCAAGATCGAAACCGATCCGCAGGAGGCCACCATGATCAAGACGGTGCGCTCCGGCGGCTATATGTTTACTCCGACCGTGGAGACCCTCGCCGCCAGCGGCCCGTCATGAGACCATTCGGCTTTCTCAATCTTTGGGGCATCAGCGGTCAGATCGCGGCCCTGGTGGTTGCCTCGATCGTCGCGCTTCACATCATCATCACCGTCACCTTCCTGATCCATCGCCCCGACCAGGTCGAGCCGTCGATCGATCGCCGCCACAGCCAGCTTGCGGCGACGGTCCAGTTGCTCGGAGCGGCGTCCGCCATCGAGCGGCCGCGATTGCTCGACGATATCAAGCGGGCGTTTCCGCAATTGGACGTCGAGAATCTGGTTGCGGACGCCGCGCCCGCGGCCAATGATCCCCCTGCTCTCCAACTCCGCTTTCTGCATCGCCGCCTCGGCCCGAACTACCGGGTGTTTTCGTTCGCTCACGACGAGAATGTGCACAAGGTCGGCATCGCTTTGCCGGATGGAGCGATGCTGTCGGCCAATCTGCTGCAGGACCAGCGGCAACGTCCGTTCTGGGCCAGTCCGTGGATGACGGCACTGCTGTTCGCCGTGATCACCGTGAGCCTGCTCAGCCTGTGGGCCGCCCGCGCCCTGACCGCGCCGCTGTCTTCTTTCGCCAAGGCCGCCGAGGAATTCAGCCTCGACGGCGCCGCGGCGCCTTTGCCGGAGCGGGGGCCTGCGGAAATCCGCTCGGTCGCCAAGGCGCTCAACCGGATGCGGCAGCGCATCACCGGCCTGATCGACGACCGCACCAAGATGCTGGCCGCAATCAGCCACGATCTGCGCACCCCGATCACCCGGATGCGGCTGCGTTCCGAATTCATCGAGGACGAGGGCCATCGCAGCCGCATGCTGCACGACCTCGACCAGATGCGGTCGATGCTGGAATCCGTGCTCTCGTTCCTGCGCAACGACCGCAAGCTCGAATCCATGACGCTGGTCGATATCGCGAGCACACTGCAACAGATCACCGACCAGTTCGCCGACATGGGACACAAGGTCGCCTATGAGGGTCCGCAGCACGCCATGGCAACCGTGCGGCCCGACGATTTGCATCGCAGCGTCACCAACCTGGTCGAGAACGCCGTAAAATTCGGCGCCCAAACCACGCTCCGGCTGATCGCCTCGCCCGATGTTATGACCGTCGAGGTCGAGGACGACGGCCCCGGCATTTCCGACGCGCGCAAGGACAACATGCTGGAGCCGTTCGTGCGCGGCGACGACGCCCGCAACATGGACGAAGCCTCGGGTTTCGGGCTCGGCCTGTCGATCGCGCGCAGCATCGTGCTGGCGCATGGCGGCGAATTGTCGCTCAACGACCGCAAGCCGCACGGCCTGATCGTGCGCATCCGCCTGCCGGTCCGCCAGCAAAACCGGCTGTCGGCCGCCTGAATTTTTCTCGCGGCGATCAGGCCGCGATCGGCTCTTCGCTTGCGTCTTCGAAGTAGGCGACCGCCTCGAAACGGTAGTCGCAGGCGTGGCAATGCCAGAGATAGGCGGTGCTCTGCTGGCTCGATTCAATCCATTCCGGCATCGAAATCGGCCGGCCGCATTGGGCGCAAGGGTTTCCGCGAGGCAGATCCTTAAAGTCCGATCGAGCCAAATTCGAAGGAGTCATGGCGCATCTCCCTTTTTGCACGTTGGTTCGTTTTTTTTACGGATTGGACAGACATACTGACGGATCACGCAGGCTTCACGCAGGCTGTCGTCGTCGCGGGCAAATCTATGCACTGCATTGAGTCATTAAGTTGACAGCAATCAAATTGGCTAGCGGAAATCGTTGCGGCAAAATGCATCAGGAAAATTTGAGTCAATATATTTGACGCATCGTTTTCGGATCGACCACCGGCTCCGCGGTGTGCACCGCACCGGCTTTCCGGACATGGATGGTGGCGATGTCGTCGGAATAGACCTTCTGCCAGCCGTCCATGTGATCGAGCAGTTTTGTCGCCGCGCTCTGCGTACGCATCAAGGTCGCCTCGATGTTGTATTGATCGAGCAACCGGAACAGGTTCTCGGGCTCCATCAGGCCGCTGGCGGCGTTGTGGTCGACAAAGAACTTCTCGCCGTACAATTCCGTGCGCCCGTCGATGAAGACCGCGACGCCCTGCGAGATCAGATAGCCGCCGAAATCGTAATCGTTGAACACGCGCGTAAAATTTAATTTCTTCAGCTCGGTCACGGCCGCGGCTGGCGCGCTGTGGACATGCGGCTCGAAGCGATGCGCCGAAGAATACGCCACCGTTCCCGACACCATCGCCAGCGCCACGCTGGCGAACAGCACGCCGCGCGCCGGCGTCGCTTTCGAAGCGGACGCATCGTTGCCGCCGATCTGCCGCGCCAGCGGCGCGGCCAGCACCAGCGGCGCCAGCAGCGCCAGGATTTCGACCGCGCGTCCCTGCGCGAACGCCATGTGCAACAGCCCGAGCAGCAGCAGGATGCGCGTCGGCGGCAGTTTGATGCCCCGCAACAGCGAAAGCCCGATGCCGAGCAGCAAACAGATTTCAAACGCGCCGAGGCCGCCGAACTCGGTCGGCTTCCATTCCTGGATCAGCGGCAGCGCGCTGCCGAGCCCGAGGATCTTTTGCGAGGCCAACAGCGCGTTCCAGCCATAGGGCGTGCAGCAGCTTGCCGCCAGCGCCAGCAGCGCGAACAGCGTCCAGCGCGCCACTAGCGCCTTGCGCATTTTCGCGCTGGCGCCGACCACGGCATCGAGCCCGACCGGCGCAATCAGGAACAGGCCGAATACAAAGCCGCCATGCAGATTGGCCCATAGCATCATCAGCGGCAGCAGCCAGAACGACGGCGCGCCGCGGCGATCGGTAGCCGCAATCAGCCCGCTCACCCACATCACCATGACCGGCATCGCCAGCACATGCGGCCGCGCCAGCAGATGCGGCACGGTGAGCGCCAATGCCGCGGAGACAAACACCAATGCCGTGCTGTTGCTGAGCCTTCGGATCAGGGATTTTGTCAGCAGCGCAAAGGTCGCTGCGATCGCGGTTGTCGCCAGCACCACCGGGCCGGCCCAGCCGGCAATCAGGTAGCTCGTGGCATAGAGCATCTGCGCCAGCCATTGCGTCGAAATCCAGGGCTGGCCGCGCATGGTGAAGGAATAGACGTCGGTTTGCGGCACCGCGCGATGGTCGATGATCCACTGCCCGACCGTGACCTGCCACATCGTATCGGGGTCGATCAGCAGCCGGTTGCCGGCCAGCAGAAACAGCGCGTAGATGAAGACGCCGACCCATAGCGGCGTCAGCTCGAGCAGCGGGCTTGCCTCTTCCCTTGGATCAGCAACGGACATGGTCATCGGCACGGCCGGATTTTTGCGGCTTTTCCGGGGATCGGAACCGCCTCAGGCAAGCATGCCAAGCCATAATTCTTGGTAAATCGGCCCCGCGAGGGCCCGGCAAACGCAATTTGGCCACACCCCCGCCCGGCGATTGCAACAATTACGGTATGTGAAGCGTTAGCGCGCCGATTGCGCTTTCCGGGACCCTGTTCATGAAATGCCTGCTTTTGCTTTTCTGGCTCGCCGCCATCCTGGCGCCGGCTTTGCCGCAGGCGGCGCTGGCCCAGCGCGCCCAATATGAGGCGATGATCGCGGCCCACGCCAAGGCCAATCTGGTGCCGGAAGTTCTGGTGCACCGGGTGATCGTGCGCGAGAGCAAATACCAGGCGAAGCTGTTGGGAAGCGGCGGCGCCATCGGCCTGATGCAGATCAAGCTCGCGACGGCGCGGACGCTCGGCTACACCGGCGACGCCACCGGCCTGCGCGATCCCGAGACCAATCTGAAATATGGCGTGAAATATCTCGCCGGCGCCTATCGCGCCGCCGGCGGCGACCACGACCGCGCCGTCAAATATTACGCCGCCGGCTACTATTTGACCGCCAAACAGCAGCGGCTTGAGCACCTGCAGCAAGCCAAGCCAGGCGCGACCACCTCGCCACCGAAGCCGCTGCCGGCCGACAAAATCGTCGCCGACAAGGACACGCCGGCCGCGAAGGACGCCGCCGACGCCAATGCCGAGGCCGCGTCCAAATAGGCCGCGCATGTGCAGGATGCATTGCAGTTCCCGCATACACGCGTTGACACTCCCTGCCATCGGCCTACATTGGAGACGTTCCGAGGGGAGCTCCGATGAGGAGCTGAGAGACCGCACGCTCAAATCCTGTTCCGCAGGGCGCGAGACCGCGGTGACCCTTTGAACCTGATCCGGGTCATGCCGGCGAAGGGACAGGGATGTATCAGAGTTCGACGTTTTCACAGGGGGAATCCCCTGTATCGGTTATCGGCGCAGGCATTGCCGGCGCGTGGCAGGCCTTGCTGTTCGCGCGAGCCGGCCGGCAGGTGACGCTGCACGAGCGCAGCAGTGCTGCGATGCTGCAATCGACCAGCCATTGGGCCGGCGGCATGCTGGCGCCCTGGTGCGAGGCCGAAGGCGCAGAGCCCGTTGTGGTCCGGCTCGGGCTGCGCTCGCTCGATCTGTGGCGCGAATATCTCCCCAAGACACCGTTCAACGGTTCGCTGGTGGTGGCGCATCCGCGCGACCGCGCCGATTTCGATCGTTTTGCCAAAATGACTTGCGGCCACCGGCGGGTCGACGCCGAGGCTATTCGAGAGCTTGAACCGTCGCTCGAGGGGCGTTTTCGCGACGGGCTGTTTTATCCCGACGAGGGCCATGTCGAGCCGCGCCGGGTGCTGCCGCAACTGCATGCGCGGATCGCGGACGCCGGCGGCGCCATCCGCTTCGACAGCGACGTCAAGCCCGAGGACGCCGACGGCATCGTAATCGATTGCCGCGGACTTTTCGCGCGCGACGCCCAATCCGAGTTGCGCGGCGTCAAGGGCGAGATGGTGATCGTCGAAACCTCCGAGATCGAATTCACCCGCCCGGTGCGGCTGATCCATCCGCGCTGGCCGCTCTACATCATCCCGCGCGCCGACCATCAGTTCATGATCGGCGCCACCTCGATCGAGGCCGAGGATCGCGGCGTCAGCGTGCGCTCGGCGCTGGAACTGCTGAGCGCGGCCTATGCGGTGCATCCGGCGTTTGCCGAAGCCCGCATCGTCGAGTTCGGCGCCGGGCTGCGGCCGGCCTTTCCCGACAATCTGCCGCGCATCGCCGTCAACGGCGACAAGATCGCGGTCAACGGTCTTTATCGTCATGGCTTCCTGCTGGCGCCGGCGCTGGCCGAGCTGACGCTCGGATATGTCGAGCGCGGCGTGATCGACAACGAGGTGATGCGATGCGCGTGATCGTCAATGGCGAGCAGCGGGAGATTTCGTCGGGGCGGATCGACGCGCTGCTCGGCGAACTGGAATATGAGGGCACCCATTTTGCCATCGCGCTGAATTTCGACGTGCTGCCGAAGAGCCGCTGGGCCGAAACCGCGATCAACAGCGGCGACGAGATCGAGATCATCACGCCACGGCAGGGAGGGTGATGAGAACGATGATGTTGGAAGCCCGCAACACACGCTGCCGTCATCCTGAGGTGCGAGCCATCTTCGGCGAGCCTCGAAGGATGACCGCACGTACCTTGTGGCCATCCTTCGAGGCGCGCAAGAGAGCGCGCGCACCCCAGGATGACGGTTACGGTTTGCAGCAAGCAGGAAGCTGACCCCATGCTGAACTTCTACGGCAAAACCTTCTCCTCGCGCCTCTTGATCGGCAGTGCGCTGTATCCGTCGCCGGCGATCATGCAGGCGGCGATCCGGGCCTCCGGCGCCGGCATCGTCACGGTATCGTTGCGGCGCGAATCCGCCGGCGGCAAGACCGGCGATGCGTTCTGGTCGCTGATCCGCGAACTCGATGTGACCGTGCTGCCGAACACCGCGGGCTGCCGCAGCGTGCGCGAGGCGGTGACCACCGCAAAACTGGCGCGCGAATTGTTCGGCACGCCCTGGATCAAGCTCGAGGTGATCGCCGACAACGACACCTTGCAGCCCGATGTGGTTGGCCTGGTCGAAGCCGCCACCATCCTGATCAAGGACGGTTTTGAGGTGTTCCCCTATTGCACCGAGGATCTCGGCGTCGCCACGCGGCTGGTGGAAGCCGGCTGCAGGGTGGTGATGCCGTGGGCCGCCCCGATCGGCAGCGCCAAGGGCATCATCAACCGCGATGCGCTCAAACTGCTGCGCGACCGGCTGCCCGACATCACGCTGGTGGTCGATGCAGGTCTCGGCGCGCCCTCGCATGCGGCGCACGCGCTCGAACTCGGCTACGACGCCGTGCTGCTCAACACCGCGATCGCCAAGGCGGCCGATCCCGTTGCGATGGCCGGCGCGTTCCGCGCCGCCGTCGAGGCCGGCCGCACTGCTCATGAAGCAGGTTTGATGGAAGCCCGCGATTTTGCCTCTCCCTCCACTCCAGTCATCGGGACCCCGTTCTGGCATGCCGTATCCTGATCGATTTTATCCCGTCGTTGACAGCGTCGCCTGGGTGGCGCGGCTGGCCGCGCTTGGCGTCGGCACCGTGCAATTGCGCGCCAAGGATCTCAACGACGCGCGAGCGTTGCAGATCGTGACCGACGCGCTGGAGGCAACCAGAGGCACGGCGACAAAGCTCGTGGTCAACGACTACTGGCGCGCGGCGATCGTCGCTGGCGCGAAGCACTTGCATCTCGGCCAGGAAGACCTTGCCGCCGCCGACCTCAAGGCGATACGCGACGCCGGGCTGACGCTCGGCATCTCCACCCATGACGACGAGGAACTGGCGACCGCGCTCCGCGCCAAGCCGGATTACGTCGCGCTGGGGCCGATTTATCCGACCACGCTGAAGTCGATGCGTTTTGCGCCGCAGGGCATTCCGAAGATCACGGAGTGGAAGAAGCGCATCGGCGCCATTCCGCTGGTCGCGATCGGCGGCATCAAGCTCGAACAGGCCGCCGCGATTTTTGCCGCCGGCGCCGACTCGATCGCCGTCGTCAGCGACGTCACCCAGAATGCCGACCCCGACGCGCGGGTGCGCGCCTGGCTCGGACACAATGCGGAGGCCGCGTGAAATGAATTTACGTCCTGCCCTCATTGCGAGCGCAGCTCCAGCCAAAGCCCTCATCCTGAGGAGCGCGCCCTTGCGCGCGTCTCGAAGGATGGCCGCGCGTGGCCCATGGTTCGAAACGGCGCTCACGCGCCTCCTCCCCATGAGGTTTGATTTGGGGCTCACGGTGATCGCCTCGACGCAGTGCCAGAACAACGGAACGCAAACGACAACGAATACAACGGAGGATACGCCATGAACATCCGCTCCAACCCCGACACCACGCTTCCCGCCGTCACCACCGGGCCGCTGCCCGCCTCGCGAAAAATCTGGGTGACGCCCGACGAGGCGCCCGATGTTCGCGTGCCGCTGCGCGAGATCATGCTGAGCGAAGGCGCGGGCGAGCCGAACCTGCCGGTGTATGACACTTCCGGGCCCTACACCGACCCTGATGTGACCATCGACGTCAATGCCGGCTTGCAGCGTTCGCGCATCGAGTGGGTCAAGGAGCGCGGCGGCGTCGAGGAATATCAGGGCCGCGACATCAAGCCGGAAGACAACGGCAATGTCGGCGCCTCGCATGCGGCAAAGTCCTTTACCGCGCATCACAAGCCGCTGCGCGGGCTGGACGGCCACAAGATCACCCAGCTTGAGTTCGCCCGCGCCGGCATCATCACCAAGGAGATGATCTATGTCGCGACTCGCGAGAACCTTGGCCGCAAGCAGCAACTCGAGCGCGCCGAGGCCGCGCTCGCCGACGGCGAGAGCTTTGGGGCCTCAGTGCCGGCCTTCGTGACGCCGGAGTTCGTGCGCTCTGAGATCGCCCGCGGCCGCGCCATCATCCCCTGCAACATCAACCACGCCGAACTGGAGCCGATGATCATCGGCCGCAACTTCCTCACGAAAATCAACGCCAATATCGGCAACAGCGCCGTCACTTCGTCGGTCGAGGAGGAAGTCGACAAGATGGTGTGGGCGATCCGCTGGGGCGCCGACACCGTGATGGACCTCTCGACCGGCCGCAACATCCACACCACCCGCGAATGGATTTTGCGCAATGCGCCGATCCCGATCGGGACCGTTCCCATTTATCAGGCGCTGGAGAAGTGCGAAGGCGATCCCGTCAAGCTGACCTGGGAGCTCTACAAGGATACGCTGATCGAGCAGTGCGAACAGGGCGTCGATTACTTCACCATCCACGCCGGCGTGCGGCTGCCCTACGTCCACCTCACCGCCAACCGCGTCACCGGCATTGTCTCGCGCGGCGGCTCGATCATGGCGAAGTGGTGCCTGGCGCATCACAAGGAGAGCTTCCTCTATACCCACTTCGAGGAAATCTGCGACCTGATGCGGAAATACGACGTGTCGTTCTCGCTCGGCGACGGCCTGCGGCCGGGCTCGATCGCGGACGCCAACGACCGCGCGCAGTTCGCCGAACTGGAGACCTTGGGCGAACTGACCCAGATCGCCTGGAAGAAGGGCTGCCAGGTGATGATCGAGGGCCCCGGCCACGTGCCGCTGCACAAGATCAAGATCAACATGGACAAGCAGCTCAAGGAATGCGGCGAGGCGCCGTTCTACACGCTGGGGCCGCTGACCACCGACATCGCGCCGGGCTACGACCACATCACCTCGGGCATTGGAGCGGCCATGATCGGCTGGTTCGGCTGCGCGATGCTGTGCTACGTGACGCCGAAGGAGCATCTCGGCCTGCCCAACCGCGACGACGTCAAGGTCGGCGTCATCACCTACAAGATCGCGGCGCACGCCTCCGATCTCGGCAAGGGCCACCCCGCGGCGCAACTGCGCGACGACGCGCTGAGCCGCGCCCGCTTCGACTTCCGCTGGGAGGACCAGTTCAACCTCGGCCTCGATCCCGAGACCGCGCGGCTCTATCACGACGAGACGCTGCCCAAGGAAGCCCACAAGGTCGCGCATTTCTGTTCGATGTGCGGCCCGAAATTCTGCTCGATGAAGATCACGCAGGACGTCCGCGACTACGCCGCCACCTTGAACGACCCCGCCAATGTCGGCCTGTCGATCTCCGGCACCATCGAGGACGGCATGGCCTCGATGAGCGCCAAGTTCAAGGAGATGGGCAGCAACGTCTATCTCGACGCCGACAAGGTGAAGGCGAGCAACCGGGTGCTGTGAGGGCGGCTCTCAGCGCAACACTTCAAAACGAAGGCCGGACTCTCGCCCGGCCTTTTTGTTGATACCGGCGGCCGGTGATTTTCCAATTCACATTTCAAATAACCGCGCGCGAAAGGTGACTCATGATCCAGCACTTCCCTCCTCCGCCCGGCATCAAATCCCCGCCACTTTCTTTTGCCGCCCGCGTCGGCGATCTTCTGTTTATCTCGGGCATTCCCGGCTTCGACGCCAACGGCGCGTTGCCAGATGGATTCGAGGCGCAGTTCGCCAATGTCGTCACCAACATCAGGCGTGTGCTGGACGAGGCCGGCGCGACGTTTCGCGATGTGGTCAAGTTCAACGTGCTGCTGACCCGCGCGTCCGATGTCGCGACGATGAACAAACTCTATGCCGAGGCGTTCGGACCGGCGCCGTACCCGGCGCGGACGACCTGCGTGGTGCAGGCGCTGCCGGACCCAAAGATGCTGATCGAGATCGAGGGCGTCGCGGCGTTGAAAGCGTAGGGCGGATCAGGCGTAAGCCGTAATCCACCGCGACACCAACCGCATGACAGGGTGGGTTGTGGCTTCCGCCTTCGCTCATGGAGCTTCGGCGGACGCGATCGCCTCACCCACCTCACGACACTCCTACGGCTTTTCCCGCTCGATCTTGGTGATGGTCTTCTTGCCGCCGTTTTCGCTAACGGTAAACGTCACGCGATCGCCGGCGTGCACGCTGTCGAGCAAAGCCGCCGACGCGGCGAATTGCTGTTCCGTAGCGCCGCCGCCGCTGGCGCCGACGGTGCCGCCGGGAGTCTCCTTGATGGCGATGGTGCCGTCGAGCCGGTTGATGATGCTGACGGTGCCCGTCTGCGATTGCTGCGCCAGCGCGATAGAAGGCACGGCCGCGAGCATCGCGCCCGCCAATATCAACTTTGCCAGTTTCATCGAAATCTCCCGATTTTTCCGGAGCGTCTGCGATAAGCCGGATGGGGCGGGTTTGTTCCCGGATGCGGCAGCCCGCCACGGCCATACGGACAATGAGCGCCAATTGTGACCATGGTGGGTTACGGCTTTCCGCCTTCGCTCTTTCGAGCTATGGCGGACAAGCCGCGTAACCTGCACCCCTCACCGCTCCTTCATCAGCGCGTCGCGCGCCTGGAGCAGCCCGACAAAATCCCGCGCGCTGCCGCCGCCGTCGGGGTGCAACGCCTTGGCGACGCGCTTGTAGGCCTGCTGGATTTCGGGGGCGGACACCGGGCGATCGAGCGGCAGACCGAGCATTTGCCGGTTGCGGTCCTGGGGCGTCAGTGGCCCGGTCTCGCCGCCGCGCTTGCCGAAGCGCGGCGCAGTCAGCGAATGCAGGCGGTCGCGCACCACGCTGAAGCGGCGCGCGGCCAGATCCCGGATGCTGCGATCGGCGCTTTTTGAAAACGCGTTGCGCAGGCTCGGCAGCGCCTGCATCGCCGCGTGGCGGAGCGCCTCGTCGCTGGCCGAAGCGATCTCGGCGGTGAGCCGGGCGGCTTCGCGATAATCCGGCGCGTCGGCCTGCCAGAACCGGTCGGCGAGCGCTTTCCAGGTTGCGAGTTGTCGGTCCATCTGTTGATCCTGTTGAGGGGATACCAACGCGGCGAGGATGCGAAACGTTGCGGCTGATTCAAGTTTGATCCAACTTGTCGCGAAACGTCATGTTGCGGCCATCCTTCCGCTTCGCTCCACGAGCTTCGGCGGACAAGTCGAGACGCGGGCAAGGTGATTCATACGATGATTGTCAGGTGACCTCATGGTGAGGAGGCGCGCGTTAGCGCCGTCTCGAACCATGGGCCGCGCGTCCTGTGATCCATCCTTCGAGACGGCCGCTTCGCGGCCTCCTCAGAGTCTGACTCAAAATAGGTCATTGATATCTCAGGCTCTGGCTAGACGGCGGGAGAGCAGGCGG
>Ga0207702_10000042_pt1 | contig 150673 bp, 139 predicted proteins | sample KBSCornC62_FD_184302 | JGI IMG/M metagenome (GOLD analysis project Ga0207702, IMG submission 184302) | Corn rhizosphere microbial communities from Kellogg Biological Station, Michigan, USA - KBS Corn C6-2 (SPAdes) (version 2) | ecosystem: Host-associated > Plants > Roots > Rhizosphere > Soil ...
AAGTTTTACAGCGGATGCAGCAGCGCAAAGTGCGCCGAAGGTATCTTTTTAATGTTTGGGATTTCACCGATTGTCTTCTTTGATTTCACCGATCACGCGTGGTTCGGGATAAAATCGCTCTGAATCAGTGAAACCATCACAAAAAATCGGTTAAATCACAGCCAAAAATCGGTGAGATCAAAGTTGAATAATCAGTGAAATCACCAAAAAAATCGGTGAAATCAACAAAAATAGTAGTATGGCCATATTTAATGAAGATGAACAGCAACGCATTCGTGCGGCTATAGCAGGCGCCGAAAAGCATACCTCAGGGCAGTTGCGCGTTTGTATCGAGAAAACCTGCAGCGAAGACGTGCTCGACCGCGCGGCTAAATATTTCCACGAACTGGATATGCATAAAACTAAATTGCGCAATGGGGTACTCATCTATGTGGCTGTTGAGGACCGCAAGTTTGCTATTATCGGCGACGGCGGTATTAACCAGGCGGTGCCCGATGGTTTTTGGGATGATACAAAAGAAGATATGCTGGAGCACTTTAAAGCCGGGCAACTTGTTGAAGGCATTGTAACCGGCATTGAAATAGCCGGTGATCATTTGCAAAAATACTTTCCGCACCAAAAGGACGACGATAACGAATTGTCTGACGATATCGCTTTTATGGATGGCAATTAAACCACGATCATGTTAAAAAAACTCACGTTATTCTTTTCCATGATGCTTATCGGCATGATGGCGTTTTCGCAGCAGGTACCGCCAAAACTACACGCCCTGTTGCTTGATTCAACTAACACGTTATCGGCCAGCGACCGTCAATCGCTGGAGGCCAAACTGGAGGCTTACAACGACTCTACTTCCACACAAATTGCGGTGGTGATCCTCCACAACTCTCATGGCGATGATATTAACGACTATGCCCGTAAGATTGGCGAGGAATGGGGTGTTGGCCAAAAAGGGAAAAATAACGGCATAGTTATACTTGTGGCACTTGATGAACATAAGGTGAGCATACAAACCGGGTATGGCGCTGAAGCGGCGGTACCTGATATTATTACGCACCGGATCATTGAAAACGACATCGTTCCACGTTTTAAGCAAGGCGATTACTATGGCGGCCTGGATGCTGCTACCGATGATGTGATCAAATACATGAAGGGGGAGTATAAAGGCAATGAAAGCCAGGTGCGCAGCCACAGGGAGCCATCCGGTGGCGGCGGCGCTTTCGTGGTTATATTTATAGTCATCATCATCCTGATCATCATATTTCGCGGCCGGGGCGGCGGCGGGCAGGTTATCGGCGGGGGCGGAAGCCCATGGCTTTGGTTCCTTGGTGGCACGTTGCTCGGCAGGGGCAGCGGCGGATGGGGAGGTTTTAGCGGCGGTGATGGCGGCTTCGGCGGCGGCGGAGGAGGAGGAGGAGGTTTCGGCGGCTTTGGCGGCGGCGGCTTTGGTGGCGGCGGTTCAAGCGGCAGCTGGTAAGGTTACTCCATGGTTCATAGTTGACAGTTCATAGTTTGACCATGCCCCCCGGGATCTACAGGGAGTAGCGTGCCGATGTTCTCTTCTTCCATGAACTATGAACCATGAACCCCTGAACACCCCAAAATAAATTTCCCCCAATATTTGTATTTGCATTTTGGCAGCGTTAACTTTAGGGCAATTATTAACCTAAAAATTATTACGTCATGGAAGAAAACTCCGGAGCTTTATTAAAAGGATTTATCAGGTTAGGCGGATCGCCTGAAGAAGTAGCCAGTAAACTGGGTCCGCTCGCAGACCTTGAGGGTACCTGGAAAGGGAATACCGGCTGGAATTTGATAGCGGTGCCGTCTCAAAAAAACGGACTTCCCACATTCACCCTGCTGATCCAGCAATATTCAGAAACGATCACTTTTTCGCCGATCACGGCCCCCGTGCCAAACAGGGGTGGCGCGAAACAACAATTCATTACCGGCTTAACGTATGAATTGACAATTAACGACATGAAATATCCAAACGGTATATTGCATGTTGAAAACGGCATGTGGCTCAATATGACCGATGTGGAAAAACAACCCGACGGCCCGGTGGTTGAAAGTAACGTGGTTAAACCCTTTGCCATTGCCCGGATGTCGGCCATTCCGCACGGCGATGTGGTGATCGCGCTTGGCAATGCCACCAGTTCATCCGCGCCGCCGGTGTTTCCGACGATTACGGCTATCCCCGACCCGATTGGCCTGCCGCCGATTTTTGGATATATCGACCAGTACACCAAAAACCCGTTTTCTACTCAATTTCATGCGGCAGACGTAAACGGAACGCTTGCCGCCCTTGCCGCTACACAAAAGATAACCCAGGTAACGACAATTATCGTAGATACCGCCAACAAAGGCGGCAACATATCAAATATTCCATTTGTTGACGAACATGTAAACCCGTCGCGCTTCCAGTCGACTTTTTGGATAGAAGATGTTGAAGCAGACGGCGTAAACTTTAAACAGTTGCAATATTCGCAGCAGGCCGATCTCAATTTTATTAAAAAGACCAATCTGCCCGGAGACATCCTATGGCCGCACGTAAACGTGAACACCCTGAGGAAAGTTTGATCAGTTCATAGATGATGGTTCATAGTTCATGACCGCTGTAGCTACAGGGACCGGTCAGGCGTGGATTTGGCTGATAGTTAACAATTCGATAAGCCGTGTTCTGCCGGATTTCTTACATTAGCGATGGTTTTTCGACCATGAACTATCAACCATGAACTATGAACCCAAAAGATCTTCCCTGGAAAAAACTTTCATCTACTTATTTACACAAAGGCCCTTGGGCTACCCTGCGTTCAGACCGTTGCGAAATGCCGAACGGGCATATCGTGGAAGATTATTATGTGCTGGAGTATAACAATTGGGTAAATGCAGTTGCTATAACCGAAGATAACAAGATACTGATGGTAGAGCAATACCGTCATGCTGCGGAGATCGTTTCGCTGGAGCTGCCCGGCGGTGTGATCGACGGCGATGAAACACCAGAACAGGCCCTTCGCCGTGAGCTTTTGGAAGAAACCGGCTACCAGTTTGATAATTTTGAGCTTTTATGTACCACGTATGCCAACCCTTCTACAGCAAACAATCAAACCCGGTGCTACCTGGCACGGGGCGGGAAAAAAGTACAGGACCAATCGTTAGACGAACAGGAAGATATCATTGTTGAACTACATACCATCGAAGAAGTGAAGGAACTCCTGCTCACCAACAAAATAGCCCAGGCATTACATTGCACCGGGCTTTTTTATGCTTTAGTAAAACTCAAAGCACTGTAGCGTTCAATCGTTTCGAAGTAAATTATATTACTCCGGGAGTGATCACGATCTTTCGAATACAGTTGTTATACTGATCGGCTATATAAATATTTCCGTTGCCGTCAATTGCAATTGATTGGGGGTAATTAAACAAGGCGTCCTTGCCTGCGCCATTCGTTAAACCAACGCCGTTGTAAGCGCCGGCCAAAACATTGAGCACTGATGTCGTGGTGGAATATTCAAATATCCTGCCGCTTTCATCAACAATATACAGGTTGTCCTGCTTATCGATTGCGATGGCCGATGGAAAACCCAACAAACTTGTTTGCGATGGGCCGCCGAAAATGGTCGTTACCACGCCTGAGCTTGATATTTTTCGCAGGGCGGAATTACCCTGGTCTGTAATCCACAAATTTCCTTTCGAATCCAGCACCACACCCGTTGGGGTATTAAAAAACGCTGCGCCATCGGTTCCATCTATAAAACCTTTAACCCTGTTACCGGCAATGGTTTTGGTTCTTCCGTTCGTCATGATCTCGCGTATCACGTTGTTGCCCCTGTCAGCCACATAAATATTGCCGCTTGCGTCAATACAAAGACCCTGCGGGCTATTAAATTTTGCCAATGAGTCAGGCGCGCCTTTCCAATGTGCCGTATCTGTTGCGCCGTTCCTGTAACCAGCCTGGCCGGTACCTGCATAAGTAGTTACCACGCCGGCAGGCGTGATCTTACGGATCACGTTGTTTCCCCGGTCAGAAACGTACAGGTTTCCATTTGCGTCAACAACTTGTCCGCCGGGCGCATAAAACTCCGACAGGAATGCGGTACTGTCAACGCGGCCCGCTACCTGGTTGCCCGCTATGGTGGTTACGTCCCCGCCCGGTGTAATTTTCCTGATCAGTTCATTAAACGCATCCGAAACAAATACATCTCCCTTGCTGTCTGCCGATACGCCGGTTGGATTGTTAAACAAAGCTCCGGTACCCGAACCGTCCAGGTAGCCTGCCGTTACGCTGCCCGCAAACGTGGATACAGTGACGGTATTACCTGTGGAATTAGCCGCCAGCGTAGTAAACGTTACCACCTTGCCATAGCCGGTACCGGCGCTATTGGTTGCGTAACCACGCAGGTAATAAGTTGTTCCCGGCGTTAAACCCGATAAAACACTGGTAAAGGAAGTTACCGAGGTCCCTGGATTATAAACAGAGTCGGAAGTTTTGGTATCGGCCGTTGTTGGCGTTTTGTTTGTTGAGCTATAACAAACACCGTTGTGCAGGATGGAGCCGTTGCCAGCTGAAAGAATGATTCCCCCGCTTTGCGCAGTAGTGGAAGTTAAGTTGACGATAACCGCGTTGGTGTTAAGTATGGGTACAACCACGATAATACTACTGGGTTGCGTTTTTGAGCATCCCGCGCCAAAAAAAACGACCGGCAAACCGAAAATGAAAAAGAAAATATATCGTAAGTAAAGGATTCTCATGCAACCAAAAAGATAAAGGGGTAAAAATTTTTAACCATGCCGCTATGCGTCTTCGAAATCAACTGCAATTATAGCCTTAATATTGCTCGTTTTAAATATTTTTAACAAATATTAACATGGCAAAACAAATTAAAACCCGCGAACGAAATAGTGCATAACCGTGGGCCGGATATAAAATTTAGATTGTGAGGCGTATTAAAAAAAATAGCGTGAAAATGGTCCGGCGATAAATTTTATGCCAACGCGCGATAAAAGCAGGTTATTTACAAGGCGTTGAAGTACACCGAAAAAAAAAGTTTCTACATTAATATCTCCAGGAACTTATATCCCGGGTAAAGAATGAGGCCAATATTATGACTTCCCTGCTTTTTAAATTTATGCCAGTCAGGATTGCTCGAATCCACTTCTTCGCTCCATCCTTCGCCAAGACAGGCTTTAAACTGCTCAATAAAGTAACGCTGTGCTTGCGCCGCGTCGGCATCGCTATTGTATTGAAGCGATTGATCAAACGTTACATGGGTGAACCCCGGGAAGACATTTACATTGGCTTCGCTGTTTTTATAAAACGTGAAAGTTGAAAGATAGTTTACGGATTGTATCTTCGTTTTATCCAGGACATCCATAGTCGTATCAGACAACTTGCCGGTAATTTGCATATAATTAGTAAGCCGCTGCCGCAACAAAAACTGCAGTTGGTCGCAAACTGCAGGGCTATCCATGATCACGCCCGATGCCGGCGTCGCTATCACACATTCAACCGTATAACCTGCATATCTTTCGTAGTAATAGTTAAGCTCGTCCTTGTCTTTTGACACTCTTTTTCTGCACGATATACGCAAGGTATAAACACCTGCTGCGGGCACTTTGTAAAAAAGGTTGTAATGGTAGCCCGTGTCGATGATTGCCTTAACCGGGGTCAAATGGCCGTTCATGCTGCCCAGCAAAGTTAAATTCATAGGAGTGATCAACTCCGACGATAAGGCAGCTTTGATCACATCTCCGGCGTCAAGGGTAATTTTTACATCCTGGTATTGTTTTCCGGCTGGATTGATGGCGTCGGTTACTTTCAATTTACTTTTTACCGTGTCAAAAAATATTCCATGGTCACCGGCACCGTTTTTTGTGATCTCGTGGCTGATATAATTTGCGATTGCCAAGCCTGGGTTTACGCGGCTGCCGGTGGTTTTTGTAGAGTGACTTTGGGCTGCCGCGAATTTTATCAGCATAAAAAATATTACGCCGGCAAACCCTGCAATGTGTTTAGTTTTTTCTATCATATAAACGTTTTCGTTGAGTAATCAATTTGCAACCAATAGCCGCTGACCTTTATAGCTTATCTACATATAGCAGCGTTACCCCGCCTCCGCCATCACTTGGCAGGTCGAAAAACACACAATAGTGAACGGTTCCGCTGTTTTCGGTCAAATTAAAATAATAAGCTTCAATTCCGTCGTTCATTGATCTGTGCCGGGCCGATGGATACGATGCCAAAAAGTCGTCTTTTACTTTTTTCGCATACTGCGCGTTATCCGAGAAAAAAATGTCCACGTTCGTGTCTTCCTTGTCCACGTTGTACACCTGCTCCGTGCCCATGGCCTTGTAGGTACCGGGATCGTCCGGTTTGCTTTGTTCGTAATTTAAATGTTTTACCGTGGCTACAAAATCCTCTTTGGAAGCCTTTAGCAACGTAAAAAGATTACTTAGCACGGGGGTGATCACCGTTGCATCGCCGATAGTTGTGGTTTCAAGCGACAGGGTGTTTTGTGCCGAAGCGCCAAAACAGATGGCTGCGGTGCAAAAAATAAGGGCGATTAGTTTTTTCATGGAATATAAATACAGCAATCAATAGTTGACCATCCGTAAATATATCGGGCATTTATATGCTAAATAGTAGTATTTTAATGTGATTTGCGCGAAAGGCGAAAGGCTGCCGCTATCACCATCGATAAAGCTATGGTAATTACAATTTAAAGCTACAGCATCTAAAAATGGAAAACGAATACCGCTTCAACCTTTCACTTTTAACCTTTTACCTTCCTTCCTATTACCTACTTAAATACATGGATTTCTCCTTGTACAGATGCCTGAAGTAAGGATCCTGCAGGTTGGGGATAAAACGGATGGCTTCACCGGTTGATTTCATTTCGGGGCCAAGCTCCTTACTCACCTCGTGGAATTTATCGAATGAGAATACCGGTTCTTTTATGGCATACCCCCATAGCTTGCGCTCAATGGTAAAGTCTTTTAACCTGCTAACGCCAAGCATACATTTTGCGGCTATGTTGATGTAGGGCACATCGTAAGCTTTGGCAATAAAGGGCACCGTCCTGGATGCGCGGGGATTTGCCTCGATCACATAAACTTTATCGTTCTTTATGGCGAATTGGATATTGAGCAAACCCAGCACATTTAGCGCTTTAGCAATTTTGTGGGTATATTCTTCCATTTGTGCAATCGCGTTGTCCGAAAGATCGAACGGCGGCAACACGGCGAAGGAGTCGCCCGAGTGGATGCCTGCCGGCTCGATATGCTCCATCATCCCGATGATATGCACATCCTCGCCGTCGCTTATCGAGTCCGATTCGGCTTCCGAAGCCCTGTCAAGGAAGTGGTCGATCAGCACGCGGTTTCCGGGGAGGTTTTTTAATAAACCAACTACTGCTTTCTCCAGGTCCTCATCATTAATTACGATGCTCATGCCCTGTCCGCCTAATACGTAGCTTGGACGCACCAATACCGGGTAACCAACCTCATGCGCAACTTCAATCGCTTCTTCGGCGCTTTCGGCAACGCCATATTTAGGATAGGGAATATCCAATTCTTTTAAAAGGTCTGAAAACCGGCCGCGATCTTCGGCAATATCCATATTGTTAAAACTGGTACCGATAATGCGGATGCCGTGCTCGTGCATTTTTTCGGCCATTTTCAACGCGGTTTGGCCGCCAAGCTGAACGATGACGCCGTAGGGTTTTTCCAGGTCGATAATTTCCCTTACATGCTCCCAGTAAACAGGCTCGAAGTAAAGTTTATCGGCCATGTTAAAATCGGTAGACACCGTTTCGGGATTGCAGTTGATCATGATCGCCTCGAAACCGGACTCCTTTGCAGCCAGCAAGCCATGTACGCAGCTATAGTCAAACTCGATGCCCTGGCCAATGCGGTTTGGCCCCGAGCCTAATACAATGATCTTTTTCTTGTCGGAAACAATTGATTCGTTCTCGCCCTCGTAAGTCGAATAATAATAGGGCGTTTTGGCCGGGAATTCCGCGGCACAGGTATCCACCATTTTGTAAACGCGGCGGATGTTCAGCGCCTGCCTCCTCTGGTAAACGTCTTCTTCGGTTACGTTGCCTAAAATATAAGCGATCTGGTTATCTGAAAATCCTTTTTGTTTCAGGGTGAAGAAAAATTCTTCGGGGATATTGTTTAACGAATAACGACGCAGCTCGTTCTCCAGGTTTACCACATCGGCTATCTGGTTCAAAAACCAGCGGTCAATCTTGGTCGCCTTGCGCACGGATTCAATTGGCACACCCAGGCTCAGTGCATCATAAATATGGAACAGCCTGTCCCAGCTGGGATGCTCCAGGCTGTGCATGATCTGCTCCAGGTTGCGGTTCTGGCGGCCGTCGGCGCCCAGGCCGGCGCGGCCGATCTCCAAACTCTGGCAGGCCTTCTGTAAGGCCTCGATAAAGCTGCGGCCAATGCCCATCACCTCTCCAACCGATTTCATCTGCAGGCCCAGCTCACGATTGGCGCCCTTAAACTTATCAAAGTTCCAGCGCGGTATTTTTACGATCACATAGTCCAGCGTCGGCTCAAAATAGGCCGAAGTGGTTTTGGTGATCTGGTTTTCTATTTCGTCAAGGTTGTAGCCAATAGCCAGCTTGGCAGCGATCTTGGCTATAGGATAGCCCGTCGCCTTGGATGCCAGCGCTGATGAGCGCGATACCCGCGGGTTAATTTCAATGGCTATCAGCGCCTCGTCAACCGGGTTTACCGAAAACTGCACATTACAGCCTCCGGCAAAATTGCCGATGGCGCGCATCATTTTGATGGCCTGGTTGCGCATTTCCTGGTAGCAGCGGTCGCTTAGCGTCATGGCTGGGGCCACGGTGATCGAGTCGCCGGTGTGGATACCCATCGGGTCGAAATTTTCGATGGAGCAGATGATGATCACGTTATCATTATTGTCGCGCAGCAATTCCAGCTCGAACTCCTTCCAGCCTAATACGGCCTGCTCCACCAAAACTTCGTGTGTTGGCGATGCCTGCAAACCGCGGCTTAAGGCGGCGTCAAAATCTTCTTTTTTGTGTACAAATCCTGCACCTTTACCACCCAATGTATAGCTCGGGCGGATCACCAGCGGGAAGCCGATCTCCTGCGCAGCTTCTTTACCTTCTAAAAACGAATTGGCAATTTTCGAGGTCGCCACGCCCACGCCGATATCCACCATTAGCTGGCGGAAAGCCTCACGGTTCTCCGTTTTTTCAATCGCTGCAATATCAACCCCAACAATCCTTACATTATATTTCTCCCACACGCCGGCTTCGGCAGCTTCAATACAAAGGTTAAGTGCTGTTTGGCCGCCCATGGTGGGCAACACCGCATCAATATGCTGTTCCTTTAATATCTTTTCAATGCTTTCAACAGTAAGCGGTAACAGGTAAACATGGTCGGCTATAACCTTATCCGTCATGATAGTAGCCGGGTTGCTGTTGATAATGGAAACCGAAATACCCTCTTCCTTTAGTGAGAGTGCAGCTTGTGAGCCCGCGTAATCAAACTCGCAGGCCTGGCCGATAATAATAGGGCCTGAACCGATAATTAAAATAGATTTGATGGAGGTGTCTTTGGGCATGTGCTTTTTTTAATTCAAAAGTACGTTACGAAAACTGATGCCGCTGAGGAGTATTTCCCAACTTTCAAGTTCCGTTTGAACTTTCAGCGTCGGGGTGCAAAGATACGTTTTGCGGAGACATTCCGTGGATTTTTTTTGAATTAGTCAGATTAGTTGATTGAGTTGAGTAAGAGAGTGGCTGATTGGGTTTTAAGCTTGCACCTTCTTCTTTTTTAATACACATCCATTCAGTTTTTGTTAAAGGAAAGCCTTAATTTACAATTCGCGCCGATGCTAAATGGCAAACATTAACGTTATTTTGCGATGAACAATAGCTGTTACTTAAACAAATTTTTGATGAACCGACGAGTATTGACATTTGCCTCCGTGGTGTTTCTATTTTTATCTGCCTGCTCCGTTTGGCAGTCCGCCGTAAAATCAACGTTTCCATATACCACAGTCATCACCATACCGCGTTCTTCAGCAGATAATATCATACTTTCCGTATCCGGCACTGCAAAAAGCTTCGACGAGGATTTTAACAAAAACGGCAACAATGCCGACAAAATAAAAGACGTAAAAATAGCTTCTGCAAAAATCGAATCGGATGATCCTTCGGATTTTAATCTCGGCAACCTGTCGATGATCAGGATCTACCTGGCAAAAGCCGATGGCGGCGGCGAAATGATGGTGGCTTCCAGAACAGATATCACCTCAATGGTTGGTAACAATTTGGTGCTTGACATCGACAATACCCGGACACTTGATGAACTGGTAAAGGAACCGAACGTGACTGTAAAAATGGAATATAAGCTGCGCGACCATATTTATGTAAACGCGCATTTGAAGGTTGTGCTGGGGTTGCGGGCAAATCCCTAGCTGTTAGCTATTTGATCAGTTTATTATCCGCATCCGGAAATACCAATACCGGCTGGTAGTTGCGGGCCTCGTCCATTTCCATGAACCCGTACGACATAATGATCACAATATCTCCCACCTGCGCCAGCCGGGCCGTTGCACCGTTTAGGCAGATGGTGCCGCTGCCCCGTTCGCCGCGGATCACGTAAGTTTCAAACCGGGCGCCGTTGTTATTGTTGACGATCTGCACCCGCTCATTCGCGATGATGTTCGCCGCATCCATCAATTCCTCGTCGATGGTGATGCTGCCTACATAGTTCAACTCGGCCTGGGTGATCTTAGCCCGATGGATCTTCGACTTTAACACTTGAATTACCATGGGGCAAAGTTAGGATTAGTTCATGGTTCATAGTTCATGGTTCATAGCTTTTTTGTTTTGGTTGATAGTAAAGGGCCTATTAGCAGCATTACCCACTGTACCAGTCTTGTCCCTTATCACTCCTACCATGAACTATGAACCATGAACCATGAACCCGAAGAAAAATTTGCATATTAAAATATAAAAATCTTATCTTCGTTTTACTCAAAAATCAAGACTATGCAGGCGCGGCCGGTGTAGTCTTGTTTGTTTTTTATATAGATGCGTCCTTCTTAACAGGAGGGCGGTTTTTTTTGGAAACCAGTTGATCTGAATTATTAAAATTTAAATTGTGCGTTATGGCAGATGTAGCATACTACACCAAAGAAGGTTTAGAAAAATTAAAAGAAGAATTACAACGGCTAAAGACAGTTGGCCGTGCCAATATATCAAAAGCAATAGCCGAGGCACGCGATAAGGGCGACCTTTCGGAAAATGCGGAATACGATGCGGCGAAGGAAGCGCAGGGCCTGCACGAGGCTAAAATTGCGCAATTGCAGGAAGTGGTAGCCAGCGCGCGCCTGCTTGACGAGTCGAAGCTCGACCTGTCAAAAGTGCTGGCCCTGTCAAAAGTGAAGATAAAAAACGTTAAAAACGGCGTTGTGATGAGCTACCAGCTGGTGTCGGAAAGCGAGGCCGACCTTAAATCAGGTAAAATATCCGTCAGCTCCCCTATTGCTAAGGGCTTGCTTGGTAAAAAAGTCGGCGAAACAACCGAGATTACGGTCCCCGCCGGTAAAATAGAGTTTGAGATATTGGAGATAAGCCGTTAAAACGAGTTAAAACAAGTTGTAAGTGTTGTAAAAGTTGTAGAGGTTGGAAACATTATTTAACCCTTACAACTTCTACAACCACTACAACCTTTACAACTAAAAAATGACCATTTTTTCAAAAATAGTAGCCGGCGAAATCCCGGCACACGTGGTAGCTGAAACTATCGATTATCTTGCATTCCTGGATATCAGCCCCCTTGCTGAGGGCCATGTGCTGGTCATCCCCAAAAAAGAGGTTGACTACCTGTTTGATATGGACGACGAATTGTACACCGGTTTGCAGATATTTGCCAAAATAGTGGCAACCGGTTTAAAAAAGGCCATACCCTGCAAGCGCATCGGTGTGGCTGTTATCGGCCTCGAAGTTCCGCACGCGCATATTCACCTTATTCCGATGAACAGGGTGGACGACCTTAACTTCGCCCGGCCAAAGTTGACCTTTACCAATGAAGAACTGGCAGCTACTGCGGCGAAGATCAGGGAGGCGCTGAAACGGGATTAAAAATAAAAGTCATGCCGAACTTGTTTCGGCACCCCATCATACAGGTAGCCAGTTGACTGGTAGTCAGCGTACTGGCGGCCTATCTGGGGGTTCCTATCTTGCGCAGGCTTAGCGCGTGGATACCGAAACAAGTTCGGCGCGACGATCAGTAAGTTATCTTAGTCATCTGCACATCAAACAATCCGCTTCACGTTATCCTTCGCAAACGTCTCCCAGCCGGAGTAAGATTTTTTACTGCCGCCTTTTGACGCGGTGTTGCGCTGAAAAGCATGGCATACGGCTACCGCCAGTCCGTCGGTTGCATCCAGAAAGTCAGGCGTTTCTTTAAATTTCAGCAGGCTTTGCAGCATGGCGGCTACTTGCTCTTTGGCTGCATTGCCATTGCCGGTGATGGATTGTTTTATTTTGCGGGGGGCATATTCGGTAATGTCAATGTTACGGGTTAAGCCTGCGGCCATACATACGCCCTGTGCGCGGCCTAACTTTAGCATTACCTGTATATTTTTGCCATAAAAAGGGGCCTCGATGGCCATACAATCAGGTTTGTAATTGTCTATCAGCGCCAGCGTTTTTTCAAAAATGCGCTGTAGCTTCAGCATGTGATCATCGATATTTTCCATTTTCACCACACCCAGGCTGATCAGTTCAATCTTAGGGCCGGTCTCTTTGATCAGGCCGTAGCCCATTACTGCAGTTCCGGGGTCGATACCGAGTATGATGCGTTCCTTTTGGTGAGTGGCGAGTGGTGAGTGGTGAGTGGACATCAATACAAAGCGGGTGCTATACAACCTAAGGCAAATTACGCACTTTATATCCACATTCTGTTCACTATTCACCGCTCACTACTCACCATCCCCATATATTCCTCCCGACTGACCATCCTGGCGCCCATCGAGGCCAGGTGCTCCGTATAAACCTGGCAGTCGATCAGCGAATAACCCATTCCGCATAAATGGATTAAAGCAATTTTGGAAGCATTACTGGTTTTGCTAAACATACTCTCGCCGCAAAATACATTGCCAATCGCCACGCCGTAAAGTCCGCCGGCAAGGTCTTTATTTTGCCAAACATCTACGGAATGTGCATGGCCTCTTCGATGCAGTTCAACATAAGCGGTCTTCATTTCGTCCGTTATCCATGTGCCATCCTGACCGGCGCGCGGTACCACCGAGCAGGCAGCGATCACTTGGTCAAAGGACTTATCAACGGTAACGGTAAACTTGCCCGACCTCAAAACCTGTCGCATAGATTTTGAAATCGCCAGGTCCTGCGGAAAAAGCACAAACCTTTCGCGCGGCGAGTACCACAGTATCGGCGTATCATCACTGTACCAGGGGAAAATGCCGTTTTGGTAGGCCAGCAGCAACCTTTCAACCGAAAGGTCGCCGCCAACGGCCAGCAAACCGTCCGGTTCGGCCAGTGCAGGGTCAGGAAACAGCAAACGTTCATCCAGCCTGAATATCATCAGGACAAATTTATGCCTTGCGTTTTATCACCAGTTTTTTGTTTTGCGCTTTTACAACAGCATCCAAAAACTCCTGCAATTCTGTGTATTTGGCGGCGGGGATCACCTGGTTGGTAATATCAAACTTAGCGGTACTTATCACCTGGTTTTTGGCCGCGTCAAACGAATACTTTATATCATAATCGCCATACGTAAACTTTAAACTCTGGTTGGTGGGCAAAGTTTCAATCTCAAAGCCAGCCGGTAATTCTATTGTGGTAACACAAGTTTTCTGAAGAGGTGTTTCAAAGTAATAATCGGATTTACGATGTTCTTCCGACGGGATCGAAAAAGCAACAAGGTCGAAGGCATGCGGCCGGTAAAACTGTTTGTCGCCGGCTGCTATATCGCAAAACCTATCATATTCCATGTTCAGGTCAACCTCTTTCACCCCGTTCACGTCAGTGACAGGTTTAACGTCAATCGAAATAGGTTGCTTGATATTGAGCCTCCGCATAAATTCCTCTTTTTGTTCGTCGGCCTTTAGGGTTGCAAAACCTATATACTCCTCCCGGTAAACCCCTGTCGACAAAATTTTCACCTGCGTTTTGGCACCGCCGTCGGCGTCAAGCGTTATGTGGGCCTCGCTGTTAAACCGGTTATCCTGCATCGTACTGCGTGGCGTCCTTACCAGCTTGCCGCCATCCTCGGTAATCAGCAACGCATTCCGGTTTTCGGTAAACGAACCTAATTTTCCAAAAGGCTGCGTATTGCTGGTACATTCCAGCCAGGTGGTATCGCCCTTAAATGGAATACATAATATCTCGTGGTTAAAAGAGTTGAACGGGAAGGCGGGATCGGCCGGCTCTTTATTAGCCTCGGCATTTATAACAGCGCAATACGAGTTGATATTAACCGCCTTCAGCAATGCGCACATATAGTTCGACAAAGCTTTGCAATCGCCATACTTCTTTTGATCCACAAACATCGCCGGGAAAGGCTGGTAGCCTCCTATGCCTAATTGTACGCTTACATAGCGCATATTTTGCTGCATGTAATTATACAGGAATTTTGCTTTCCCGATATCGGTTTTGATCGTATCCGTCATTCTTTTAATTTCAGCTACCCGTTCGGGGGTCAATGCGCTTACCTGCGAATTAAGCCCCCATATCCATTTCCCAAAATTTTTCCATGAACTGAAATCACCCGCGAAGCCGTAAAACTGGAAATCTTTCACATTAAATTCAATCCTGGGCAAAACCCGCCAAGCCTCTGCGTTCTCTTCCAACTTAACCGCTTTCAGGTTTTTTATCTCCCAGGTGTACAGGCAGGTTCTCCCATCTGTAAATTTTCCCGGACTTATTGCAATATTTCTGTTGTGATACCTGAATCCGGCGGCGGTGTCGACCGATATTTTATAGACGCTGTATTGAACCGCTTGCTGATCGTGCTGGATATTCCAGGGGTCGGGATCAATGGCGCTGGTTATATCTTCATCGTATTCTGTCTCTATCGTCTCAGGGTAACTGGGCACGGTATGCTTTAAGCCCAGGAAACGATCGTCCGTTACGATGCTTACCCCGTCAGTTGCCGCGCCATCGTACATATCGCTTTTGTGATATTTTTTGATAACGTTGCCGGCAGGATCAAATACGCGCATTTCGATGCTGCTGTAATTGTCCCATTTTTTATTATATCCTAAAACCAATATCGCATCATCGTCTCCCTTTTCATTCAGAATGGTCACCACTTTGTGAACTTTAACCGATTCCTTTCCCGGCCCCTTTACGGTTACATCTTTTTCAAAGAACCGGATCACCGAGTTTGCGTTCTCCTTCAATGAGTCCGGGATATTAGCGGCCACATAGGCTTGAGGGTCAATCTTCTGGCACAAAGCTGGTGTTGCAAAGCATGGCGGCAATAAGGCTGCTATAAATAAAATCTTTCTGCACATATCTTATCAGGACTTTTTTAATACAATTTGTTCGTTTAATAACTCATGCATCTTTTTAAAAAACTCGTGCATGTCATTGTATTTATTTTTGGAGTATTCGGCAACGTTAAAGCTAATGGTATACCGCACCATGATCGACCCATCCTGCTCGATTACCAGGCGTTTAAAGGCGAAACTTTTGTCGGGCATAGCCATGTTCACACTCTTTGGTAACGCATCCGTTTTATAACCAGCAGGTATTTTAAAAATACCGTTTATCGAATAACTGCGCGTGTAGGCAAAATCAACGTCGGTTAGCCGGCTTTCGCTCAAAAACGGGTTTGTTTTAAAAGGAGTAAACATATTCGGGCTCAGGTAAATATAATTTTCGTCTGATCCGGCCAGGTCCATGTTGAACCCGATGTTTTGAATTAGTGGCAGTGTATCCACCTCCATATTATCCATTTTAACCGAGTTGATCTTTAAACCATTGTCCCCATCGCGCAGAAAGTCGATATATTTTTGTTCGCCGTCAGTTTTATATTTATCCAGAACGCTGATCCGGTTATAGCTGGTGTTGCTGATCTGCGCCGTTCCTTCCAGCTTGCCGCCGGGCTTAATTTCAGCGTTGATCAGCACATTCTCTCTGACAGGCGATGTTCTTTTGAGGTGAACGATATCATAAAGATTTTTTTGTTTGTCGATATACAAGCCGTTTGAATTCAGCAATTCATCCGGCGTCTCGTTATACATGTTGTATTTGTTCGAAGCATCAAGCACATACGATTTTGTACTGTCGACAGGAACGTACACCACCGACCTGTTAAACTGGTATACCGAAGTATAATAGGGATCGACTTTACCGTGCTCCCTCGTGCTCACCACCATCGGGTACGCATCCACGCCGGATTGTTTCAGCAAGTGATACAATGCCAGATTTATTTCAGCTGAATTTCCGGCCTTGGCATCCCAGGCATGCGGTGTTCCATCGTTGGTTTCCCAGTCATCTTCACCATTCCATTTCATGGTGTTTTTTACCTCGTTAAACAGGTAGGCTATTTTTTCATCATCGGATTTAAGGTTTTTCGCTTTCGCGATAAGAGCCTCTTCGCCGGTCAGTTTCTTTTTCAACTGGCCGCCAAACCCGTCGTCGTCAGCCAGCCGGCCACCTACTTTTGCCCATGAATCTGACCCTATGCGTGCAAACCCGCCAATGGGTCTTACAGAAATGAGCTGAAAGCGGATGGCCTCCACATTGTCGTGAAATGACGACATGTAAGGCTCGTCGGCCAGGGAGTGGATATTGGCTAAGGCCTTATCTTCATTCAGTAAATTATACTGGTAGCTATCGGTACCATCCAGCAAGCTGCGTGCATCTGTCGAATGCTCATACTTTGCAAACTGGTCGGTTACATGCGGCATCGCCCTGAAATAAAAAACATCCGGCACAGAGGTAACCAGCTCGCTATATCTTACAGGTATCTTCTTCTGGAAATACCAATCAGGGAAATCTCCATAATAGCCCGTATTCCATTTATATTTATATTCAATAATGCAGCCCGGTTTTACATCGGGCATGGTGAAGGTAATCTCGCTTTTATTCTTATCAATGTTTTTGGTATAGATCAGCTTTTTATCCAGTTTGGTGATTACCTGTTTGCCATCAACCAGGTTAATGGTCTCTGCCTGTATGCCGGTAATATATTCCAGCCGCTCACCGCCAAAAAAAGCCATGTACGGAATTTTAATATCGGCCTGGTCCTTGCCGTTGTCGTTAAATATTTTTATCCGTGTGTGTACTTCCTCGGTTATCGTGAGTAAAGTACCGCCAAAATACAGGTCTCCTTTTTCAAAAAGCACTTCGGCATTGGCATCCTTTTCAAAATCACATTGCTTTAGCAACAGGTCATCATTGCTTACCGTGCCGAAAGGCTGTGGGCCCGGGACTGTAGTTGCCTGGGCGCCGGCACGAAATGCCGGGGCAATTAGCATTAATAATGTTAACAGCGTAAATAATCTCTTCATCATTTGGGGTTTAATCAATAAATAAAAATAAACAAAATATCAGGGGCTAGTCATTAAAAAATACTTTTATCCTTTTTTTAGTATCACCTGCTCATTCAGCAACTCATACATCTTTTTATAAAAGCCGCGCAAATCCTGGTATTGTTCGCTAAAACAAACCGTTTTCCGGTGGTCTATCAAATATCTCACGGTAATGGTGCCGTTATCTTCTGCTATGGTACGTTTAAAAAGAATGCTTTGATCGGGCATTACAATGGTCACGCTTTTGGGCAGCGCATCCGTTTTATACCCGGCAGGTAACTTATATATGCCGCTTACCGAATAGTCGTCACGATAGCCAAAATCGATATCTGAATAACGGTTTTCACTGATGAACGGGTTATCGCCGATAAACGAAAACAGGTTGGTATTGAAATAGATATAGTTTTCATCGGAACCGCTGAGGCTCGCCGTAAAACCGATCTTCTGCGTTAGCGGCAATGTGTCAACATCCATATTTTCCATTTTAAAGGATGTTATTTTAATGTTGTTATCGCCATTGCGTAACGAATCGATGTACTTTTCCTCGCCCGCATTCTGATATTTCCGGGCAGCCTTAATCTTATTATAAAAATCGCTGGTCACCTCGGCGCTGCCGTTCAATTTACCATCGGGGCTTATTTCAGCGTTAACAAAAACCGATTGCATTACGGGCGCCTCATTTTCAATCGGGATCAGTTTGGTTTTCTCCTTACTGGGGTCAATGCTCAGGCCAAAAGTGTCCAGCTGATCAAAAGGTATAGTGTTGTACAAATTGTACTTACTGGCGGCATCCAGAATATAATACTTTGAACTATCAACCGGTACATAAACCACGGTTTTGTTGAAGCCTAAAAAGTTGGGGAAGGCCGGGCTCATTTTGCCATTGTCGCGGGTGCTAACCACCATCGGGAAAGCATTTATCCCCGCTCTTTTTAATAAATTATACAACACCAGGTTAATTTCGCCTGAATTGCCCGTTCTTTTGTTCCAGGCCTGTGTTATCGCATCGTAGGCATAAAAAGTGGTCACGCCGTTCCACTTCATGGCGTATTTAACCGTGTCGAACAAAAAAGCGATCTTTTCGTCTTCGGTTTGCAGGCTTTTGGCATGTTTTATAATAGCGCCTTCGCCCGCCAGCATCTGTTGAAACTCGCTGCCAAAATGTTCATAGCGTACTAATGCTTTGCCGATTGCATCCCAACTGTGGCCCATCAGCATATCCGGATATATTTCAATGCGCTCCAGGTTGTCTTTTTGCGAGGTCATGAAGGGTTCATCCGGCAAAGAGTGGACATTGGTCATCACACGTACCTGCTTATCATCGTCCGTTAGGTGACTATCGGTTGCAAATGATTGCCTAACGTGCGGCACTGTCCGCACGTTCCCTTTACCCAGGTAATCGCCTTCCAATTCGCTGTAACGGGTTGGTATGTTGTCCTGGAAAAACCAGGCATAAGGCAGCTGTGTGCTGATATACTTTACTTCAAATACCGAACCCGGCTTTATGCCCGGCACCGCAAACGACACCTCCCTGGTCTCCCTATCAAGTTTTGTAAAATACAGCGTCTTTTTATCAAACCGGGTTATTTGTATCTTGCCGTTTTCAAGGTTGAATGTTTCGGCCTGCAGGTCGCTCATCGGGTTGCCCTCACCGTCGTCCTGTACCCTGATCCTGAAATCGCCTTTATGCGTGCCACGGTCGGTAAAAACTTTGATGCGAATATGCCGTTCGAGCATTAATCGTGGATAGGCTTTGATCACCCCCTTATCAAAAAGCACTTCAGCATTCGCGTTTTTTTCAAAATCGCAATCCTTCATGGTCAACTCGTCCATGCTGATCTTTCCGTAAGGCTCTTCACCAAGCGCGGGTGCGGCCGGTTGTGTTTGCGCAGATGCGGTAAATGCCATTGCACACAACAACAGTGGGGTAAATATTTTAATCATGACAGGTTCAATCAAAGTGATAATGGTAATTAAAAAATTTAATTAATTCAGATAAAAAAACTTTTTTTTTCGCCGTCGCCCCCTACAATTTTTTTAACAAAATTTGCTCACTCAGCATCGCATACATCTTTTTATAAAAATCATGGATTGCCGGATAGGCATCTTTTTTGTAAACAGACCGTTCGTAATCAATGAGGTAGTTAGCGACGATATAACCGTCCTGATCGGCTAAAACACGTTTAAAAATAATACCCTTATCAGGCATTTCAAGATTTACTGATTTTGGAAGCGCTTCAATTTTATACCCTGCGGGGATTTTGTACCTGCCCTTAAAAGCGAGTAAAGTAAACCCGCCAAAATCGATATCTGAAATCCGTGTTTCACTAAAGAAAGGGTCACTGTTAAGGCCGGTTAATATTGAAGGAGTAAAATACAGGTAGTTACCGTCCGGTTCCGTTAAATTGTAATCGAAATCGATAACGCGGGTGACCGGTAATGTGTCATTTTGCGGCACTTCAACCTTAAACGAATTAATTTTAAGCCCGTTATTGTTATGCTCGAGTTTTTCTATGAAACTTTTTTGCCCTAGCACATTGTACTGTTGCCTAAAATCCTTTTTTGCATAACCCCACTCACGTATCTGGACACTCCCTTTCAGTTTTCCATCCGGCGTTATGTCTCCCGTTGCGGACGACGAAATGTAGTTGATGCCCAGCGGCAGATTAATTAAGCTGTATACCTTCGCCGTCGTGGCAATTTGAAAAGCCTTTAATCCGGCCAAATCACCTGGCACATTATCATAACCATTCAGTTTGTCGCTTGCATCCAAAACATAAAAAGTGGATGCATCGGCCTGGGCATATAAAACTACCTTATTTAAGCTAAACCAGCCTGGAGCGGATACATCAAGTCGGCCCTCGGTTCGGGTGCGCACACCCAGCAAGAATGTATTGACGTTGGCGGCGGAAAGTAAATTAAAAAGTATCAGGTTAATTTCTGTTGAGTTACCCGTTTTCTTTTCCCAGGCACGTTTTACCCCGTCCAAGCAATACCAGCGGTCAATTTTGTTCCACTTCATGGCGTTGCGCACCGTATCAAATAAATAAGCTATTTTCTCCTTATCGGTTTTCAGTTTAATGGCGTTGCTAACTATTTGATCCTGCCCGTTTATGCTTTTTTTTAACTGTTCGCCAAAATCGGGGTCTTCCATCATGCCGTCGCCTATCTTTGTCCAACTTGGGCTATCATAGTCGTCTTTCACCAAAACAGATTCTTTATAATCATCCGGATAATCCATGTAAGGTTCCTCTTTGTACGCAGCAACGTTACGCATCACCCAAATGTGCCGGGTGCCCGTCGGCCGGCTTACTGCCATGGCTGTATCCTTAAAGACCGGCTGGTATATTTTGGTTTCCACGATAAGATGATATTCATCATGGAGAGTCGCATCAAATTCGCTGTATTTAGTGGGTATGGATGATTGAAAATACCAGTCGGGGTAATTGTACGCGTACGGCGTGGTTTTTTTGTACTTAACTTCAATAACCGATCCCGCTTTTACATTCGGAAAGCTGAAAGTAATGGCTTTGGTATCCTTGTCGACTATTTCGGTATAAATAGATTTGCTATCCACCGGGGTGTACGTAATGTTTCCGCCATCCAGGTTAACAGTCTCTGCCTGCAGGTCTACAATATCCTCGTCCTTATGGACACCAAAAAATTCGATACGAAAATCCGCTTCGTCTTTCCCCTTTTCGTTAAATATTTTTATCCGTTTATAGCGCTCCATAATGATTGTGGAATATTTATAAGTAACCACGCCCTTGTCAAAAAGCACCTCGGCATTGGCATCCTTTTCAAAATCACATGAAGTCATTTGCAGGTCGGCAATATCAATTTTTCCGTAAACCCCATCCTGGTGAACGGGGTTTTGCGCATTGCCGGTAAAAGCATAGATACCCAGTAAAAGCAGGGCAAATACTTTGTTCATAAAGGGTTTAATCAATTAGCCGATAATGATAAGGAAATTTTTTAAATAATTAATTAAATCTTTGATTAATTATCTGATAATTAGCGTGCGAGCTCACAATTTTTTCAACACGATCTGCTCGTTCAACACATCAGTCATTTTTTTATAATAAGCGTATATTTCGTCGTAGCTGCTTAACGGGTACACCGATTTTTTATACGCAATGGTATAGTTTACCACAATATAACCATCCTGTTCACCGATCAGCCGTCTGAAGCTGATGCTCCTGTCGGCCATCAGCAGGTTCATGCTTTTTGGCAGGGCGTCAATTTTGTATCCGGCAGGTATTTTGTACCGGCCATTGATAGAATACACGCTGTTATAACCAAAGTCGATGTCGGAGAATCGGTCCTTGCTGATAAACGGATTTTGGTGAAGCGAGGTAAATAAATTAGGGTTAAAGTAAATATATTTTTCGTCGGTTCCGGGCAGGTCCAGGCTGAACTCGATGTTTTGCATCAGTGGCAGCGAATCAACTTCTGCATTTTCCAGCTTTAGCGAGGTGATCTTTATTTGGTTATCGCGGTCCGTTAAAAATTCCTTGTATTTTTTGTCGTCCAGCTTTTTGTTCAGTTCCAGGTAGTTCGATTTATTATAGCTAAAACTATTGATCTGGGCCGTGCCTTTCATACTGCCGTCCGGTCTTATTTCAGCGTTTATTAAAACCGCTTGCTTAACCGGCGCGTCCTTCTTTAAAAACACCAGCCGGTAGTCGGACTTTTCCCGGTTTAAGCACAGACCGTACGAGTTTAAAAGATCAAAAGGGACCTCATTATACACGCTGTATTTATCGGACGCATCCAGCACGTAATTTTTCACTGTATCCACAGGTACAAAAGTTACCAGTTTGTTGATCTGGTCAAAGTTTGCAAAGTCTGCCACAATTTTCCCATGATCGCGCGTGCTAACCAGCATCGGGTATGCATTCACCCCCGATTCACGCAGCAACCTTAGCAAGATCATATTGATCTCGCCCCAATTGCCGCTTTTTTTCTTCCAGGCGCTTTTGATGCCGCGCACCGAAAGCCATTCCTCTTGTTCGTCCCATTTCATCAGGGTTTTTACCTTATTAAAAACGAAAGCAATTTTTTGGTCCGCGCTTGTCAACGCCTTTGCCTGTTTAACCAGCTCATCTTCGTCGCGGAGGCCCTGGTCAAACGGCTTATAAAAATCCTTGTCTTCGGCTATTCCCTTGCCCAGCTCGGCCCATGAGCTATTGATATTTTCCACGATGCCGTTATACTTCAGCTGGCTTATGATAAAAGTAAGCTGCTGCAAGACATCCGCATCCGAGCGTTTAAACGGCTCGTCCTTTGTGGACGAAACGTCGGCCAGCGCCCAAACATGGCCAAAACCGTTGGCAGTATCCTGCACAAACGGTTGATTTTTGCGGGTGTAGACGGAGAAAGTCAGCATCGGGTTAATAAAAACATTCAGCTGGCTGTACCGAGTGGGCAGGTCGCTTTGAAAATCCCAGGTTGGAAAATTGTGTGAAAACTGCCTTTCGAGCACATAGCGGTACTCAATTACCGACCCTGCTTTCACATTCGGCATCGAAAATACTACCTCGTCTTTCGTTGGGTCGATATGCTCCTGGTAAACCAGCTTGGGATCGAGTTTGGTGTACTCAATTTTCCCATTGTTCAGCGTTATAGTTTCGGCCTCGAGTTCCAAAATACGCTGGGCGCCAAACTTGCGGCTGAGCTCAATTTTAATGTTGCCGTTGTCTTTGGCGTCCTCATTAAAAATCTTTATTCGCTTTTGCCGCTCCATGATGATTACCGGGAAGGTTAAAACCATTTCGGCACGGTCAAACAGGACCATGGCATGGGCGTCTTTTTCAAAATCGCAGTTGGTCATTTTTAATTCGGCGGTATCCACAAAACCGTATTTTTGAATAGGTACGGCAGGATCAAGCTTCAAATCGGCGCTATCCATTTTATCAAAACGGTTGCTCAGCATCTGTAACGGGAAGCGCACATGCAATGAATCCGTGGGGGCGGCTACAACCGGCGCTGCGGCCTTCTTTTTTGTGGTATCAGTCTTCGGTACAGGCTTAATTTGCGCGCGGAGGGCAACCGGGCAAAAAAATATAACGATAAGACAAGCAATTAACAGGGGGTATTTCATTATCCTTTACCGGGTTTAAATCCCCCTAATATAAAAATTACATTTATTAAGTTGCTATATTTAAACCAATCCCCATCCGCCGGGTCATAACAATGCATGGACGATCTGAAGCAGATAAAGCACCTATTCTCCCGGGCGGGCTTCGGTATGCGCTTTGACGACGTGCCTGCATTTTCTAACGTTCCTGTAAAACAGGCAGTAAAAAGTCTGCTGAACTCGACTGACGACGCCCTTCTGTCCATACCAACTGACACCGATTATACCGCCGCGATGAAAGGCGATGCGGCTTCGCGCAAAATGTTTATGCAGCAGCAGCGCCAGGAAGAAAAGGACCTGAACATGGCATGGATGGACAAAATGATGAACACTCATGCCGTTTTACAGGAGAAAATGACCCTGTTTTGGCATAATCATTTCGCCTGCCGCAGCAACAAAGCATTTTTTGCGCAGCAACTTAACAATATACAGCGCAGCAATGCGCTTGGCAGCTTCCGCACCATGCTTTTCCAGGTGGCCGAAGCGCCTGCCATGCTGCAGTTTTTAAATAACCAGCAAAATCAGAAAAATCATCCCAACGAAAACTTTGCCCGTGAGGTAATGGAGCTTTTCACCCTTGGCAGGGGCAATTATACCGAAGCTGACGTTAAGGAATCGGCCAGGGCATTTACCGGCTATGGTTTTAACAAAGATGGTGAGTTTGTGGTTCGTAAGTTTTTTCATGACGATGGCCAAAAAACCTTCCTCGGCAAAACAGGCAACTTTACGGGCGAGGACATCCTGAACATGCTGCTGGAAAAAAAAGAAACAGCGCACTTTATTTGCAGTAAGCTGTACAAGTACCTGGTGAACGAAGTACCCGATGCCGCCCATGTAAACGCCATGGCGGATGTATTTTACACCTCGAACTACGAAATAAAACCCCTGTTGGAATATGTGTTTACTGCCGATTGGTTTTATGACGAAAAAAATACAGGTAACCTGGTAAAGTCGCCGGTTGACTTTTTAGTTGGATTGAGCCGCCAGTTTTATATTACTTATGATCGGCCAGAGGTATTGCTGCAGTTTCAGAAAGTTTTGGGACAAGTGTTGTTTTACCCGCCAAACGTAGCCGGCTGGCCGGGCGGCAGAAACTGGATCGACAGCTCGTCATTGATGTACCGGTTAAAAATACCGTCGACATTATTAAACGGCGGACTGATAGATTTTGAAGGCAAAACAGACCCGGAAGACGAGGCCTATATTGCCACCCAGCGCAACGCACAGCAGTTTGTAACCAACCGCGTGCAATCCAGCGTTGATTGGGACAAGGTTTTCAGCGGTGTCCCGAAAAATGCGTCAAACGCGTCAATTGCCGGATTTATACTGCAGCCCAACGTAAATAACGTAATTTTAAACAAGATAAACAGCGCCGCCGATACCAAAGCAATGATGATCGAGCTGGTATCGACGCCGGAATATCAGCTTTGTTAACCCCCCGGCCCCCTAAAGGGGGTGTTAAAGGAGTTATACATTACTGGATTAATGCATTTTAAACAAAAGTCCCCCGTTTAGGGGGTCAAGGGGTATGGATCGCAGACACTTTTTAAAAAACACCGCGCTGGCATCGGGAGCCCTGATGGTCCCGGCGTTTTTAAAGCCTTTTGAAGCGCTTGGCAAAAGTGAATTGAGGGGTCATAAAAACCTGGTGATCATTCAATTGTCGGGCGGCAACGATGGGCTGAATACCATTGTACCGCATGGCAATGATATTTATTATCAAAAACGCTCCACCATCGCCATTAATAAAAACGACATTGTGAAGCTGAATGACATGCAGGGCTTTAACCCCAGCTTATCGGCATTGAAAGAAATTTACGACCAGGGCTGGATGAGCATCATCAATTCAGTGGGCTACCCCAATCCCGACCGGTCGCACTTTCGCTCGATGGATATATGGCAAACGGGCAGCGAATCCAATCAATTTTTAACCACCGGCTGGATAGGCCGCTACCTGGACTCTAACTGCCAAACCTGCAGCAAGCCGTATACCGCTATCGAAGTGGATGACACCCTTTCGCTGGCCATGAAAGGCGCCAAAATGAAGGGAATAGCCGTGCAGGACCCCGGCAAACTATATCAAACTACCCGGGAACCATTTTTTAAGGATTTGGTGCATGAACACAGCGCCGATAATTTAAGCGAGGATAATTTAGGTTACCTGTACAAAACGATGATTGAGACCTACTCGTCGGCGGAGTACATTCAAAACACGTCAAAAACGTATACGGTTAACTCCGAATACCCGGCCACACAATTAGGTAATCAATTGAAGACCGTATCGAAATTTATCAACTCAGGCTTACAAACCAGGATATACTATGTTTCGCTCAGCGGCTTTGATACCCATGTGCGGCAGCAGGACCAGCAGGCCCGTCAACTAAAAATTTATGGCGATGCCGTAGCGGCTTTTATTAAGGACCTGAAACAAAGCGGTAAACTGGATGACACCCTGGTGATGACCTTCTCCGAATTCGGCCGCCGGGTAGAACAAAATGCCAGCAACGGTACCGACCACGGCACCGCCAATAACATTTTAATTTATGGCGGCAAGCTCAAAAAGGCGGGCTTTTATAATGAGGCGCCGGATCTGTCGCAACTGGACAATGGCGACCTAAAATACCAGGTTGATTTCAGGGACGTGTATGCTACGCTGCTGGATAAATGGCTGGACGTTAATAATGGGCAGATATTAACGAAGCGCTTTGCAGGGTTGAATTTTGTTTAGTTTACCGTTGCTGAGTCAACTCATGCGATTCTTTTTACGGTACAGGTAAACAATCGTCGGGAATATCACCAACAGTAACAAAGCCCGCAGCATCCAATACCCGCCGCCTACCGGGCTTATGATCAAATTATTGTAAACGGTGCTTTTAATTGAAAAGTCCTCCCCAAAATTTTTGTATAAAAGGGCCCTGGGAACAACTGACATCACCCAAATAAAAAACCCCCAGAAGTAAGGTCGCCAGGCCTGGCTTTTTCTGCCCGAGGCGAGCGCTACCTCCCTTGGGATAGGTGTGTAAGCTGGTGTACCACCCTGGTTTGCGAGTAATCCACTGCCCGCCTGGCCAGGGTGAACTACACTGCCGCAGTGCGTACAGGTCATCGTACCGTCTGCTGATTCCACCATTACGGCTCCGCAGTTCAGGCATTTATTTGATTGTGAGACAAGAGGTTCCATCATAAGATCAGTTGATGTTCAAGGCAGCTATTCGGTTTTTCCGCTGTCGTTTTGTCTGTTCATTTCAAGCGTACAATATAATAAAACCTCAAAAAAATTCGAAATCGGAAAATGATGATGCGTTTTACCGGTTGAAGGTAAGTGGGTGAAGCGTTAATCACGTTATGGAAAACATGATACGCCGCCGGTTTTCTAAATCGAATCCAAGCAACTATCTGGGTCGATTTACTTCGGCATTCGCCGCATCATATTCGCCATGGCTGCCGGGTTGCTCATTTGCTTCATTACCTTACGCATGTCCTCAAACTGTTTTATCAGCCGGTTTACTTCGGTAAGGTTAGTGCCCGATCCTTTGGCTATGCGGTTGCGGCGGCTTTGGTTAATGCTGTCGGGGTTGCCTTTTTCGTACGGCGTCATGGATTGGATAATGGCTTCGATATTTTTAAAGGCGTCGTCGTCTATCTCAACATCCTTCATCATTTTGCCCACGCCGGGTATCATGCCCATCAGGTCTTTCATGTTACCCATTTTTTTGATCTGCTGTATCTGGGCGTAAAAATCGGTAAAGTCGAACTTATTTTTGCGGATCTTCTTTTGCAGTTCGGCCGCCTCTTTTTCGTCAAACTGCTGCTGGGCGCGTTCCACCAGCGAGATTACGTCGCCCATGCCCAAAATACGCGAGGCCATACGATCCGGGTGGAAAACGTCAAGCGCTTCCATCTTCTCGCCTGTCCCGATAAACTTGATCGGCTTGTTTACTACCGATTTGATGGACAAGGCCGCACCGCCGCGCGTATCTCCATCCAGCTTGGTCAGGATAACGCCGGTAAAGTCGAGGCGGTCATTAAACACTTTCGCTGTATTAACGGCATCCTGCCCGGTCATGGCGTCAACTACAAATAATATCTCGTGCGGGTTAACGGCAGCTTTTACCTGCTCAATCTCGCGCATCATCGCCTCGTCAATACTCAAACGGCCGGCGGTATCGATGATGACCACATTATTACCGTTTTGCTTTGCTTGTGCAATACCTTCGCGGGCAATCGCTATCGGGTCTTTCGATTCCAGGTTGGCGTAAACCGGCACCCCTATCTGGCCGCCCAAAACCTGCAGCTGCTCAATCGCCGCCGGGCGGTAAATATCGTCGGCAACCAGTAAAGGCTTTTTATTTTTTTGTGTTTTCAGGTAATTCGCCAGCTTGCCGGTAAACGTTGTTTTACCAGCACCGTTCAAACCCGCAATTAAGATGATAGTAGGCGTCGCCGGGAAGTTCAGTTCAGAAGTGCTGCCGCCCATCAGTTCGGTCAGCTCATCACTCATGATCTTGGTAAGCAATTGCCCCGGCGAAATGGTGGTCAGTACGTTTTGGCCAATGGCTTTTTGCCTTACTTCATCGGTAAAAGTTTTGGCAGTTTTATAGTTTACGTCGGCGTCCAAAAGGGCTTTGCGTATCTCCTTCATGGTTTCGGCCACGTTGATCTCGGTAATGCTCCCCTGTCCTTTTAATACTTTAAAGGCCCTTTCCAGCTTATCGGATAAATTTTCAAACATTTTTTACAGCAAATTTTGAGGTGACAAAGATATTATTTTTTCGTAGAGACGCGATACATCGCGTCTGCGGCGCCCGGATTAACCGCTAACTGCTTACTGATTTGTTGGGCGTTGCCCTCGTACCTCGGGCCGGGCCATCCGTTCATACGCCTACAGGCTTTACGCTCAATGGCCGGTATCCACTGCTGTCCCTAACGCGGCTGTCTGAACCCGAATTTTTGGAATTAAAGAATTTTCAGAATCCCAACATTCTGTCCGTTCCAAAAATTCCTGAAATTCGGGTTCAGACCTCTTATATTTGCCCCATGGCAGACAAACCCTCCGTTCCCAGGGGCACCCGTGATTTTTCTCCCACCGAAATGGTGAGACGTAATTATATTTTTGATACGATCAAAGGCGTTTTTCGTAAATATGGCTATCAGCAGATAGAGACACCGACGATGGAGAATTTATCGACTTTAATGGGGAAGTATGGTGATGAAGGTGATAAACTGATTTTTAAAGTTTTAAATAGTGGTGATTATTGGGGTGAGGTTGAAAGCAGGAAACAGAAAACAGGCAGCCTTGAGTACAGTTCAAAAACGCTGACCTCAATCATCTCCGAAAAAGCCCTCCGCTACGACCTTACCGTTCCCTTCGCCCGGTACGTAGTTATGCACCAAAACGAGATCACCTTTCCGTTCAAACGTTTCCAGGTGCAGCCGGTTTGGCGCGCCGACAGGCCGCAAAAAGGCCGCTACCGCGAATTTTATCAATGCGATGCCGATGTGGTGGGTTCGGATTCGTTATTAAACGAAGCGGAATTTGTGTTGATTTATGACGAGGCTTTAAGCAAACTTGGGGTAAAAGATTTCACGATAAAGATCAACAATAGAAAAATTCTATCCGGAATTGCTGATATTATAGACAAAAGCGATAGCATTATTGATCTGACTGTTGCCATAGATAAGCTCGATAAGATTGGGTTCGACGGCGTAGTCAAAGAATTGATTGAACGGGGATTTACCGAAGAAGACATTAAAAAGATCAAACCGGTTATCTTACTGGAGGGAAGCAACTGCGCCAAGCTGGAAAGCCTTCGCCTTGCGCTGATCAATTCGGATACTGGCTTGAAAGGCTGCGATGAAATTGAAACCGTGCTCAACTATATTGCCAACTGCCCGCTGCAAACTGCCAACTTAGAACTCGACATCACCCTGGCCCGAGGCCTCAACTATTACACCGGCGCCATCTTCGAAGTAAAAACAAACGAAGTGGCGATGGGCAGCATAGGTGGCGGCGGGCGCTATGACGACCTTACGGGCATGTTTGGGATGAAGGGCCTTACAGGTGTTGGTATCTCATTTGGCGCAGATAGGATATATGATGTAATGGAAGAGCTAAAACTCTTCCCGGCTGAGACAGCCCAATCCACCAAAGTATTAATTTGCTGCTTTGATAAGGAGGGTGAAACCTTTGCTTTTCCAATTGTACAGCAACTGCGCGGCCAGGGTATCAGCGCTGAGTTGTACCCTGCAGGGGCTAAAATGAAAAAGCAACTGGATTATGCCAATGGGAAAAACATCCCTTTTGTGATCATTATCGGCAGCGAGGAAATGTCCAGCGGTTTACTGTCGATCAAAAATATGGAAACGGGTGTACAGGAGAAAAAGACTGTTGGGGAGATTTGGAAGTATTTAGAAAACGTGAAATGACCCAATAATCGTTGTCATTTCGAGCAAAGCGAGAAATCTTATACAATAGACATTACCGCCTGCAAAGTTCGGATGCATGGCGTAGAAGATTTCTCGCTTTGCTCGAAATGACAAATATGTTCTTATTGTACAGTTTGGGTCAGTATCTGTCACAAACAAAAGAGTCCCGGCGGTTTGGTCGGAGCTCTTTTGTTTTTACCTTACATCTTCACTTCAGGTTTTTCATGCGGCGACAGATCAAATGGCACCACAACTTTAAAGCTGAGGTTGCGGCCCATATTAAATATGCCCGGCTGAACGCCCGGCGGTACAACGGGATTATCAAAATATTTCAACCTGCTCATGTTGCTTTGATAGCTCACATTGCCCAGGTTAGTGCCTTCAATAAAAATCTCCACCAGCTTTTTACCTGCCGCGTTTACAATGTTGCCGCCAATTCCGGCGCTAACCAGGTTATACCCGCTGGTATAAGTTTCGGTGCTATAGGCCGAGAAGTAATGTGCCTGCGCGTCAAAATGATCAAACCCTACAAAGGCATAAACATTTTTAAAAGCACCAAACCCTTTGGCAAAGGTGCTCCTCAATTCTGAGTGGCTGTGGGCAGGCGGAATAAACGGCAGGTATTTTAAACTATCAGGAACCGCAGCGCCTGTACCTTTATTTTCCCCGTAAGTAAGCGTCAGGGAATTCTCAAAATGCAGCCAGGGCCATGGATGAATATCGAGGCTAAATTCGCCGCCTTGTATAACAGCCTTGGTTTGCTGGTAGGTAAATCTGCTGTATTGGCCGTTAGGATCGATGGCGCCGCTGGCGTCAACCCGCTCGGGGTTGCCGTTGGCATCCAGTATCTGTTCCTGGAAAATATAGTTTTGCAGGTTGTTCCTGAAAACCTCTGTGCTGGCCGATACATTTTCAAGCGTAAGGAAAGCGCCGATGTCATCCTGTACGCTAAATTCCGGTTTAAAACTATTGTTACCTACGTGGTATATCTGCGAGCCAGGATCGGGGCCGTTAGCTGAAAGCTCGGAAATACTTGGCGCCCTGAAGCCGCGTGCAATATTAGCCTTGATCAAAAACTTATCCGAGAAGTTATACGTTCCCCCAAAACTTCCGGAAGTACCTGTAAACGTCTTGTTCAGCGCACTAAACTGTTGGGTTACGTTGGGCGTTGTTGCCGGGTTCGGCCCGGTATACAACGCAGGGAAAAATTGTTTCGTAGTATCGATGTACGCCGCCTGTCCGTTGAACGTACGGCTGTCTTCTCTTAAGCCGCCCTCAAGGTCCAACTTGCCGAATGTCTTCTTCAATACAAAAAATGGCCCGACGTCAAACTGGTGATAGGCAGGAATGGGGAAATCCGTACTGTAACCCAGGGCATTTGACTGGTACATACCGTTAACGCCCACCGTTGTTTCGTAACCTTTACCCAGCTCAAAATTATATTTAACATCGTAAGTATACGATGCCAGCTGTAGGTTAAGGCCGGGCACGTCCGGATCTTCCGGGTGAGTATATTCGCGCCGGTGACTGTATTGATAGCCCAAATTAACGGCAAGGCTTCCTTCGCCAATGATAAAATTGCTGTTATCATAAACCCGGTAAAGTTGCACATGCTGGTGCAGGGCCGGCAGGCTGTATGAATTTAAGTCGGATTCCGGAACGATCGGCCTGTAAGTATCCGCATCCGTGATCTGTTTGGTAAACTGCCGGGTAAGGGAATCGCGGCTGCCGTCCGGGATAGCCTGCTGGTCGTCAAATATCGAAGCATTCAGGTAAGTAGATCCCCATGATTTATGCAGCCCGATCATCGCCCGGGCGTCTTTTTCGTTAAAATTGGTGGCATAAACGCGGCCATCGTGCGGGTCGGTATAGTCTTTCGCCATCTTATCCGAAAGGACTGTTCCCCATACCAGGCCGTTGTTATTTCCCTGCAATTTAAACGATGTATTAGACAGGCCGTTATTAGTGCCGTATATCTCCTGAAATGAACCCAGTACCTTCCCGTCCGCAACCGGCGTGGACGTGATCAGGTTAACAACGCCCCCGATTGCGTCTGAACCATAGGTTAGGCTGGCCGGGCCTTTTATGATCTCTACCCGGTCGATCGAGTTCTGATCTACTTCGATGCCATGCTCGTCGCCCCATTGTTGCCCCTCCTGGCGGATGCCATCCTGTAATGTTATTACCCGGTTATAGCCCAATCCATGTATATATGGCTTCGAAATATTGGGCCCCGTAGTTACTGCGCTGATGCCAGGCAAACTGGCAATTTCGTCGATAACATTCCCTGTGGCCGAATGCTCATCAATAAAACTTTTGCCAACTGCCGTCATGGGTATCGGGTCGCGTTTTATTTCGGTCGCCTTGCTTACCCCGGTAATAACCACTTCGCCGGCCTCGATGGTCGAAGCTGCGAGCTGAAAATTAATTACGGTGGTTTGGGTAAAGTCGACCTTTTGAGTTAGCGTGGAATAACCTATGTAGCTGATTTGCACCAGGTATACGCCCTTCGGCAGGTTGTTCAATACAAAGTGTCCGTTCTCGTCAGTGATCGATCCTGTTCGAAGATCCGGAATATTTACGCTTGCCCCGATGATGGGCTTGCCGTCAGCCTTATCCGTCACCGTGCCGGTCAAGTTACCGGCATTTCCGCCCGGGTCGGTCGATGCCTTGGCCTGGTATATTACCGTTATCAGAAGAAGGAAGGCTGATATGATGAAAACTTTATTATCGGATCTCATGAAATTTTTAACAGTTGCTGTTTGAAAATCAAGTCTTATGATGACTGCAGATCAGCAAAAACATTACAATAAGACAGTTTTTTAACTTTTTATTACACTTGAGATGCAGTGTAACGCCAAATAGTTTAAGCTGATGACAAATAAAAACTACCTGGCTTTCCGTTTATGATTGGTGAGATGGGGGCCCCCTGTCGCCGGCAGCAATATGCCGGGCGCTGGTAAAATTGTAATCGACGGTGTTATAAACATGGCCGGCAACGTTCGCGGGGTCAACATATACCTGGTACGAAACCAGCATTGCGGTATTGTGCATCACATCGCACAGATCACACTTTTCTTTTATCGTTTGATGCCTGCCGAAGGTTTTGGAAACCGCAAATTTTTTGGCGGCGGCTGCCGAACCCGGGTGCTGGTGGTCGTATACCATAAACTGCCCCGCAATAAAGCAAAACAGCAATATGCGTGCGCAAATGATATGATATTTATCCCTTTTCAAACGTTTTACGGCTCCTCTTTAAAAATCGAACAAAGGTAATCAATAAAAGTTTCTCCGACTGCAGGCGAGGTAACAATGCTGTTAAATGCAACGAGGTTTCTTTTTGGTTCACTGGTTCACAATCGTGGTTCATCGCAACGTGGAGATAGTTGCTTTTTGTCAACTTATGTCTGGACAAGACAAAAAAACTATGAACCATGAACTATGAACCATGAACTCCTCTATCTTTACCCCCATGAAACCCGCTGAGATCAATATAAAATGGAACGAGCTGCAACAGCGGATAGCAGATGAATTTGACGGCGAAAAGCCGGACATTAAAGTGATGCTATTCCTGATCGGCGTGCAGGAGCTGGGCAAGGGGCCAAAAAAATTCAGCAAACGGCAAAAAGAAGAATTGATGCATATTGCTACGTGTAAGCTGTTCAGCATGCTGGGGTTTTATGAGCTGGAAGGACTTGACCAGGATGGCTGGCCACACTGGAAACTGGTGAAAACCATTCCCAATTATACGTTGCTGGAGCAGGAGATGGTGATAAAATCTTTGATGATTAGTTATTTTGAGGAACTGGACCCCCTAACCCCCTGAAGGGGGAACAATAACGTTTATTGTTTAAACTTTATAATAATGAAAAAAAGCATCGCAGCGTTATTACTTTTATTTACATTTTCGGCCGCGTTTGCCGGCGGGCCGGTGAATCAATATGTACGTATAAAAACCGCTTATGGCGAGTGTATCATCCGGCTTTACAATGAAACACCAAAGCACCGCGACAATTTTATTAAGCTGGCAAAACAGGGCTTTTACAACGGCACCTTGTTTCACCGCGTAATACAAAATTTTATGATCCAGGGCGGCGACCCGGATTCGAAGGATACTACTAAAGCTAAACCAGGCGCCGAATTGGGCAACGGCGATGTTGGTTATACCATCCCAGCCGAATTCAGGGACAGCCTGTTTCATAAGCGTGGGGTGTTAGCTGCCGCGAGAGATGATAACCCGGCAAAAGCCTCCAGCGGCTGCCAGTTTTATATTGTTGAAGGCCGGCGTTTTAGCGATGGCAAGCTGGATACACTTGAAAAAACGCGCTTAAAAGGCCGCAAAATACCAGAGTGGCAAAGGGAATATTACCGTTCGGTAGGTGGTGCACCGCACCTGGATCAAAACTACACCGTTTATGGCGAGGTGGTGATTGGCATTGATATGGTAGACCGTATTGCTGCGGTGAAAACAGGCCCCAATGACCGGCCGGTAACCGATATTCCGATGACGGTGGAGCTCCTGAGTAAAAAGGAGTGTAAAGAGTTGGACGAATTATACCCCCCCCCGCCCCCTGAAGGGGAGCTATAATGCTTAATTCTTGTTTTCGGGTATTAACAAATCATCAGGTAATGACAAACACAATAATTCCCCCATTAGGGGGTTAGGGGTTCGGGTATGAAGATCATTACATACAACGTTAACGGCATTCGTTCGGCGATCAGCAAAAACTGGCTGGCGTGGCTGCAGGCTACTGATGCTGATGTGGTTTGTCTGCAGGAAATTAAGGCTACGCCCGATGTGATATCCGATTTAATTTTGGTGGAGCATTTGGGGTATGAACATTACTGGTACCCGGCCGAGAAAAAAGGCTACAGCGGCACGGCCATCTTCACCAAAAAAACGCCCAAACATGTAGAATACGGCTGCGGCATTAGCGACTACGACCGCGAAGGCCGTAATATCCGGGTTGATTTTGACGAAGTTTCGGTGATGAGCGTTTACTTCCCCTCCGGCTCCAGCGGGGATGACCGGCAGGCATTCAAATACCGTTTCTTGGATGAATTTGGACGCTACCTGGAATTGCTGCAATCGCAGTGCCCGAAACTGGTCGTATCCGGCGACTATAACATTTGTCACCGGCCCATCGATATCCATAACCCCAAATCAAACGCGAATTCATCCGGCTTTTTGCCGGAGGAACGGGAGTGGATGGAAAATTTTCTTAATTCAGGTTATATCGATACTTTCCGGCATCTGAACAAAGAGCCGCATAACTATACCTGGTGGAGTTTTCGTGCCAATTCGCGCGCCAAGAACTTAGGCTGGCGGATCGATTACAATATGGCTACGCATTGTCTGGAACCTAATATCAAAAGGGCCGCCATATTGCCGGAGGCCAGGCATTCGGATCATTGCCCGGTGTTGCTGGAGTTGGACTTTACCCCCTAACCCCCTGAAGGGGGAACGATATCGGATGAACTGCTTTGAAGTCGACTGCAATAAATTGTTGCAGATAGTAAATTCACCCATTACAGGTTCAAATCACCCCACCCCTCACGATATGTCCGTTTTATAAATTGGTTAGCCGGATCAAAGTTAGTCACCCGTTTATTCACGGCATCCCATTTCAACCCGACGTAACGCCCGCTGAATTTAAGGCCTTCCATATTGCCATAAACCGGGTCGTTGCGTTTTATCTTTTCCTGTATGTCGAAGCTCCTTAATAGCAGGTTGCCCAGCAATACAGTTTCGGTTAACGGGCCGGCGTAGCCTTCGAAAGGTGAGTCAACTTCCATTTTACCATAACCTGCAATAGCTGCATCCACAAACTGCCACCAATGGCCGTCCATACCACCAGCTACGCGGGGGTACTTTTCGCGGATATGTACGTCCTTATTCAGCGAAAGCGGCAAAAGCCTGGGGTGACTTCCGCCCCATCCGCAGGAAACTTTTCCTTTGGTGCCGATGAACAGCGTGCAACCTTCAAAATCATTTTCGCTGGGGATATCGCCCAAAGCTTCATTCATATTGATATCAGGGTCGAGCTCTGAAAGACGATCAGGAGTGATGCCGCCATCCATCCAGTGTAATTCCAGCGGCTTGCCATTTTTTAAGGTGAAATCAAACTTGATATGGCTGGAAACCGGCCCGCTTTCCGGGAAGACGCCTTCTTTAAAAATACCGGTATAAACAGTGCTGGCACTGCCCGAGATCATCGTAGGATAGCCTAATTCCAGCAGCTTAAATGGCGGCCCCATAATATGACAGCCCATATCGCCCAAAGCGCCGGTGCCGAATTGCCACCAGCCGCGCCAGTTAAATGGCACCAGGTTGTCTATATAATCCACATGCTGCGCCGTGCCCAGCCAAAGATCCCATTTCAGTTCGCTGGGAACGGGAGGTTTGGCGGTTGGCCACGAAATTCCCTGGGGCCACACAGGACGGTCGGTCCAGCAGTATACTTTTTCAATATCACCGATCAGGCCGGCTTCAAACCATTCGCGCAGGGTGCGCATGCCGTCACAGGATGCGCCCTGGTCGCCCATCTGGGTAACAACGCCGTATTTTTTGGAGGCTTCAGTTAATACCCGCGCTTCATAAATATCGTGCGTCAGCGGCTTTTGCAAATAAAGGTGTTTTTTCAACTGCATCGCGCCCAAGCCTACAATCGCATGGTTATGGTCGGGTATAGCGACCGTTACCGCATCGAAATTCTTGTGCTCTTTATCAAACATCTCGCGCCAGTCGTAATAAAACTTCGCCTTCGGAAATTCCTTGCGGCGCTGCGCTGCCGGGCGGTCGTCCACGTCGCACAAAAAAGCCACTTCGGCATTCTTTTTTGGCGCCGTCGCAAAGTGATGAATATCGTTTTCCGCTTCGCCACCTGTGCCAACGGCAGCTATATATAATTTGTCGCTGGGCGCCGTATAGCCTTTACCCAGCACATAGCGTGGCACGATATAAAAACTAGCGGCAGCAATGGCCGATTTTTTCAGGAAACTGCCCCGGCTGATGGCATTTTTTTCGGTGTTGTTTTTATCTTCTTCCATGGCACGAATTATTTCATGTGTAAAGGTCTTACTTCAACTGTTTTAAAAAACACCACATCGTCGTCGCCGTGGTTTTGCATCCCGATGTAGCCATAGTTTGGCCGTAATCCGCGGAAGGGTTCAAAATCAAATTTACGCTCGGGCGTGGGGTCGCCTTCTGTATAATCGGTTACCAGCTGTCCGTTAACTGACACCATGGTATGGGGGCCATCCAGCGTAATTTCCATCACATTCCATTGCGGACCCGGTTTGCCAGGTTTTGCATGTGGTTTTGTTAAGGAATACAGCGTGCCCGTCACATGATACTCGTCCTCGCCCGAAGTTTCCGGATGGTTATCTATCTGCACCTCGTAGCCGTAAAATACCGGCATCCATGCCTCGCGCGGCTCAATAGGTATGCGGATGAAAAAACCCGAATTGCTGTTTTCCTTTTGCATTTTATACACAATCCGGATCACGCAATCGCCGAATTTTTCTTTTGTCCAGTAGCAAAGTCCCATGCCGCCGTGGCTCCCGGTCAGGCCGTTTTCCACGTACCGGGTACCCGGGCCCACCTGTTTCCAGCCGTCCAGGTCCTTACCGTTAAATAATTGGCGCCAGCCGCTATCGGCCGGCTTATTTATTTTTAATACCTGTTTTTCATGACGATTTGCCGACGGCAGCCTGGCGCTGCATAATACTGCGGCCAACATAGCTGCCGAAAGGCAGTGGCTGGTAAGGGTAAATATTCTGTTCATAGCTGGTTGGTTTAACAGATGCGAATTGAAAACGCTAAGCGTCGCTGTCTCATTTCCAAATCAAATCCCGTATCTAAAATGTTTATAATGGTAGCCTAAATTAGCGATAATTTAGCGATCTCTGCAAGCCCTAAAATAAAACCGATGAAACGAATCACAATTTTTACAATTGCCATTTTACTAGGCAGTGCGTTTTCGCTTAAAGCACAGCTGGTTATCCCGAAGGATGAACGATTTCTGATCGACTCATTAACCAAACAACAGCTTGTTGAATCGCTAAATCACTTCCTCGACCAAAAAGAAGGCCCTAACCAGGAAAACACCTGTGTATTAAAAAGCGATTTGCCGGCCATGTCGGCTTTGCTGGATGAAATGAAGGGCATGGATAAAAACGTCAAACTAAAGGACGATCATTTTTATAAACCTGTTTTAGAAAATATCGTGGATGAAGGAAATAACAACTTCCTGGTGCAATTGAATTATATGGGTTATGCGGACGGCCTGCCCATGTTACGGGCCAGCTTTAGGATAATGGCAAAAAAGGATGACGGTAAATTTTATTTTTTTTCGGTGCTTATCCGCAATACGGTAGCGTGGAAGATAAAAAAGATCGATTATATAAACTTTCATTTCAAAGACACGCTGAATATAAGCGAAGCCAAAGCCTACCTTAAGTTTGTAAATGCTTATAACCGGAGGTTAATATTGGCGCCTGAGCCGATAGCCTATTATGAGTGTGATAACTTTCCGGAAGTTTTGCAGGTGCTGGGAGTGGATTATAAATCAGATTATACCGGCATCAGGTACGACGATATTACCGCCCACGAAAACAACGCGACTGTAGAAATAAATGGCGGTTATACCGAAAATTCCCGGTTTGACCGGCACGATCTGTGGCACGATCGCCTGCACATGGTGCTATCCACCGATAAAATAAACCGCCCGGTTGACGAAGGCTGCGCTTACTTATACGGCGGCAGCTGGGGTACACCGTGGCCGGAGGTTTTGGCGATATTTAAAAAATATACTGCTGATCATCCCGATGCCGACTGGTTAAAACTGTACCACGGCAATGTGCGGTTTAACGCCGATGCGCAAAAACCTTTTTATGTGGCTTATTTTATCAATGCGCTGATTGTGCAGAAAATTGAAAATGAAAAAGGGTTTGCGCCGGTGATGGAACTATTGGGCTGCGGAAAACGGCAGGAAGACGAAGAAAATTATTTTAAGGCCCTTGAAAAAGTCAGCGGGATTGGAAAGGGTGATTTTAATAAAGTGTTTGGGGAACTGTTAAAAAAGGATTAGGGCTAAACCGTTACAGCGCCCCTTTGTCAGAATTTCGAAATAATTAGCACCGGCAAGACGCAAAAATCATCTGTTTGCGCAATTTGTATACCTTTGAACTCATGCGCATCATTGCCCAAACCCCACGTTTTTGTATCAGAGAATTTGCTCCCGCAGATGAGACCATTTACCTTTCGCTTTTTGACGATAAGGAAGTTACTTTGCACCTGCCAAAAAGAACCCGGCACGAAAACCTGCAAATGTTCAGGGAAACCTTCAGGGAATACATGGAAAAGAAAGTTTTAGGCCGCTGGGGTATGTTCAATAATGGCGACGACGAATTTATAGGGATATGCTTATTAAGGCCCTATCTTAATAACACCCAACAGGTGGAATTAGGTTATGTACTGGCCAAAAAATTCTGGGGGAAAGGCATCGCCGCGGAAATGGCGCAAATTATGGTGGCTTATGCATTTACCCACACCGATATTCCCGAGATTGTTGCGGTGACAACCCTGCAGAATATAGGTTCGCAAAAAGTATTGATGAAGGCCGGATTGGAACGCAGGGATAATGTATTCAGGGATGGTGAAGAGCTGGCATTTTTTAGTCTGAAGAAATAAGATTCGTCTTAATGCAACTTTTCAATAATCGCTTTGCAACCCTCTTCGATCAAACTAAAAACCGGCTCAAACTGGCTGTCGTCGTAATATGGGTCAGGAACTATCTGATCCCCCAGCAACAAACTTACCTTTTTGGCATCCTCTTCATTACGCGCCATAGCCAAAATATCGCTCAGGTTATTCCGGTCCATCACAAAAATATGGTCGTATGTATCAAAATCGCTAATTCTGAACAACCTGCAGACCTGCTTGCTGATATCAATACCATGTGCGCGGGCTGTGCGGATGGAACGCCGGTCGGGCGCCTCGCCCACATGCCAGTTGCCGGTTCCTGCGGAGTCCAATTCCCAGTCCAGGCCTTTGTCCTTAGCCATTTGCTCCATGATACCATGCGCCAGCGGCGAGCGGCAAATGTTTCCCAGGCAAACCATTAATAGTTTCATTTTAGTTGTAGTGAGTTGTAAAGGTTGTAAGGGTTGTAAAGGTTGTAATAAGTTGAAGTTTTAACCCTTATAACTTATTACGACTCGTTACAACTTTTACAACTTCCATTAACCAAACAAAGCATTCAGTACGCCCGCCAATCTCACACCTGCCTTCAGCATCTGGTGGTTCAGCATGGCGATGTGCGTAAAATTGTACCGGTAATTCAGCGTTTCGCCGGGCTTTATTTCGGTGTATAATTTTTCAGCAATTTGGTTGGATTCATACAGCCATTCGCTGATCGGGTCTGCCTGCCATTTGGCGCGTTCGGCGGCGGTGCAGAAATGAATTGCCGAAGCATATTCGGTAAAGCTCAGTTGCTGAAAATCGATCAGCTGCGAATCCCAAACCGAGTGCAGGTTTGTTGGGGTGCTAAACCAGTTTACTTTAAAGTCGTTGCCGCCTTTGTCATCCGCATGGGCGGCGTGCATGGGCTGGTGCACATCCTCAACAATGTGGATCAGCATGCGCAGGTACAGTTGCTTTTTTTGAAAACTAAGGTCTTTCTTCTTTAACTCACTGATCAAAAAATTGAGCTTAGTGTACGCGTCGGTGGCGGTGTCGCTTTTCAAAAACGTTACCATTTCGGGGTAGGTGTACTGCTTGTTAAAATCGATGTAATGCCAGGGCGACAGGTACGCATATGATGGGTCCGACTTGATAAAATCGGCCCAGTTGCCGGCCAGCGCGATGGACTCGCCACCTAAAATTTCGTCGATGGCCTTTTTTGCTTTTGGGGTAAGATAAAAGCTTGCTATCTGCCCGCAAATGCGATGCCCCTGTGTTCCCCAGGCCATGGATTGCAACGGAAAGTAACAAACTGCAACAATCAGCAGTAACCGTTTTACAAATTTGCTCTTCATATCATAGTGGTTTTGGATGACAGGTAGTTCTTTTGATCAGCCGCAGATCGACGGGGATAATATTGATGGTGCTGGCAAATCTGATCAGCGAATCCGACTTTTTGGTTACCTTAAAATCTTCGCGGTAATCTCCGGCGCGAAAGCAACCTTTATCGTCCTTTACAGTCATATCAGCATTGGCGAATTGCCCTTTCAAACGCAGGGTGTCATGCGTTTGCACATAGGTGCCACGGGTATACTCCATCCACTGTCCCGACCGCATACAGGTATCCACGCCGTTATCTATTTTGCTGAAGGAGTGTATCGACATAAAAAACGAATCACAGCTAAATTTAATATGATACAGCGAATAACTAAGCAATTGCTTTTGATTTGTTACAGAGTCCTGCTGCCACTCGCCCTGCAGGGAGCTCTCGCCGGGCGTTTGCATGTTGGGGTTGAACCAGCAGGAGGAGGTGAAAGCTAAAAGCAGAAAGCAAAAAGCCGCCTTTAAGGTGAAAGGTAAAAGGCGAAAGGCGAAAGGTTTTTGCATGAATATTTTTTCTAAACTATTTTTTTAAAACCCTGTGCATTGTAGGTTGTTTGGCGATTAAAACGCTCGGTTTAAACATTTATGTAGTTGGTAATGTTAGCGTTACGACAACTCCCCTCTCGAGAGGGGGTGCGCCGGGAAGCGTTGTGGCGGGGGTGTGTTAACCGACATGCTGAATAACACACCCCTCCACCCCTCTCAAGAGGGGAATCGCACAGGCCGCCGCTTTTAAAAGCCTTTTTCAACCCCTAAACACATACTTTGGAAGATGCGTTTGGGGTGAGGCTACTTCAACCCTCCAATCATATCTTCCGGCCTAACCCACTGGTCAAACTGCTCGTTTGTCAGCAGTTCCAAAGCCAGCGCCGCTTCGCGAAGCGACAGGTTTTCTTTCAGCGCCTTCTTGGCAATCTTGGCTGCATTTTCATAACCGATGTGCGGGTTCAGCGCCGTTACCAGCATCAGCGAATTTTCCAGGTGCTTTTTAATACCGGCGTAATTTGGTTCAATGCCGGCGGCGCAGTGGTCGTTAAAGGATACGCATGCATCGCCGATCAGTCTTGCCGATTGCAAAAAGTTGGCGGCCATCACCGGTTTAAATACGTTTAATTCATAATGCCCGTTGGAGCCGCCAATCGAGACCGTCACATCGTTACCCATTACCTGGGCCGCTACCATGGTAACCGCTTCGTTTTGAGTGGGGTTTACCTTGCCGGGCATAATGGACGAGCCGGGCTCGTTATCCGGGATATGGATCTCGCCGATGCCCGAGCGCGGCCCCGAGGCCAGCATCCGGATGTCATTGGCGATCTTCATCAGCGAAACCGCTATTTGTTTCAATGCCCCATGGCTTTCCACTATCGCGTCATGCGCCGCCAGCGCCTCGAACTTGTTCTCCGCCGTGCGGAAAGGAAGCCCGGTAAATTGGGCGATGTAATTCGCCACTTTAACATCGTACCCTTTCGGTGTATTGATACCAGTACCAACGGCGGTGCCGCCCAGCGCCAGTTCACCCAAATGGTCCAGCGTGTTTTTTAGCGCCCGCAGGCCATGGTCCAGTTGGGAAACATAGCCCGAAAACTCCTGCCCCAGCGTAAGCGGCGTAGCATCCATCAGGTGGGTGCGGCCAATCTTAACAACGGTTTTAAACTGTTCCGATTTAGCCTTCAGCGTATCCCGCAGCTTCTCAATCCCCGGGATAGTCACATCGGTCACCATTTTATAGGCCGCGATGTGCATGGCGGTGGGGTAAGTATCATTACTCGACTGCGACTTGTTTACATCATCATTCGGGTGAATAAAGGTTTTTCCTTCGCCAAGCTGGTGGCCCAGGAGCACATGACTGCGGTTGGCAATCACCTCGTTCACATTCATGTTCGACTGTGTGCCCGATCCCGTTTGCCATATCACCAGCGGAAATTCCGAGGCCAATTTACCTGCCAGTATCTCATCACAAACCTGCGCAATCAGGTCGCGCTTTTCGGCGGTCAGCACACCGCAATCGGTGTTGGTATAAGCGGCGGCTTTTTTAAGATATGCAAACGCGGCGATGATCTCCTTCGGCATCGAAGCCTCCGGCCCTATTTTAAAGTTATTGCGCGAGCGCTCGGTTTGCGCGCCCCAGTATTTATCGGCGGGTACCTGTACCTCGCCCATGGTATCGTGTTCAGTCCTGAAACTCATTTTGGCGTTTTGTTTTTCGGGGGCAAAGTTAGTTTTTTAGTCCGGAAGTCGGGAAGTCCGCAAGACCGAAAGACACTAGTTTAGAATCATGCTAAACAACCCGCTCCGCCCCGTCTCGCAGCGGCCTAAAGCCACCGCCAACTGCCACTGCCAACTGCCACTGCAAACTGCTACTCCTCCACCTGTCCCACGTGCCACCCGGCACAGGTGAATACACCTGGTCCACCTGGTCCACCTGGCACAGGTGAATACACCTGGTCCACCTGGTCCACTAATATTTTCTGTATTTTACTTGTATTTATCAAGAATTTTATGTATTAAATTACCCAAAAAAACTGCCGGCTGCTACTGCCAACTGCAACTCTTTTTAAATAAGGGCGTGCCCTCCGAAGGAGTCCTTTGGACCGGCTGGCAGAAACCGGGTCGGGTGCTCTGCTCATACTGCACGGGCCTTAATCATCCCCAACATAGTTGGGGAGTATCCGCGACGCCCCCTCGCGCGAAGTGGCGGAATTACCTTAAATTTGCTATGTTTAAACCACCAGATGCTGATCAATAGAGATAAAAGTTTTTGTTTTCGCATTACTCATCGCGACAACCTTAACCATGTGCTGCGACATGGGCTGGTAAACAAGCATCATGAAAATGCTGACAAAAATTTTGTTGCAATAGGGAATTTTGAGATCATCGATGTACGGAGCGGAACCGAAGCAGGTTTACCGGGCTATGGAAATATTGGCGAATATGTGCCGTTTTATTTTACCCCACGGTCCATTATGCTGTATAATATCGTTACCGGGTATTATGCGCCTAAGGTGCCAAAGCGCAGTAAGGATGAAATTATTGTGATCCGGTGTCGCATTGAAGATTTGGTTAAAGGATCACAATGGTTTTTTACCGACGGGCAGGCCAATGATGGCGAAACAACGCACTATAACGATTTAAAACATTTGGCGCAAATTGATTGGGAGTGTATTCAACATGGCGACTTTAGCAAATCGGATGGCGATTATGACCGGCAAAGGCGGTACCAGGCAGAGTTTTTAGTGCATGATTCTGTACCGGTTGAACATATCGAATCCATCTGTGTTTATAGTCAGGAGATGAAGAATTGGGCAGAACAAAAAATTAATGTGGCAGGATTGAAAATTCCTGTGTATATTCATCAACCTTATTTTTTTGATTAGGATGATTACCTTTTTAACAGGCGACTTGCTGAAAGCCAATGCACAAGCGTTGGTAAATACCGTTAACACTGTCGGTGTAATGGGTAAGGGCATTGCTTTGCAATTTAAAGAAGCATTTCCACATAACAATAAGGAGTATGTTCGGGCTTGTAAAAACCACGAACTGGAGCCGGGTAAATTGCTTGCCGTATGGGACACCAACCTGCTTTACGGTAAAAAACTCATCGTCAACTTTCCTACCAAAACACATTGGCGCCAGCCCTCCCAATATGAATATATTGCAAAAGGTCTCGAAGCATTGAAAGCGTTGATAAAAACCGAAAATATAAAAAGTATTGCCATCCCGCCGCTTGGCGCCGGTAATGGCGGCCTCGATTGGGAACGGGTGAAGCCGATGATTACAGACGCTTTAGGTGATTTATCCATTGACGTGCAGATTTATGAACCAAACGCAGCTATTAAAGAGATTTTGCAGCAGCAGGAAACAAAAAAGCCCGTTGAACTTACCCCGGCACGTGCCGCGCTGTTATACAGCCTGTTTGCATTTGAGAGCTTTGGCGAGTACAGCAGCCTGTTTGCAGCCAATAAGCTGGCCTACTTTTTGCAGCGCATGGGGCAAAACCTTAAACTCGAGTTCAAGCCGCATGTTTATGGCCCTTATGCTGTTGGTGTCGAAAAGGTGTTATACTACCTCAACGGCACTTATTTAAAAGGCCTGGAGCAGCGCCAGGCCAGGCCGTTTGAACCGCTTAAACTCAATTACGCCAAATGGGATATGGTAAACCAATACGTGCAGGCCATGAATGCCGACGACCGGGACAGGCTTAGCCAGATGCTCGTCTTCCTCAAAAATTTCACCTCCGAGCTTTCACTGGAAATATTGTCCACAGTTGATTTTATCCTGGCCGAGCATCCCAAATACACGGTTGACGAGGTAATAAAAGCGATCTGGACCACCCGTAAAAAGGAATTGTTTAAACGCGAAAGCATCGAGCGCGCATACAATCATTTGAATAATTATAAAAGTCAATTAAGCTGGGCTTGAATTGGAATAGTTTTCATTCGTACCCACCCGATTTGCAAACTGTGATCAGCGGGGACATTTACACCGTCAATCAAAACTGCTAACTGCTACTATCAACTGCTACTCTTTTAAAAAGGGCGTGCCCCGGCTGGTAGACGCCGGGTCGGGTGCTCTGCTCATACTGCACAAGCCTTAGCCACATGGGCCAATATCCGCGACGCCCCCTCACGCGAAGCGCGGGGAGTTGCTGTAGTTACTTTGATATTTACTCACGCATTTATCCGCGATGTCATTGCGAACGAGGTACGAGTGAACATCCGCGTAACCATGTTGCCTGGGTGCACAACCTGGTTAAGTATATGAACGCCCCGCGAGACCTTGTCAAATTATTGGACGACCAGGAATACGGCAATTACAACCTGAAACAATGCTTTTTTGGCGAACACCTGTTACCAAAGGATCACTCCGTTTTGATAGGCATAACCGAAAGCGAAAAAACCGCCGTAATGGCCAGCATTATGATGCCCGATTTGGTATGGCTCGCCGCCGGGAACATCCACGGCCTCGACGAGGACAAATGCCGGGCGCTGAAAAACCGCACCGTGCTGCTTTTCCCCGATGTAGGCGCTTATAACCTTTGGACGGAATACGCCCGCACCCTAAACCTTAAAATACCCACCGCAACCGATGAAGAACGTGCCAACGGCGCCGATATGGCCGACAGCTGGGTTAAAAAATGCAAAGGTTCACACAACAAACCAATGAACCAATGAACTAATGAACTAATGAACCAGTGAACCAATGAACTAATAAACCAATGAACCAACCAACCATGACAACCGAATTTACCACCTGGTGCAGCTATTACTACAAGCTAACCCAGCTGCTTGCACTGCGCGAAGCGCGCTTTAACAACCTGCTTAATAATGCCCCCGTTTATAGCGGACAAACCAGGTTAAGCGAGATAGACGCCATTATCAGCTATTACCGCAACGTGCAAGCCGATAAAGCGAAAATGGACAAAACCATCAAAAGCATGAACGAGGCCGAACGCACCATCCTGGCGATTATGCGCTACTTTGAAATACCATACGGCACGGTACTTACCGGCGAAATACCCGGCCAGCTGGAGTACGAGGTTTGTGCCGGTGTGGATGATTCGCTTTATATAAGCAAAACCAAAGACCTGGCGTTGGAGGCGGATGGAGCAGAGATTATTGAGATTAGATTTTCGGGTGGGGATGGGGGTGATGGGGATTGATTTGTAAGACGCACGAGTCGCATTTGTGCACTTTGCTGCATGTCAGACTGTCGCGCGATTGGCGTAAAGTGTAGGCTGAATAAGGTATGTCAGCTTCTTTCACTTCTTTGATTTTATGGATTTTATTAAACCTGTTATAGATTTAATTAACTGCGTGATAGCAGTTAAAATTAGCAGACACGTCATGATAAAATGAATTTTGGATTCAAAAAAATTAGGCGACAGCCTTTTGTTCTCTTCATTTCCAGCAAGCATTTGGGCTACTTACTTTTTAAATACTCTGCTGGCGCAGGATGCGCAGGCTATACCTGTCGCAAGATTCATTTTATCTGTGTTTAACATCAGACATCTGGCAATGTCGGATGGGGTTGGTTGTAACTATGTAACCAAATTAACCAATTAATTATTGAATTTCCAAATTTCTAATGAAATAATTTGTGTAGATACAATTTAGCAAATGATAGATCATATGGTAATGCCGGAGATCCAAGAATGATTGGCAGGTAGCCACGAAAGTCATAATCAGTCACGAGTTGAATTTGTGCACTTGCCGACCCGCCAGACGCGCCCAATGAGAGGGTAGAGACAACATCGACAAAGCCTGAAATCAATATTTAAGTTCAGGGTAGGCTTTAATCATTTGATTCATTATTACATCAAAATTGAAACCGAATGGTACATGGACCGTGAATTTCTTGCACTCGATCGAATACAACAGGTCGATCTTATATTTCACGTCGTATTGGTCTTTATACTCCCCTTTAAAATACATATAAAACGTGTCGGTTGAGTCAGGATGTAAGCGCAAATCGATCAGATATGTTATATTTTTGGCTGAAATAAGCTGCTTTGTTGAAAAGTACTGTCGATTTGATGGAAGATAATTTGAATTGTGGTCCATTACTAAATAGACTATAAAATTGACTCCGCTCGCTTCAGCCTTTCTATTGCTGATAGTAAAACTAAATCTCGTCGTATTATGAGAAAGAAGGTTCGTCTTTATTGTATCGATATAAAATTCTGGTCGGTCATAGTTGTTTTTGCTTAGCTGATTTTTTAGAGAATCAATTGTGACTTTTTGTGAGGAAACAATATCCGTTGATGTTTTTAGAAAGCTTTTATATAAGCGCCCTGACAATTTAACAATCGTGTCGTTAATATTTTTGTTATAAACTCTCACGGAATCGTTTAATCGCTGATTGTAGAACTTGTTGGAATCTCTTAAGGCTTTAGACAAACTTTGTTGCAAAGAATCTGACTTCTTTTTTTGAGCATTCACAGAAATCTCATTTAAGTCGTCTTTTCTTTGAGAGGATAAATATCCTATCGTAGCAGCAGATAAAATCAGTAATATTTTCAATAAGAGTGATAGGTTTTTTAATTTTTTTAATTCATCTATTATCACTAAGCCCGCTAATATCAGACCCGAGAAGGCCAACCATAGGTTACATCTGGCAGTATTAGATAAGATTATTTGATTCTTGTAAATAAAACCCGCCATTAAAAGCGTGATAATAATTGCTAAAGCGGTAATTTGGTAAAGCTCCTTTCTTGGTTTGGTCGACTGTCGACTGGGGCGTATCATTCACTTTTAAGATTAGGTTGAATACACAAAGTTATTGAATATTTATTTTAAGACTTACCCTTATGTTTCGTACTTAGCGAATTAGCATTTGTCCGCTCGTCCATATCAATTCAAGCCCTTAAACGAACGGACGATTTTCTTTCCCGCCCGTCGATCGAAACGACGGGACTTACTTCACGGTCGCAGCGTTGCGATAACATCTGCCAAAAACTGAAATCGAGAATGGCAACGCAATTATACCGGATGATTTCCAACTCTTTAAATGTTTTTAACAAAGTTTATGCACTAATTTAATGCCTCACACCTGGTATTTTGGCACTTGTCAACAGCCTTTTTGTTTATAAAAGGTTGGTATGTTAAAAAGTAAAATTCCCCAAAAAAAATGTTCGTGTATATATTTGTAAAAGCAAATAGGGAGCTCTCGCTCCCTTTACTCTCGATTGTCGGGCAAACAACTCCCGGCATGGTAAAAACGAAACGTTGTTCTGCAAAAGCAGCGGAAGGTTTTATTCCCTCGGGCGGCAACCCGGGGGATTTTTTTGTTACTTCGGTATGGATGTTTTGCCAAGCATAATGAAGTAATTACTTAGAACAAAAGTAAGCTGTTTAATCGCGATTGGCAAAAAATATGCGATTTAATTCTAAACATAAAGTATTGGCTTATTACTTAAATTGGGCATATTTTCGTTCTGTTGTTAATAACTTTACTAATGTTATTAATAACGAGCAATAGCTTACTCGTGCTAATCCTCATTCCTCCAACCTTGTCCGGCTGTCCAAACCCACACGTCACCCCAAACCGGACGGACAAACCATTTCCACCAAAACCCACCCGGATAATTTTTTCTGCGGGATTTTAAATACTAATTATTTTAGCATAATTTTGCTGCTATGCGAAAGTTTCGTTTCCGGAAGATGTATTTTATCTGCGAAAACAAGCAGGTGATTGAACCCAATGTGCACATGACAAACGCGTACCAGTATAAACACATTGCCGACACCGTGTTATCCCAATGGGATACCGAACCAAAGCTATGGGATGCCGGCAAACCACCGATAAAATACAGCGTTGAGGGCTTTTACCTGGTACACGAAAGCCTGTTTGAGCAGTCCTCTTAAACCACCCCTGTCCGTTTGTCCAAACCCACACGCCACCCCAAACCGGACGGACACGATCTGCATCTTCCAGTCGGTTCCTTTTTGGAACCCACTCAGTTAGTACAAAAAATGGACGCACTGCCAATAAAACATACTGTATTAGCAAAGGCGAGAGATGAGTTAGTCGGAAATTCCGACGAACTGCCTATATTTTCCCGCCCCTCGCTGACATTTTTCCCCAGCCAACCGAAATGCCCAACCACCATGCAATGGCCGTATGGTTTAGGCAAAACCTCACCGTTCGCGGTATGCAATTCGCCTGGTACGGTTGCTTGTGCTGCGGGTCCGTATAAAGGCCCGGCACGCGGGTAATTGTTGGTGAAAAACACCAGCATGGGCGGGCAGGACGCATGCGTATCCCGCAGAAAAAAGCAACAATTTCAAACCGAAAATTGCAGGTAGGCATATACTGCTGCTAAAACCGCCAGAAAGAAAACGGAGCGGTACAGCAGTTGCTTATACCCGGAATTTTTTCGGTTAAGCAACGAGATCGACAAAACCACCAACGCCAAGACAGCACCGGCGATTGAAAAAATGTGCCAAAACTGCCAGTGCATTAAGCCAAAAAGCAAAGCGATGATGATTACGCTAAACGCGCCGCCCGTAATGATCAGGCTGACCCGGGGAATATTATAAGCGGCATACAACCAGGCTGCAAGGTAGAAATAAATACAAGCCAGTATCCCGCCGCTGAGTACCAGCACCAAACTGCTGTACGGAACTTTAAAAAGGTGGCAAATGGCTGATATTAAAAATATTGCGAGGGGAATAAATTCAAGCAGTTGTTTTTTATTCATATGATTCGGGGAGTTTTTGAAACAGCGGTTTTAGAGCCTGTTTAAATTTGATTGGAAAATTTTGTTATCATAAAAATTATTGCCGTTGGCTTCGGTCAACAGCAATGAAGGACACATTTTTAAACAGGCTCTTAACGGAACTAACTGTAATAACAATAAAAATCGGCATAATTCTGACCATGTTTTTTATGCTTAAATATAATCACATATTTAAAAATTTTATTTACCCCCACCCTTTGTGCAAAAGCCGGCGATTGTTGAAAAACACCCAAAACCGACGCCAAACAATAAAAATAGCTCATGGTTAAAATTATCAACACTTGCCGCAAAATGGAAATTATTTATTAACATTATATTAACCGGGCGGTTATAATTTTTAATTTTTGCAAACGTTTAACCGTGAGAGACTTTTTATGAGATTAGTGTACCGAGGGCTGTTTTTGATCTTTATTTCGATTGTTTTTTTTGCCTCCTGCTCGTCTAAAGCAAGTAATGGCGATTCCGGCGGCACTTCCGCTGCCAAACCGGTCCCGCCGCTGGATACCAAAGCTTTGCTGGCTTATAACCCCGCCAATGCCGACCGGCGCATCGACCAGGTAATGCAGGAGCTGCACCGCACCCGCAACTTTAATGGTAATGTACTGGTGGCCAAACACGGCAAAATCATTTACGAAAATGCCATCGGCTGGGCCGATTACCTGCACCGCAAGGAATTAAATATCAACTCGCAATTCGAGCTGGCGTCCATCACCAAAACCATGACGGGGACGGCTATCCTGATGCTGATCGAGCAGGGCAAATTGTCGCTGAATGACGACGTAAAAAAATTCTTTCCTGATTTTCCTTATGATGGCATTACCATCCGCCTGCTGCTTACGCACCGGTCGGGATTGATGAATTACGTATACTTTACCGACGATCTGTACCGCGCCGAGCACCGCGATGAGCGCAAGGGCATCAGCAATAAGGATGAAATGGCGCTGATAGCGCAATATAAGCCGCATCCGTTCAACAAGCCCGATAAGCGGTTTTTGTACAACAACTCTAACTTTATGGTGCTGGGGTCCATCATCGAAAAGGTAAGCGGCCAATCATACGCCGACTTTATGAAGGCGCACGTTTTTCAGCCGGCCGGCATGGAACACACCGCTGTATATTCCAAAGCGGTGTATGATAAAATACCCGTTGATGTGGTGGGCCACGACCGCGGCCAGTGGCGTTATTCGGTAGCGCAAAACTTTTTGGATGGCCCGGTGGGCGACAAAGGCATTTACAGCACCGTAGGCGATCTGTATTTGTTCGACCGTGCTTTGCGGGCCGGCCGCCTGCTGAAACAGGCAACCATGGATTCAGCCTATGTTCCGCGTAACCCGATGCTGCACGGCCACTTCAGCTACGGTTATGGCTGGCGGATATTCGAAGCGCCCGGTCAGCAGGTAATTTACCATACCGGCTGGTGGCACGGTTTCCGCCATATATTTTTGCGGGATATGAAGGATGATATTACTATTGTACTATTGTCAAACCTTTCCAACGGCAGCCTGTTAAAGTTAGACGATTTGTTTAAAGCAACCGGCATGCCTATTGTGCGCAAAAGCGCCTACAAGGGGAATGGGGATACGAGTGACGATTAGGATTTAGTTGGAATGGTTGTAAAGGTTGTAGTAGTTGTAAAGGTTATATTTACTACAACCCTTACAACTTTTACAACTTCTACAACTAAAAGAAATGTTCGACAAACTAATGCAGGCCCAGCAACAGGCGGGCGAGATAAAGAAAAGGCTGGATAACATCACCGTTACCGGCACTGCCGAGGGTGGCAAAATTACGGTTACGGCCAATGCCAATAAAGTAGTTCAGTCGGTTGTTATTGATGAGGAGCTTTTTAAGGAAGGCGACAAAGAACAATTGGAAGAATTGCTGCTTATTGCCATAAATAAAGCCATGGAACAGGCCGACAATGTAAGCCAGGCCGAAATGGCTGCTTCAGCCAAAGAGATGTTTGGCAACCTGGGCGGATTGTTTTAAAATCTTTACAGCCCTTTCACACATTTATTTTGAATATTGAATTTCGAATAACGAATTTCGAATGATGAAGTACGATCAATCGACATTCTAAATTCAACATTCATTATTCGATATTATTTAAATCCCTATTTATGAAAATCACCTTTTACGGCCATGCCTCGTTCGAAATAGAAACAGGCGGCAAAAAGTTATTGTTCGATCCTTTTATCTCGCATAACCAACTGGCAAAGGCCATTGATGTAAACAGCCTGAAGCCGGATTATATCCTGCTTTCGCACGGCCACGGGGACCATATGGCCGACCTGGAAACGATCCAGAAAAACAGCGGCGCCAAAGTGATCTGCATTGCGGATATCGCGGGCTGGCTGGGCAACAAGGGGATTACCAACGTACATGCGATGAACTTTGGCGGAGGGTTTAACTTCGACTTTGGCCGCGTAAAAATGGTTTATGCCCTGCACTCCAGTTCCATGCCCGATGGCGCTTACGGCGGCAACCCGGCAGGCTTTGTTATATATGCCGAGGGGAAAAAGATATATTTTGCCGGAGATACCGCGCTTACTTACGATATGAAGCTGCTTGCCGATGAAAACCTGGACCTGGCTATTTTACCCATTGGCGATAACTATACCATGGGCGCCGATGATGCCATTAAAGCCTGCGGGTTTATCGGCTGCAAAAATGTGATCGGTATGCATTATGATACTTTCCCGGTTATTGTGATTGACAAGGCGGAAGTAAAACAAAAATTTGAAAAGGCGGGCATCAATTTAACCTTGCTGGAGATTGGCGCGGGCAAAGAATTGTAAACGGTAATCAACAGGTAAAAGAAAAAGCCCCGGAAATTGCGGGGCTTTTTCTTTTACCTGTTGAATTGCTTCACCTGGGTAGTGTCTTTTTTCTTTTTCTTCATGGTATCCGTTTTGGATTTTTTCTTTTTGGTAGTGTCGGTCTGCATCGAAGATTTAACCGTGTTGACATTGCTGTGCGCGTAAACACTTCCGAACGAGATCGCTGCTAAAGCAATCATACAAAATAGTTTTTTCATTTTTTTTTGAATTTGATTTAACTAATGCTGATTAACTATTATTTAATTAGAATAACGTTAGAAAACAACTATTTCGCATAATGATTGTTTTTATAATCTATAAATAAATTTTAATTTTCAGCAAGGCTCCTGGCAGACAGGGCGTTTAAGTGTATTTTAATTTTTAATGAATAACGATATTCCATCAAATACCACTCAAAACGCATAAAAAATGCCCCGGCGTTTGGCGGAGCATGTTCATTTAATGGGAAAGAAAAAGCAAATCAGTGTCCGTGATTCGTCGTATCCTTCATTTTGGTTTTTACTTTCATGTGATGGCCCTTGGTCTTTCTTTTGTAGGTGTGATGAGCCATTTTGGTTTTAACCTTTGTCGTGTCCGACTGCTGGTTCATGGGGATTGCCGCTGATGCGATGCCCAGACTGATCGCTGCTAATGCGATCAAACTTAATGCCTTTTTCATAGTTTGGATGTTTATTTTATTGATAAACCAAGCCATCCAAAAAATGTTTTTGCAAGTTCCGGCTATCAGATCACGGTACCGTTCGGAATGATCGCACGTTTCTTCACAATCACAATTCCGTCCTGTACGGTATAGGTTTCATAGTCGCCGTTTGGCAGGGTTTCGCCGACGTTTATTTTCACATCGTCGCCGATACGGGTATTCTTATCGATAATAGCGTTTCGGATGTGGCAGTTGTCGCCGATACCCATAAACGGCGAATGGCTCAGGTGCGATTCTTCGATCTGGTTGAGCGTTTCGTAGTTGTCGCTGCCCATTACGTAGCAATTTTCAATTACTGTACCGAAACCGATCCGGGTACGTATGCCGATAATAGAGCGCGTGATATGACTGGCATTAATGATACAACCATCGGCAATAATGGCCCTGTCAACCTGCGTACCCGACATTTTTGACGGCGGCAGCATCCTGGCGCGGGTGTATATCGGGTTTTTATCAAACAAGTTAAATTGGGGGATATCATCCGTAAGGCCCAGGTTTGCTTCAAAAAAGGATGGTATGGTACCGATGTCAGTCCAGTACCCTTCATATTGATAGCTCAATACCCTTTGATTGGCGATTGACTGCGGAATGATCTCTTTGCCGAAATCGGTTTTGTCATTTCCTTCCAAAAGATCATAAAGCATATTTTTGTTAAACAGGTAAATACCCATCGAGGCCAGGTAATAGCGGCCTTCGGCCTTCATCTGGGGGCTTACTTCTGAAACCCAGTTTTCAAACCCGCTTTTAGGTTTTTCGATAAATGAAGTGATCCAATTTTCTTCATTGGTTTTCATGATGCCAAATCCGGGTACATCATTAACGTGTACGGGTATAGTGGCAATGGATATATCGGCATTAACATCGATATGTTTTTGGATCATATCCTCAAAATCCATCTGGTAAAGCTGGTCGCCCGACAGAATGAGCACATAATCAAACTCATGCACCTCCAGGTGTTTAAAGCTCTGTCTCACGGCATCGGCAGTTCCCTGGAACCAGGAAACGTTGGAAGGCGTTTGTTCTGCAGCCAAAATATCCACAAAAGCTTCGCTGAAGTTGCTGAAATGGTAGGTGTTTTTGATGTGCTTGTTCAGCGATGCCGAGTTAAATTGCGTTAGCACGTATATCCGGTGAATGCCCGAATGCAGGCAGTTGGAAATAGGTATATCAACCAAACGGTATTTGCCGGCTATTGGCACTGCCGGTTTTGAACGTGTTGCGGTTAACGGTGATAACCGGCTGCCCTGGCCGCCGCCAAGTACAATGCAAATCACTTTTGAGGTCATGTTGTTTGAGTTAAGCTTTCGTAAAGAGTTATATATTCCTTCGCCGACCGGTCCCACGAAAAGTCGAGCGCCATCATTAATTTTTGCAGGTGCTGCAAATGCTGCGTGTTGCCGTATAGTTTTACAGCCCTGGTGACAGAGTGGCAAATATCTTCCACGCTGGCGTGATTAAAGCAAATACCATACCCGCCTTCGTCGCCAAAATCAATCACCGTATCGCGCAGGCCGCCTGTGCGCCTTACAACAGGGCAGGTGCCATAGCGTAAGGCATACAGTTGATTAAGCCCGCAGGGTTCCACGCGCGAAGGCATCAGCAAAAAGTCGGCGCCTGCGTAGATCAGGTGTGCCAGCGTTTCGTCATAGCCGATAAACACGTTGCATTGCTCGGGGTAAAAGTCTTTCAATTCAACCAGCTCCCTTTCCACGTCCTTTTCTCCCGCGCCTAAAAGCAGGAAATTAAAGCCATTGGGATGCTCGTTAAAGCTTTCTTCCATGGCAGTTGCGAGCAGGTCGGCCCCTTTTTCGCCAACCAGCCGGCCGATAAAAGCGATCAGCGGCCGATCGGCTGCAAGTGTAAAACGTTCGCAAAGCGCCGCTTTATTGGCGTATTTTCCGGCAGTTATTTGCTTGATCGAGAATTTATTGGGGATCATCGGATCCTTTTTAGGGTCCCAAATTTCCGTGTCGATGCCATTGATAATGCCCTGCCCTTTGGCTCCCTCCAGGTGAAACAAAAATTCCAGCCCGTTGGAGTTTATGGAGAGTTCGGTCAGATAGGTTGGCGACACCGTAGTATAGCGCCAGCAGCATTTCACCGCAGCTGCCAGCGGATTAATAGAACCGCCCCAATCCAGCAAGCCTGTTTTTGACAGATCGATCTCGGGCAGGTACGATAATTTATCCCAACCGAACGAGCCGTGATACTGCCCGTTATGGATGGTGAGCACCGTGGGCGTGTTGGCCAGCCGGGTATAAAGCCGCGAGTGCTGCAATAAAAACGGCACCAGGCCCGAATGATGATCATGGCAATGGATCAGGTCGGGGGATTGCTGCGAATAGCTGATCCAATCCAAAAAAGCGATCTGGAAAGCAATGAACTGTTCGGTTTCATCGGGGTATTGGTAAACTTCTACCCGGTCAATCAGGCCGGGAATTCTCACCAAATACAGTTCAAACCCAAGCTTATCGGTTTTTTCCTTTAGTATCTCGAAATAGAGCCGGCGTGTGCCCAATAACGTCGATGCCCGGAAAACAATGTCGAACTCATTTTCCTGTACAAATTTCCGATTATAATAAGGCATCACAACAGCCGCCTGCAGCCCGGCTAAAACCTGGTATTTGGGCAATGCCCCCACAACGTCGGCAAGGCCGCCCACTTTGGCAACAGGATAACACTCGGCGCTCAGGTGAAAAATTCTCATAGGGTTTATTAATTGCTCAAGTTAAGCAAAAGAATTACTCAAATAAACAAATGCTTATGGATAATATGTTTGAAAAAATAATTTTTGTTAATTGTGTAGCATCAGCGAGGGTTCATTTGCATAATGAAAGCCGGAAGGGGCTTTTATTAAGAAATATTCATAAAAACGGCTATTTTATGAATGGATATTATTGAAATGATAATCAGGAAAAACTAATGAGCAATCAAAATACGATATTGCAGGACAATAGCGCAGATTTCAAAATGCCTGCCTCTTCATACGTCTGCTCATACACCCCAGATGAATTAAGCGTAAGCAGCGTCGTTTTTTTATTTTCCGGGTCGATAAGGAAATATTCCTTTACACCAGCTTTTTCATACAGCGACAGTTTACGTTGGGTATCATAGGAGCGACTGGTTGAAATAATCTCGATAACAACATCGGGAACGCCATGAACACCGTTTTTTTGAATGATGTCTTTTCTCTCACTTAGAACGATGAATAGATCAGGTTGTACTACCGATTGTAGCTGCTCAAAATAAACATCGAATGGTGCTGCGCATAATTCTCCAATGGGGTTTTCATTTAAAAATTGAAATAACTGAGCAGTAAGCCGGATCAATAGTGATTGATGTTCCCGGGATGGTGAAGGCGCCGTAATTAGTTCGTTAAAGATAACCTCGCACCGTGTACCTTCAGGCAGCATTCGGTACACATCAATCGCCGTCGAAGGTATCTCAGATATAACATTTTTATATTTATGTTGATCGCTCATTGCTTTCCAATCGCCGTATCACAAATATAACTTATTTCAAACCAAAAAGTTGCAACCAACTTATTCAACTTAATCAACTCAATCCAACCCATTCAACCAACCAATCAATGCGCCTCCAGCCAGTTCACGCCTGTCCCTATCTCCACTAAAATCGGTACCGTAGTCTTTATCGCGTTTTTCATGTTCTCAACAATGATCGGCTTTACAATTTCCACTTCATTATGCGGCACGTCAAAAACCAATTCGTCATGCACCTGCATGGTCATACGGGCATCCAGGTTGCGGGCCTTAAATTCTTTATGAATTTTTATCATCGCGATCTTGATCATATCCGCCGCCGAGCCCTGGATCGGCGCATTAATGGCGTTTCGTTCAGCAAAACCGCGCACCGTTGCGTTGGCGGAGTTAATGTCGCGCAAATATCTGCGGCGGCCCATCAGCGTGCACACAAAGCCGTTTTCGCGTGCAAAGTTCATGGTATCGGCCATATATTGTTTAATGCCGGGGTATTGGGCAAAATAATTGTCGATGATCTCAGCGGCTTCTTTACGCGGTATGCCCAGGCTTTGTGATAACCCAAAAGCCGACTGCCCGTAAATAATACCAAAATTAACTGCCTTAGCGTTGCGGCGCTGGTCGCTGCTTACCTGGTCAAGGGCAACGCCGTACACATTGGCGGCCGTCGCGGTGTGAATGTCGAGATTTTGCACAAAGGCGTCGGTCATATTCGGGTCCTTGCTGATCTCAGCAATAATGCGCAATTCTATCTGCGAGTAATCCGCAGAGACGATGGTATGGCCCTCATCCCGCGGAATAAACGCTTTCCTTACTTCTCTGCCCCGCTCGGTGCGGATGGGTATATTTTGCAGGTTAGGGTTAACGGAGCTTAAGCGCCCTGTAGCGGCTACCGCCTGGTTGTACGATGTGTGCACACGCCCGGTCTTTTTGTTCACCATGGTGGGCAGCGCATCCACATAGGTAGATTTTAGTTTTTGCAGCTGGCGGAAATCAAGTATATCTCTTACAATATCGCTTTTGGCTGCTAAGGACATCAGCACATCCTCGCCGGTTTGGTACTGGCCCGTCTTGGTTTTTTTGGCCTTAGGGTCAAGCATCAGCTTTTCAAAAAGCACTTCGCCCAGTTGTTTCGGCGATGCAATATTGAAACGCACGCCTGCTTTTTCGTAAACTATTTTCTCGTACCGGGCAATATCTTTCTCCAGTTCTTTCGAAAATTCCCTCAGCGTTTCGTGGTCGATCTTTACGCCCTCAAACTCCATATCCGCCAGCACGTAGATCAGCGGGTTTTCAATCTCGTGGATCAGCTTTTCGCTTTCCACTTCCTTCAGTTTCGGTTCGAATACTGTTTTTAGCTGCAAAGTGATGTCGGCATCCTCGGCGGCGTATTCTTTTATTTTCTCTATCTCCACGTCGCGCATGCTGCCCTGACCTTTGCCTTTCGGGCCGATCAGCTCGGTAATAGAAACCGGTTTGTACGCCAAATAATTCTCCGAAAGCACATCCATATTATGCCGCGTGTCGGGGTCTATCACGTAGTGTGCCATCATGGTATCAAACAGGTCGCCCCGCATCTGCACGTCGTACCATTTCAGCATCAGGATGTCGTACTTGATATTCTGGCCTATCTTGCCGATAGCCGGGTTTTCCATCACCTCCCTGAATTCGTTCACAATGGCCTTTGTTGCTTCCTGGTCTTCGGGCACCGGCACATACCAGGCCTCGCCGGGTTTTACGGCAAATGATAAACCCACCAGCTCGCAGTCGTTGGCATCCGTGCCCGTAGTTTCCGTATCAAAACAAAAGCTTTTTTGCTGCGCGAGGATATCGATGAGCGCTTTCCGTTTTTCAACCGTATCCGCCAAATGATATTCATGCGGAACAGTATTTATATTTTTAGAAGGTGTGGTAAATTCAGGCTCGGCGATATCCTGTACTTCCAGGGTCATGGTCGTCCGACCGGTAGCAACAGGATCGCCGAACAGGTCCGTTTGAACGCCTACCGACTTAATTTCCGTAATGCTGAAATCGTCGCCAAAAACACGTTTGCCCAGCGTACGGAATTCCAACTCCGCAAAAAGCGGTTCCAGCAGATCTTTGCTTGGCGCACACATTTCCAGGCCAGCTTCATCCAGTTCAACCGGGGCATTCAGGTTAATGGTGGCCAGTCTTTTAGAGAGTAAACCCTGTTCGGCATATTGTCTTACATTTTCCTGCAGTTTGCCTTTCAATTCGTCGGCGTGTTCAATTATTCCTTCCACCGAGTCATATTGTTTGATCAGCGATTTGGCCGTTTTTTCGCCGATGCCCGGAATGCCTGGGATATTATCCACTGCATCGCCCCACAGGCCCAATATGTCAATTACCTGCTCAACGCGCTCAACCTCCCATTTGGCCAGCACTTCTTTCACCCCCAAAATTTCCATTTCATTACCCAGGCGGGCAGGTTTATAAATGAATATCTTATCGGATACCAACTGCGCAAAATCCTTATCAGGCGTCATGCAAAACACATTGTAGCCTTTTGCCTCGGCTTTTTTGGCCAGCGTGCCGATAATATCGTCCGCCTCGTAGCCATCCGAAGTAATCACGGGGATATTAAAACCAAGGATCACCTTGAAAATATAGGGAAGGGCTGTCGACAGATCCTCCGGCATAGCTTCGCGATGCGCTTTGTAATCGGCAAAATCCACGTGACGTTCAGTCGGCGCTTCGGTATCAAATACCACGGCCATGTGGGTAGGGTTTTCCTTCCGGATCACCTCCAGCAGCGTATTGGTAAACCCCAATACCGCGGAAGTGTTTAACCCGCCCGAGGTAAAGCGCGGCGTTTTACTTAAAGCAAAATGAGCCCGGTAAATCAGGGCCATGCCGTCTAACAAAAATAACTTCTTATTCATAATTTTTAATTACGCGAATTACACGAATTATATCGAATTATCACAAAAGAAAGTTGACACGAATCAGACGGATTAAGATGTGTTTTAAATGGAGGCCGGGCACAAGAAAGATAGCGCTTAAATCTGCTTTCGTTAATTCGTGAAATTCGTCCCCATTCGTGAAATTCGTGTCAATTTATTTAAAACTGCAATCAGGCAAATGATCATTCACCATCCCCGTAGCCTGCATATGCGCATAACAAATGGTGGTGCCGAAGAATTTAAAACCACGCTTTTTCATATCCTTACTAATAGCATCGGAAATAGGCGTGCTGGCCGGGATTTTTTCGCTGAAATTATTGATAGATTTTCCCTCAGGCATAAAGCTGTACAGGTATTTATCGAATGATCCGAACTCCTTTTGTATGTCGATAAAGAGTTTTGCATTGCTGATGGCCGAAGTGATCTTGCCGCGATTGCGGATGATACTGGCGTCCTGCATCAGGCGTTCCACATCTGCATCAGTAAAAGCCGCCACTTTCTCCACGTCAAAATCAGCAAAAGCGTTGCGATAACCTTCGCGACGGCGTAAAATGGTTATCCAGCTTAAGCCAGCCTGGGCCGATTCCAGCACCAGGAATTCAAACAGCTTTTTATCATCATGCATGGGTTTGCCCCATTCCTCGTCGTGATATTTAATGTAAAGTTCATCTTTGCCGCACCAGGAGCAGCGCTTTAAGTCTTGAGTTGACATGGTTTATAATTAATATAAGTCATGTCATTGCGAGGAGGAACGACGAAGCAAACTCTTCGCCAATGCATTGGCGTCAATGTCTGGCGACGAGGTTGCTTCGCTGCGCTCGCAATGACAAGTCGGGTTTTGTCTATTACAATTCTACAAAAAATTTACTGTGCGTTCAACTCGTCCCAATATTCAACAGCCCTACGGTAATGCGGAATAACAATCGATCCGCCTACCAAATTGGCGATCATAAATACCTCGTTCATTTCATCATAGGTTACACCCGCTTCGTGGCATTTGCCCAAATGATATTTAATGCAATCGTCGCAGCGCAGCACCATCGAGGCCACCAGGCCCAGCATCTCTTTCGTTTTTACATCCAGGGCGCCATCAGCATAGGTGGTGGTATCCAGCGCAAAAAAACGTTTGATATTGGTATTGGCGGTTTCCATTATCCTGCCGTTCATTTTGGTACGGTAGGATTCAAATTCTTCTATTAATGACATGGATCAATTAGTGAATTAGTGATTTAATGATTATCATTGAGTGTTCAAAAGTAACTTATTCAACTCACTCAACTCGATCACCATGGAATCTTTATCCCCCAACATCTTTGTGGAAAGCATGAGCGAAACGATCAGTTTCTACAAGTCGATAGGCTTTGCCGTAGCCATGTCTGTGCCGCCGGAAGGAGACGATTTGGTTTGGGCAATGATGACCAACGGCGCCGTTACCTTTATGTTTCAAACGTTTGCAAGTTTGGGGGATGAGTTGCCGCAGATCAGCCGGAATAATGGAGGGTCATTGCTGTTTTACATCAACATTAAGGGTATCCGTAAGTTTTTTGAAGACGTGAAGGACAAAGTGACCGTGTTGAAGGGGCTTGAAAAAACATTTTATGGCGCAACCGAGTTTTCGATACTTGATAACAATAATTATGTATTAACCTTTGCGGAGGACGAATAGATCCCGTTCAATATTTAAATGATAACTTTTAAACGACTCGACCACGTGCAAATCTCTATCCCTAAGGGAACGGAAGACCAGGCAAGGGCATTTTACACCGGTATTTTGGGCTTAAAAGAAATCCCGAAGCCGGCATCGCTGGTGCCAAACGGCGGCTTGTGGTACCAGGTGGCCGACGTGGAATTGCACCTGGGCATAGAGCCGGAAATTATTACGCGCCGCCATCCGGCCTTTGAGATAACAGATGTGGCCGCGGCGCGTGCGCTGCTGCAGGACAAGGTTAAAATTGTGGAAGAGCCTTTTATTCCCGGCCGTACCCGGTTTGCCTTTATCGATCCCTTTGGAAACAAGATTGAATTATTACAAATGCTTGATTAGCAGTAAATATTATTATATTTAAGCCGGTAATTTAAAGCTTAAAGGATATATGAAATTTATTTCCCCTAAAATTCATGGATTGATCGATTACCTGGTAGTGATTTTTCTGCTCGCTTCGCCTTGCATCTTCGGGTTTACCGGCCTGGTGGCTGTTTTTACCTACGCGCTGGGCGCTGTTCATTTATTGCTGACCGCGGCAACCAACTATCCACTAGGAATAGTTAAGATCATTCCCGTTAGCCTGCATGCAACCGTTGAGGTTTTGGTGGGTATTGTCCTTATCGTACTGGCCTATACCCTTTTTAACGACAATGCCGGGGGTAGTAAGCTATATTATGTAATATTTGGCACAGTGATCCTGTTAACCTGGCTGGTCACCGATTATGTCGGCGCACACCGTCCCAGCGGGCAAAATTTATAAAGCCAACTCCACCGATGGGTCCCAAAACAGGGTTTTAAAATCCTGCACCCGGTCGTCCATAACTTCAATGCCTTCACTTTCCAGCATTTGCTGCATGGTGCTGCCACCAAAATGGAACTTTGCCGTTAAAACGCCTGCGCGGTTTACCACCCTGTGTGCCGGAACCGGCGGATAAGCCCTGCCGCAAGCCTGCATGGCCCAACCCACCATCCTTGATGAGCCTTTTGTTCCTAAATAATTTGCGACGGCGCCATACGAGGTTACCCGCCCCGCAGGTATCAGCCGCACCACCTCGTACACCCGTTCAAAAAAGTTATCCTCTGCCATTTTTTCTATCAAAAATAAACTCCGCCATACAGGCCCTCAGGACTGGCCGGGAGGGATAAAAGAAAATTTAAGGTAATTAATATTCTTATTGGTTCGCAGGTATTTTTTTTCGTAGTAAGTTTTGATGGACAGCACTTCGTCGGCAAACGATGAATGATACAAGTCTTCTGTTTTGATGTGGAGCGCCATGCCGATTTCCGCTATTTTTTCGGCAGTGTAAGCGTGGAGTCCGTCATTGTCTGTTTTCAGGTTGATATAGCCGCCTTGTTTTAAAATCGGCTTATATTTCTCCAAAAAACGGGGCGAGGTGAGCCTTTTCTTTTCGCGGCTCACCTGGGGCTGAGGGTCGGGGAAGGTGATCCATATTTCATCCACTTCGCCCGGGCCGAAGTAGTCGGTGATGTTCTCTATTTGTATACGTAAAAAGCCAATGTTATTTACGCCATCTTCCAGCGCTGTTTTAGCGCCCCGCCAAATGCGGTTGCCTTTATAGTCAATACCGATAAAATTTTTTCCGGGAAACAGGCGCGCCAGGTTAACGGAATATTCGCCCTTGCCGCAGGCCAGTTCCAGCACCAGGGGGTTATCGTTCTTGAAAAAATCAACGGCCCACCGGCCTTTATAGGGTTTACCGGCAGCCAGCTGCACTACATTGCTAAACGTTTCAACCTCGGCAAAGCGCCTTAATTTATCTTTTCCCACACAAAATTAAAAGCGCAAAAATAGGAGTTTATGGTACTAATAATAAACCGTTTTTTGCGATAATTGCTTTTAGATAAATGTTATGGCGAAAAAGAAAAAAGGTAAGGTTATTCAATTAAAGCCGGCCTATCAAAGCCCCGAAAACTATGTAAAAACACAGGCGAGGCAGTTGCCGGTGATTGAATGTTGGATAAGCCGGGAATGGCAGGATAACGGGATTTCGAACGTTATTGTGGCCCGCGGCCATAAAAACGGTAACGTAACAGCAGGAATTTACCTGGTTGATACTTATTGCCTTGGTGTAAAGGACGCCAGTTATGAATTTAACCTGGTGCCGGCTGAGTATAAATTTCTGAAAAATCATGCAGGCGACATTGAACCTTGCGAGTATGCTATTGCACATAATATTATTTATGGCGCAATAGCCTTTGCCGAAGACTATGGGTTTAAACCGTATAAAGATTTTGCTATTGCTCAATATATTCTTGAAGAGGACGACGACAATGTGGAATTGATGGAACTTGAATTTGGTTTCGAAGGCCAGCCATACTATTTCAGGGGCCCGTATGACGATGACACCAAAGTGAATCAAATCCGGAACACACTGATGCGCACGGCTGGCGAAGGCAATTTTACGATAATTGAAGACGTGGACGGTGATGACAACTGGGACGACGATGAGTTGGAAGACTATAGTGATGACGAGTTTGACGATGAGGAGGATGACCCTGATGACCAGGAGGAAATGTTTGAGGAGTTAATGCACACTGTAAAACCTGTAAACAAAGTATACGAAAAAGCCTGCAGAACGCCGGAAGCCCATGCGATGTTGAAATCATCGCCGATTGGACGGGGCTACAGGTTGACGGAAAAACCAGTTGGTAACCAATATGACCTTTTTGCGGACCCGACTGAAGAAAAGCTATATGGCGAATTAAGAATCTCGTTTGAGAACGGCGAATTTGAAGAGACCATTGCGGAATTACAAAAAGCGATCACCACCTACCCGGAAAGTGCACGTTTTTACAATTTGCTGCAGGCTTGTTATCTTTTTGACGGACAGAGGGAAAAATCAAACGAACTGACTTTAGAGATGATAAAAAAATTTCCGGATTACCTGTTTGCACTCGTGCCCTACGCTAACTTACTGGTCGACGAGGATAAGCCGGAGGAAGCGCTTGCGTCTTTTAAAGGCAACACCGACCTGGACCAGCTTTATCCCGGGCGCAAACAATTTAACCGGCACGAAGCGGCAATTTATTTTGCAACCATGTGCCGGTGCCATGTTGCTTTGGGTGATATTGATAAGGCCGATCTGTACATGAATGCCATATTTAAAAAAGATCTCCAGCACGTGCCCCATCAAACACTCGTAAATAAAGCATTGATGGAACTGTGCAACGCCAAAATAATCAGGATAAAAACGAAGATCGGCTGGGAATAGCGATCGGGTGGTTTGGCAAACAGAAATCCCCTATCTTTATCATAAAAAAGTCCGGCCTATGAAACCTCCTTTTAATATATCGCTCTGCGTTAGTTTGGTATTTGCCTTGGTTTTAACCGCTCAAAGCAAACCCGGCAAAATAACCGGCAATCCCCCATCAAAAGATCTTCCCCGCATAGCCATCTGCGGGCTAGGCATCGAATCAAGCACCTTTTCGCCGGCATTGACGGAAGAACCTGCCTTCCATGCTAAATATAATGACGACGTTTTCACTACATACCCGTTTTTATCTATCGATTCGCCGTTAAGGCATAGGGTAGCCTGGATACCGACGCTGGTGGGCCATGCCCTGCCCGGCGGAACGGTTACAAGGGCCGCCTATGAATCGTTGGTAAAACAAACCCTGGATATGCTGCAAAAGAATTTGCCTTATGATGGCTTGTATTTCGATATTCACGGCGCGATGAGTGTAGTTGGGCTGGACGACCCTGAAGGTGATTTTATGCAGCGGATACGGAAGGTTGTCGGCACAAAAACCATTATTTCGACTTCGATGGACCTCCATGGAAACGTATCCTGGCGATTGGCCGAAAACACCGACCTGATCACCTGTTATCGCCTGGCGCCGCACGAAGATGCCATGGCGACCAAAAAGCGAGCCGTTGAAAATTTGATCAACCGGATTGAAAGCGGCAAGGGCAAACCGCAGTACAAAGCCTATATTAAAGTGCCCATTTTACTGCCCGGCGAAAAAACCAGCACCCGCATCGAGCCCGCAAAAAGCGTTTACGCGGCAGTAGCACCGGCTTCGGTTCAACCCGGCGTGGTCGATGCCGCTATTTGGGTAGGCTATGCCTGGGCCGACGAACCGCGCAACCATGCCGTCGTAATGGTGTCCGGCGACGATAAAGACAAGGTAACCTCATCTGCCGAACGTTTGGCAAAAGGCTTTTGGGATGCCCGGGCGGGTTTCAAATTTGTGTCGCCAACAGGCACGCTTGCCGAATGCCTGGATAAAGCAATAGCCAGTACGAAGCATCCTTTTTTTATCAGCGATTCGGGCGATAATCCAACGGCGGGAGGCGCAGGTGATGTTACCTGGACACTGCAGGAAATATTGAAGCGGCCGGAGTTTAAAACAGAGCATGGCCCGTCATTGATCTATGCCTCTATCCCCGGTCCCGACCTGGTTGGTAAAGCCGAAGCGGCAGGCGTGGGCAATATGGTCGATGGCTATGCCGGCGCAAACGTTGACGCACGCTTTGCGCCGCCGGTACATATCGCTGGTAAAGTGGAATCCATTTTTAAAGGCGACGTGGATGCTGAAGTTGAGGTGGCCATAAAAGTAGGCAGCGTACACGTTATCGTCACCAAAAAACGCAAGCCATACCACCATGAGCATGATTTTACCGCCCTTGGCCTAAACCCGCGCAAAGCAGATATTGTTGTTGTAAAGATAGGATACCTGGAGCCGGAATTATACAACATGCGGGCCGACTGGATAATGGCCATCACCCCCGGCGGGGTGGACCAGGGAATAGAGCAACTGCCTTATAAACGAATAGAGCGGCCCATGTTCCCGTTTGATAAAGATATGGCTGAACCTGATCTTTCGGCAAAGCTGGTGCCATTGTCGGATAAATTGTAATGTTTTCAGAACCTGAACCTGTCGTAAGAGACGCGATGCATCGCGTCTCTCTAAGCGGGGACGTTGCATAAACAATCGGCAGAACCTCACTACCAAATTTTTACTCTTTTATCCGGATCTAACCACATTTTATCGCCTTTTTTAATGTGGAAAGCTTCATAAAATTCAGGCACATCGGTAAACGGCCCGTTCACGCGCATAAATCCCGGCGCGTGCTCGTTGGTTAGTATCTGGCTCGACAGGGCTTCTTTCCGGTCTTGTCCCAGCCACCCCAATGCATAGCCAAGGAAAAAACGTTGAATGGGCGTCAATCCGTTGATCGGTTTTCCCTCTTTATACTGTTCAGTTTTTTCAAATGCGGTTAAACCGATCACTATGCCGCCCAGGTCGGCGATGTTTTCGCCCAGCGTGGCTTTGCCGTTCACATGCAGGCCGTATATGCTGTACGTGTTAAACTGATCGATCAGCATCTGCGCGCGCTGTGTAAATTTAACCGAATCCTGCGGCGACCACCAGCCTTTTAAATTGCCTTTAGCGTCGAATTGCCTCCCCTCATCGTCAAAGCCATGGGTCATTTCGTGTCCGATTGTCGAGGCCGCAGCATAACCGTAAACAACCGCGTCGTCCATATCTTCATCCTTCACCCCCGGCACCAGGAACTGCGCCGCCGGTAACACGATCTCGTTATTCGATGGGTTATAATAAGCATTATACGTTTGCGGCGTGATATCCCACTCGGTGCGGTCAACCGGTTTGCCCAGCTTGTTTGCCTCAAAACGATGCCAAAAGTTATTGGCGCGCATCACATTCAGGCAGTATGGCCCCTTGTCGATCATCAGCGACGAAAAATCCTTCCAATGGTCGGGGTATCCCACCTTGGGCATCACTTTCGATAACTTATAATACGCTTTTTGTTTGGTTTGATCGCTCATCCAGTCCAGTTTTTCAATATGCTCTTTAAAGCTGGCGCGCATGGCTTCCACCAAATCCACATAACGCTGTTTTGTTTTTTCAGAGAAATACTCTTTAACGAACAGTTGCCCAAGCACCTCGCCCATCAGGCCGTTTTCATTATCGATCACGCGCTTCCAGCGTGGCAGCTGCGCTTGGCTGCCGTACAGCACCGTGCCATAAAACCTAAAATTCTCCTGGTCGAAAGGTTTGCTCAGGCATGAACTGAAAGCGGTCACCAGGTTTTTCAGGAGGTAGTTTTTCCAGTCATCGATGGTATAAATGCTCAGTGCTTTATTCAAAGCCCGGTAATATTCCGGCTGGCCTACAATTACCGTATCAACGTTTTTATAATCCATCTCATCAAAGGCCCTTGCCCAGTTGATAGCCGGCGTTAGTTTGCTTAATCCCGCCAGGGGCATTTTATTGTAATTATGGTAGGGGTCGCGCAGGTCCTGCAGCTTCCGGGAACTGTCCGCCAAAAATTGCTCAAGGCTATAAGTCTTTTGGGTGGCCGCTATAGCCTGATCACTATTCAGGCCCGACAGTTTGTAAACGATGGGCAAGTGGGTTTTTTGGTAGTCTGTACGGATGGCCACGCTATGCTCATCGGTATTAAAATAATAGTCGCGGTTAGGCAGGCCAATCCCGCCCTGGTACAGTTGCAAAAGATTTTTGTCGCTGTTTTTCGCATCCTGCCCAACACCCGCGGCAATCGGTGTTTCCACGCCGATGGTTTGCAGGTGGGCAAACTCATCAACCAGGCTATTGATATCCTTAACGGCTTCAATCCGGGCAATTTCGGGCTTCAGGGGGTCAAGGCCTTCCTTTTCAATGGCCGCAGTGTCCATCCCGCTGCGGTAAAAATCGCCAATCTTTTGGGTATTGGTACCTTTGGCGGCATCGGCTTTCTCCGCCTCCAGGTTTATTTTTTTCAGGCGATCACGCAATTCTTCCTCCACTACATTGCCAATCCCCCAGGCAGGATAGGCAGCGGGTATCGGATTTTTTTTAAGCCAGGCGCCGTTGGCATATTTAAAAAAATCGTCACCGGGTTTTACCGTTGTATCCAGATTTTTGAATACCGCGTCGTTTTCGGCATACGTTCTCGATTTGTCATTACATGAAGTGATCGTCAAAACACAAAGCGCGTTAAACAAAATAATCACCCAAAAACAGTTTTTTTTCATCTTTTTGATTTTTATGTAGATAAATAAATACAAGCCTTGTATGAAATAACAGACAGGATACAGCCGATGCAGGTTATTTATGCCAACCGGAAATCGTCCCAAAAAAAATTTATTAATTTATTTTCGTGGTTGCGTAAAAAACAACCTGCTTATTTTTAAACGCCCCGTCCGCTATGCCGCAGTGCGAAAGAACTGTTAATCTCAAAACACCTTTTTAAATTTAATATGCTTATAATCAACAATATAAACGCATTTTATCTTCGATACAAATTACACTATGCCTGCCATGCCCGTAAATGTAAAACTTTAAATTTATTTTTCGATGAGGGCTTCAACACTATTTTTTCAGTACAGGTTAGCGCTATTAATACCGCAAAAATAATTATGGCTTGACATTTGTTATTAAATCGGCAGCCCTGCATATAATCTGTGAAAAAGATAAAACATCTACCTGTGAAAAACTTTGTTTTTGAATTCTCAGACGCCCAGGCTGAGCTTTTTTGTTCTTTGTTTTGGGTTTAATCAATAGTTTAAATTAATTAGGGGAAAGGGAGCTTCGCAAAAGGCTCTCTTTTTTTTTGTCCACTTTTTACTATGCATGCATAATATTACCTTTGCAGCCAGATTTACCACCTATGCATTTTGAGCTCACCGAAGAACAGGAAATGATACGCCAGGCGGCGCGCGATTTTGCGCTGCACGAATTAAAGCCCGGCGTAATTGAACGCGACGAACACCAGAAATTCCCCGCTGAACAAGTAAAAAAAATGGGCGAGCTGGGCTTTTTGGGCATGATGGTAAGCCCGGAATATGGCGGCGCCGGCCTGGACGCCGTTTCTTACGTTTTGGTAATGGAGGAATTATCAAAAATCGATGCTTCCGCTTCGGTAGTGGTATCGGTAAACAATTCGCTGGTTTGTTACGGGCTTGAAAAGTACGGCACTGAAGAACAAAAGCAAAAATACCTTGTGCCGCTGGCTTCCGGTGAAAAGTTGGGCGCGTTTTGTTTATCAGAGCCTGAAGCCGGGTCGGACGCTACCTCCCAGAAAACCACCGCCATTGATATGGGCGACCATTATTTGCTGAACGGAGTAAAAAACTGGATCACTAACGGCGGCTCTGCCTCAACCTATTTGGTAATGGCACAAACCGACGCGGCAAAAAAGCATCATGGTATTAATACGCTGATCGTGGAGCGCGGCATGGAAGGTTTTACTGTCGGTCCAAAGGAAAATAAGCTTGGCATAAGGGGATCGGATACCCACTCCCTCATGTTCAGTGACGTAAAAGTACCTAAAGAAAACAGGATAGGCGAAGACGGCTTCGGGTTTAAATTTGCCATGACAACCCTGGATGGCGGACGTATCGGCATCGCTTCACAGGCCTTAGGCATTGCATCCGGCGCTTATGAGTTGGCGCTGAATTACTCCAAGGAGCGCAAGGCGTTCGGGGATTCGATATCGAAGCTACAAGCGATACAATTTAAGCTTGCCGATATGGCGACTGAAATCGAGTGCGCCCGTTTATTGTGCCTTAAGGCTGCCTGGCTGAAGGACCAGGGCCTGCCATACGGCCAGGCCAGCGCAATGGCCAAACTATATGCATCGGAAGTAGCGATGCGTACGGCGGTTGAAGCGGTGCAGATACATGGCGGCTATGGCTTTGTAAAAGAATACCACGTGGAAAGGCTGATGCGCGATGCCAAGATCACGCAGATATATGAAGGCACTTCCGAAATTCAAAGAATTGTCATATCGAGGGAAGTGTTGAAGTAATCGGGACATTTTTTGATAGTTTTGACACATGACTATCAAAGCAAAAGCTTTTATTACCGGGATATTGCTATGCGGCATTATTTCGGCATCGGCACAAACCAAACTCCAAACAGGCGTCTGGCGGGGCGTTTTAACAACATCCACCGGAAACGCACTGCCGTTCAACTTCGAAATAGAAAATATAAACGGCGTTCCGCGCCTGTATGTTATCAACGGCGCCGAACGGTTTAAAGTAACCGATGTTAAAACACGCGGCGATTCTGTTTTTATCCGTATGCCTTTGTTCGACTCGGAGTTTAAGCTGAAGCAAAGCGGCGGCGGTCTTTCGGGCCGATGGATAAAACATTTAGGGACGAAGGATGCGGTTATGCAGTTTGCAGCAAAACCCCACGTATCCTGGCGGTTTTTTGAGCAGGGTGGCATACCAAAGTTCAACATCGGCGGCCGCTGGTCGGCGGTTTTCGGCGAGAATCCGCACGCCGATACTACGGTGGGGGTATTCACCCAAAAAGGCAGCCATGTTACAGGGACCTTTTTAACCACCACCGGTGATTACCGTTTCCTGGACGGAACGGTAAGAGGCGACAGCCTTTATCTTTCCTGCTTTGACGGCGGGCATGCTTTTCTGTTCACCGCGAAAATTAATGATAACCACACCCTAACGGGGGGCAAGTATTTTTCAGGCTACGCCGGGCTGGACAGATGGCAGGCCGTTAGAAATAGTAAGGCCGAGCTGCCCGATGCCTATTCGCTTACCACATTGAAACCCGGCTATAATAAAATTGCTTTTACCTTTAAAGATCTCGATGGTAAACCCGTTTCGTTAAGCGGGCCGCGTTTTAAAAACAAGGTTGTCATACTTCAAATTATGGGTTCGTGGTGCCCTAATTGTATGGACGAAACCAATTTTTTCGTCAGCAGTTTCTACCCTGAATATCACCCTAAAGGCGTGGAGATCATCGGCCTGGCGTATGAGCGCACAACCGATTTCGCCAAATCGCAGCGCACGCTTAAACAGCTGAAGATGCATTTTAACGTACCCTATCCGCTGCTTATTACCGGCTATACCCCTTCAGCCGGCGACCCGCAAAAAAGCCTGCCCATGCTGGCTGATTTTAAAGGTTTCCCCACCACCATTATTATCGATAAAAAAGGAATTGTGCGCAGGATACATACCGGTTTCAACGGACCGGGTACAGGCGAGTATTACACGCAGTTCATAGCTGAATTTGATAAGCTGATCGGTAGCTTATTGGCGGAGTGATGTCGGGTTTTCGATTTTTAATGTGTTTAAAATTCCGAAATCGAACAACCGAAATCCGAAATCAAGACCTCTCCTCCCATATCGCGCACAAATGCAAAATCGTTTCCACCGCTTTTTCCATATCCTGTACCGATACCCATTCCTGCTTACCATGAAAAGCATGCTCGCCGGCAAAAATATTTGGGCAGGGTAAACCCATAAACGACAGGCGCGAACCATCCGTGCCACCGCGTATGCTGCACAGTTTGGGCTGCATACCGGCGCGTTTGATGGCTTCCAGGCCGTATTCAACAATTTCGGGATGCTTGTCCAGTACGCTTTTCATGTTACGGTACTGCGGCCTGGTTTGCAGATCGAACGATGAACCCGGAAAATTTTTCAAAACCTCAGTGGCTACCTTCCGGATCACATTGGCATGATGCTCCAGCATTTTGTCATCAAAATCACGGACGATAAAGTCGATAGCAGCCGTTTCTGCATGGCCTTCGATGGCGACCGGATGTACAAAACCCTGCATAAGTTCGGTTCCCTCGGGCGATAATTCGTAAGGTAAAGCTGCCACTATCAGCCCTGCAATCTTTATCGCACTTTCCATTTTGCCTTTTGCAAAACCAGGGTGCGCGCTCACCCCGTTGATCGTCAGCTTTGCGCCATCGGCTGAAAAAGTTTCGTTTTCCAGGTTTCCGGCACTTTCGCCGTCGATAGTATAGGCCGCATAAGCGCCTATCTTTGCGATATCCGCTTTATCCACACCCCTGCCTATCTCTTCGTCCGGTGTAAACAATATTTTTATGGTACCGTGCTTTATTTCGGGGCGGTGCATCAACTCGCAGCAGGCATCCATAATTTCGGCAACCCCGGCTTTATTATCCGCGCCAAGCAGTGTTGTCCCACTGGCGGTTATGATGTCGTTGCCCATTTGGTTTTTAAGGTCGGGGTGTTCGGCAAGCCTGATCACCTGGGCGGGGTCGTCCGGCAAAATCAAATCCTCACCCCGGTAATTTTTATGAACCACCGGCTTCACGCCAGTTCCGCTGCAATCAGGCGCGGTATCCATATGCGAACAAAAACATATTACCGGCACATCCTTTTTGCCGGTATTTGAAGGTATCGTCGCATATACATACCCGTATTCATCCAGGTGGGCATCGCTTACGCCCATGTTAAGTAATTCATCAACCAAAATTCTGCCCAGGTCTTTTTGCTTTTCGGTGGACGGGCAGGTAAGCGACGCTGGGTCTGATTGCGTATCAATTTTCACATAACGTAAAAAGCGCTCGCTCACCGTTAATTCTTTTGTAGTTGAAATAAATTTCATGGGTAATACGGGTAAATTTTATATTTTTGAAAAAGCTCCTAAAATTGTAAATATTGATCAACTTTTAGTATTGAAAAGGTATATTTTATTTTTTGCGGCGGCCCTGGTAGCAACCGCTGCTAAGGCGCAAAGCGGCTATAACTACCAGGAATGGGGTGTTGGGGCCGGCGCCTCGTACGAACGGGGTTATACCAACATCACCACTCAATTCAACCATCCGGCGTTTAACGTTAACCTGGTATACAATTACAACCCTTACTTACCCGTTGAAGCCGAGATACAGATAGGCCAATTATCAGGCGGCGGACTTGGGCCGGGCGGCACGCTTGCCCCAAAGCTTGACCCCTACGGCCGTTTTTATGTCAACAATTATAAAGCGCTGATTTTTCACGCTGATTTTCAACTCGGCGCCGGGATTGATTACAGCGACAGCTGGTTCCTGAATATTGTCAAGAATTTTTACGGAGGAACCGGTTTTGGCTTCATTTCAAACACCAATACGGTTCAGCGTACCAGCGTAGTCGATCCCACTTACACCTTTCCGGGCCACAGCAACAGCCTGGACCTGATGGTGCCGATACGGGTGGGTTACGAGTTTAAAATATTTGATAGTTACAACGAGCCGAGTTGGGCTATCGACATTGGCTATGTACATAGCTTTGCATTTGGCGAAGGGCTTGACGGCTACGACGACCCCTCGTCGAAATTTAAAAACAACGCGATCGACCAATACCGCCAGTTTACTATCCAATTTAAATATTATTTTGGCAGGGTGGTTTCGTTTAACAAATTGATCACCACTTTTAGGTAACACATTGAACCTGGAGGAACTTCGCGAATATTGCCTCGCAAAACCCGGTGTAACAGAGGGTTTGCCATTCGGCGAGGACACGCTGGTGTTTAAAGTTGGCGAAAAGCTGTTCCTGTTAACCAGTATCAGCCGCGGCAACCAGTTTAATGTAAAGTGCGATCCCGAATTGGCCGTTGAATTACGTGAGCGCCACCCGGAAGTAATTCCCGGCTATCACATGAATAAAAAGCTATGGAATACGGTGCAGATGGATGGCAATTTAACCTACAGGCAGCTTTGTGATATGATTGACCATTCGTACGCGCAGGTGGTTGCCGGGCTGCCAAAAAAGGCGCGCGAAAACCTGTAGAGACGCGATACATCGCGTCTCCCGCTGACAGGTAACCGTTCACTCATCAGCGCGCAAAAGACGCAAAATATTGCGTCTCTACCTCGGAAATCACGTTATATTTGCTCAAAACTGACCCTCATGAAAAAAATATTCTGGCTTGCGCTGCTTTGCATGGTTTTTCAGCTGGCAAATGCGCAGCTTACTCCTTTTGAGCAAAGCGCCGATAAAAATTATACCGCCACTTACAGCCAGATCGTCAGTTATTACCATCAGCTTGCGGCCAAATACCCTCAAATGAAACTGTTCAATATCGGCACCACTGATATTGGTAAACCTTTGACGTTAATAGTATTATCACGCGATAAGGTTTTTAGCCCGTCGCTGGTTAAACAACAGGGCAAAAGGGTATTGCTGATCAATAATGGCATTCATCCAGGTGAGCCGGAGGGTATAGACGCCAGCATGATGCTCACCCGCGACCTGCTCCAAAAAAATGCGCTGCCGAAGGACGTGGTGATCTGCATCATCGCGGTTTATAATATCGACGGCTGCCTTAACCGGGGACAGAGCCGTATCAACCAAAATGGCCCCCGTGCCTACGGTTTCAGGGGGAATTCGCGCAACCTGGACCTGAACCGCGACTTTATCAAATGCGACAGCCGCAATGCGCTGGCCTTTGAGCAAATATTAAACACCTGGAACCCGGAAATTTTCCTGGACAACCATACCAGCGACGGCGCCGATTACCAGTATGTGATGACGCTGATTGAAACACAAAAGGACAAGCAAAACCCTATTTTGGCTGATTATACCTCGAAAACGCTTTCGCCGGAATTGTACAGACGCATGAAGGCAAGCGGTTACGAAATGACACCTTATGTGGAGAGCGAAGACGCCAGCCCCGATTCGGGCATCGTGAGTTTTTTAGAAACGCCCCGCTTTGCAACCGGCTATACCGCCCAGCACAACATCATCAGCTATATTACCGAAACGCACATGCTGAAGCCGTTTGACAAGCGTGTTTATGCCACTTATGATTTTATGCAGGCCCTGATAGACATTAACCAGCGCGATGCTAAACTGATTGGCGACCTGAAACATAGGGCAGATGAGCAGGTATCGCGTCAGCAAACCTATGCGTTGAATTGGGAGCTGGACAAGGATCATTATGATACCCTGGTGTTTAAAGGCTACGCTGCCGGGCACAAGGCGAGCGGGGTGAGCGGCCTGCCACGCTTATATTACGACCGGAGCAAGCCTTACACCAAAACCATCAAATATTTCGATAATTACAAAACTTCATTAACCGTTGATAAACCGCTGGCCTACGTGATCCCACAGGCCTGGGGCAAAGTGATCGATCTTTTTAAGCTGAATAACGTGGCGATGCATCGCCTGACGCACGATACCACCCTAACCCTGCAGACGTATTATATAGGCGATTACAAAACCCCGCAGCGACCGTATGAAGGGCATTACCTGCACAGTAATGTAAAACTGAACCCGGTTAATATACCAATAAAGTTTTACCAGGGCGACTATGTGGTGTACACGGATCAGCACCTAAACCGCTACATCGTGGAAACGCTGGAACCGCAGGGTGTAGACTCCTTTTTTGCATGGAACTTTTTTGATTCGGTGTTGGGAGAGAAAGAATATTTTTCGGGCTATGTTTTTGAAGATGTGGCGGCCAATTTGTTAAAAAACGACCCGGACCTGAAGAAAAAGCTGGATGATGCAAAGGCTGCCGACCCAAAACTGGCCGGCAGCGCGGCGGCGCAGTTAAATTTTGTATACCGTAACTCGCCTTATTTCGAAAAAACATACCTTCGCTACCCAATCGGCAGACTGTTAAACCCTGCCAGGCTTGATCTGAAATGAACGACCTAATGGATTATCTCAGGATGGCGCCCGTAGCATCCTTCATCTTTGCATTTACTATAGCAACGTCCGTTTGGGCCTTTTACAACGATAATATTTACGAAAACCTGATCCTTCATCCCTACAGCGTTTCGCGCGGCCGGCGGGTGTATGCGCTTATTACAAGCGGTTTTATACACGCTGACGTAATGCACCTTGGCTTCAATATGATGTCGTACTTTTTCTTCGCGTTTCAGTTGGAAGCGGGAAACAAAGAACTCGGTTTTACAGGCCTGGGGCACTGGCAGTTCGGCGTACTGTATTTCGTCAGCCTGATTTTGAGCGATGTGCCCTCCGTTTACAAACACCGTAACGACAGCTGGTACCACAGCCTGGGGGCATCGGGGGCAGTAAGTGCCGTGATCTTCAGCTTCATCATGTTCAGCCCATTGGCCGGCATGGGGCTCATTATTTTGCCGGGGGTAAGCATCCCGGCCGTTTTGTTTGGGGCGTTATACCTTTTTTACTGCAATTACGCCTCGAAACATGCCAAAGATAATATTAACCACGACGCGCATTTTTTTGGAGCGCTCAGCGGCCTGCTCATCACCGTCGTCCTGTACCCACATTCTGTGCATGATTTTATCGAAAAGGTTAGCGCGGCAATTCATTCGCTGCTCCACTGATCCGCTTCCCGTCATCGTCAAACAAAAAGCTCATCGGCTTTTCAGGGTTTTTGATGATCTCGAAAAGCAGGTAGCCCCAGGGCTTCCAAAAGTTTTCGAGCACCTGCCCGTAGGTTTTGTTTATCCAGTCGTCAAACAGCGGTTTGCTGCTCATCCCCCGCAGGGGCATGGCCTCCACATAAATGTCATCGCCCACCTCCAGCACGTTGTATTCGGGCAGGCGGTTAAAAAGATAGGCTGAATAAAATACCCTGGCACAAAACTCTTCAAACTGCACGGGGTGCAATTTGTCCTCTCCTATCCTATCCAGCACCTCCTTATGATATAGCTTATTGACGCCGTTGTCCTGCAGGCAAATGATCAACCCAAAATCATTGATGCGCAGCGAAAAGGTGAGCGTATTGATCTCATCACGGTAATAGAATTCATCTATATTATTGTCGACTTCAAATAGAAAAATACTATAAGGCTTAAAATCTTCAAAAACAAGCGGTAAATTAATGCTTTGCAGCATCAGGTGCAGGTTGCTGAATTTATGGATGATGGATTGAGAAATATTAAACTCTTCGCCCTGTGCATGCTGCAGCCGGATGCCTGCCTGTATTTCGTTAAAGATGATGCCGTAAAGCAATTTGCCCGCCCATTGAAATAGTTTCAATCCGTCAAGCTCCTTCACTGCTGCGTAGCCGTTGGTAAACGCTTCGGCCACTTCTTTTTCAAGTGGCTCAAAAAATTCATCACGTAAGTCATTCGCGCAGGGCACTTTTATATCCTCATAATTCGCCCTATTCTCGTCCAGCATCTTGAAAGGCCGGCCGGCAAGACTATAGCGGTCGATAAGCCATTGCGGGAAAACCTGGATCTTTTCGTCACCGGATTTTAAAGCCTGCCCGGTTAAAAAGCAAGTGCTATTGCTGAAGTTAAATTTTTTAAACGGGTAATATATTTGCTGCAGCATGGCGGCAAAGATACACATCGAAATTTGAGGGAAAACTTTAGCTTTGAATTTAACATGAAACTGACTTACCAACCATTCGAGCTGCTGCTAAAGCACACGTTTACCATTGCTAAATTTTCGCGCACGTCGACGCCAATAATGCTGATACAGGTGGAGCATGGGGGGCAAATTGGTCACGGCGAAGCTTCGATGGTGCCGTACATGGGCGAAAGCTTTCAAAGCGCAACCGATTTTTTAAATAAAGTGGATGCCGGTGAATTCAAATACCCTTTTGATTTTGGGGCGATCATGGCTTACCTGGATGATATCGCCCCTGGTAACCCCGCGATAAAGGCCGGCATCGACATTGCCCTGCACGATCTTGATGGCAAGCTGCGGCAAAAACCCTGCTGGCAACTGTTGGGCAGCGACCCGGAAAAAATGCCGCTTACCAGCTACACCATCGGTATCGATACGCCGGAAATGATCATCCAAAAAGTAAAAGAGAATCCGGAGTGCAAGATCATTAAGGTGAAACTTGGCCGTGACAGCGACCGCGAACTGATCAACACCATCCGCTCGGTTACCGATCTGCCGCTTTTTGTGGATGCCAACCAGGGCTGGACCGACCTTGAGCAAAGCCTGGACCTGACCCACTGGCTGCACGAGCAGGGCGTATTATTGATAGAGCAGCCTATGCTAAAAACCGACCCGGACAGCAATGCATGGTTAACAGAACGCAGCCCCGTACCGATTATCGGGGATGAATCCGTTCAGCGACTGGCGGATGTAGAAAAAGCCAAAGGCGTGTATCACGGCATTAATATCAAGCTGATGAAATCGGCAGGAATGTATGAGGCGCATGAGATGATAAAAAAAGCGCAGGAGCTAAACCTCGGGATCATGATTGGTTGCATGAGCGAAACCAGCTGTGCCACTCTTGCCGCAGCCGCGCTGGCGCCACAATGCGACTGGGCCGACCTGGACGGGCCATTTTTGACGAGCAATAACCCCTACAAAAGTCCGGAATTCAGGGATGGTAAGTGGGTGCTGAGTAGCCTCAGCGGGTTAGGTCTGGAACACTGAAGGCATAATCTGACAAACTCATTATTTTAAACCCATATTTTATATTCATATTTATCTGCACAAAACGTTGCTATGTTTCTGAAAAATACTTTTGTCCACCACGTACATTTTTGGCTTAAAAACAAAGCCGACCAGGAAAAATTAATTGAGGGCCTGTACAGCCTGCAACTCATTACCCACATCCGCGACTTTCATGTCGGCGTTGCGGCTAACACAAACAGGGACGTCATCGAGCGTTCGTATGATGCCTCGTTACTGTTGCTTTTTGATACGCCCGAAGCGCAGGATGCTTACCAGGCCGATCCTATACACCTGCTGTTTGTTGAAAATTATGCAAAACCGCTTTGCGCCAGGGTTGTTGTGATGGATAATGTGAACGCTGGTTCATAGTTGTTTGTTCATGGTTGATAGTTCATGGTAGCTGCAACTTTAAGTTCCGGGCGATGTTTTTCTAACCATGCTTTCTGCCGTTAACAAATAAGCATGTCCTGCCATGAACCATGAACCATGAACCAAGGACCATGAACCATTGACTATGGATTATGGACTATGAACCATGAACTATTAACCATGAACCATTAACCATGATCTATTAACCGTGAACCCCACCAAAACTATTCTTCTTACCGGCGGAACTGGCCTGATCGGCAGCAAACTAACCATGCTTTTACTGGCTAAGGGATATGAGGTGTATCATTTAAGCCGTAGGAAAACGCCTGTGCTGGGCGTAAAAACCTTTTATTGGGATGTGCCAAAACACAAAATTGATGATGCTTGTGTGGATGGGGTCGACCTGATCATTCACCTGGCCGGCGAAGGGATTGCCGATAAGCGCTGGACCGACGAAAGAAAAAAAGCTATTGTAGAAAGCCGTACAGAAAGTATCCGCCTTATTTACGATCTGCTTAAAAAGAAACCAAATAAGGTAAAATCAATTGTATCAGCCTCGGCCATTGGCTATTACAGCGACCGTGGCGACGAGCTGCTGACCGAAAACAGCGCGCCAGGCACTGATTTTTTGGCGGACTGCTGCATCCAATGGGAAGCCGCTGTGGACGAAGGGCAACAATTGGGCCTGCGGATAACTAAATTCCGTACCGGCGTTGTGCTGGACGATAAAGGGGCATTGCCAAAAATGGCCGCACCTGTAAAATGGTACGTTGGCGCCCCTTTGGGAAGTGGCAGGCAATGGATACCATGGATACATGTTCAGGACGTTATCGATATGTACCTGTTTGCCATCGGGCATGAAAACTTTAGCGGCGTTTATAACATGGTGTCTCCAAACCCGGTCACCAACAGGCAGCTAACCAAAGCCATTGCCAAAAAGTTGCACCGGCCATTATGGCTGCCGGAAGTGCCGGCATTTTTATTAAAGTTATTTTTGGGCGAAATGAGCGCCATCGCATTGGGCAGCACAAAAGTGTCCGCGCAAAAAATTGAAAATGCGGGCTTTAAATTCCAATATCCTGATGTTGCCGCAGCATTAAAGGAAATTTATGGATAAAAAAACAGCTGTCTCCATTTTTTGGTTTCGAAGGGACTTGCGGCTTGATGACAACGCAGGATTGTACCATGCCCTGAAAGGCCCCGAACCGGTATTGCCCGTATTCATATTCGACAAAGAAATTTTGGATAAACTGGAGGAGAGGGACGATGCCCGTGTAACTTTTATCTACCAGGTCATTGAAAAATTAGACAACGAATTAAAAGCCAGGGGAAGCGGGCTGCTGGTGCTGCATGCAGCCGCGGAAGAAGCCTGGCAAACGCTTTTAAAGGACCTTACCGTTACGGCAGTTTATATCAACCGCGATTACGAGCCTTATGCGAAACAACGCGACGCAGCAATAGGCGCCCTGTTAAAGAGGAACGGTATCCCCTTAAATATTTACAAGGACCAGGTGATCTTCGACAGGGATGAGGTATTAAAAGACGATGGTAATCCGTATACGGTGTATACGCCATACAGCCGCAGGTGGTATCAAAAACTTACGCCTTTTTACTCAAAGCCATATCCCAACGAAAAATACTTTAAAAACTTTGCCGCAATGACCGTCCTCCAACTGCCGACGCTGGAGCAAATAGGGTTCGAAAAAAGCGACAGGCAGTTTCCCCAGGTGCACTACAAAAGTTTTATTGCTGAATATAGCAAAAAACGCGATTTTCCGGGCATAAATGGCACGACACATATCGGGCTCCATTTGCGGTTCGGCACGGTAAGTATCCGCGGGCTGGTACGGACGACTAATGAGTTTAAGGATAAAACATGGCTGAACGAGTTGATCTGGCGGGAGTTCTATATGATGATACTGGAACATTTCCCAAAAACCGCCACACAGGCCTTTAAGCCTGAATACGAACGCATTAAATGGGTTAACAATGAAGCTCAATTTGAGGCCTGGTGCAAAGGCGAAACGGGTTTCCCTTTGGTGGATGCCGGTATGCGCGAGCTGAATGCCACGGGCTATATGCACAACCGTGTGCGTATGGTGGCAGCTAGTTTTTTAACCAAGGACCTGCTGATCGACTGGCGCTGGGGCGAACGTTATTTCGCACGGAAATTACTGGATTATGAAATGGCCAGCAATGTTGGCGGCTGGCAGTGGTCGGCGGGGTGCGGCACGGACGCAGCGCCCTATTTCCGAATTTTTAACCCTGACACCCAGCTAAAAAAATTCGACCCGGAATTAAAATATGTGAAGAAATGGATACCGGAGTATCCTGATTTTACAAAATATCCGCAGCCCATCGTCGATCACGCTTTCGCCCGCGAAAGATGCCTGCGGGCTTTCGGCGAGGCATTGCGCGGCTAATCAACAGGTACGGCCGGGCTGCTTAGATTATGGTGTTACCGTTATAAGTTGCCAGGTGAAACGCAGGCAGCTAAATGCCGGTATGCTGCCGGTACCGGCAACGCCATACGCTAATTGCGCGGGGATCAGCATAGAAATTTTTGTCCCAGCAACCTGGTTGATCAAGCCTTCCTCTACGCCCGGAACAAAATTTGCTACCGGAGCGGTCAGCACATTTGATCCGTTATAGCTGCCGTCGAAAATATTACCATCCAGCAGCTGGCCGGTATAGGTGGCTGATATGGTGCTGAATGACTGTATCAGGTCCGTATTTGTGCCGGGGGTTAATACGCTGTAATACAATCCATCGGCTGTTTTGGTATACCCGGTCAAATTGTTTGCCTTCATGTAATTCTGTATCACCAGGTCATTATACCCGGTAAAATTGTTTACCGCATGTACATACATATCAAGGCATTGATTCCCGGCGATACGATTATTAGTCACCTGGCTGCTTCCCGATCCTTTGCCCGCAGTGCCGTAAGCCAGGTGCGACGGGATGAGCACGCGCATGCTGGCATTGGGGTAAACCAGCAAATTATGAATTGCCGTTTGCAGCCCCAGCGGGAAGCCATCCAGTTGCAGGTGTCCTACAAAGTCGTAAAAATGGTTTGCAATCGTGTCGCTCACCACATATTTGCCATCAAAGGTTTTTTCAGTATATAAAAACGGCAGCTTGTCCGAATATTGTATCGGGGTGCCATAACCGGCAAGCATTATTTTGTAGTAAATTCCACTGGTATCGCCGCCTGTAGTATCCCTTTTAAAATCGGTTAACCCGTTAGCCGCCATGTAGTTTTGTATCTGCACCGAGTCGTATTGCTTGATGGTAAGCTGTATCTTATCTTTTCGGCACGATGGCAGGCCCGTCACTAAAATTGATCCGATAATAAAAATTACGAAGAAGGGATATATGTTTTTTTTCATTTTTCTGTATTCGTTTTCTGTGGCCCGGCCTGTTTGTTTTTATCTTAATTAGTTACGTTGTACACTATAATGTGAAATATCATCACCGAATTTGCCGGTATGCCGAGCGCAGGCTGATCAAAGGGACCGTAGGCATATTTCGACGGTAAATAAAGCGTCACCGCGCCGCCGGCACCCACCTGGGGTATCCCCAGCTGCCAGCCCCTTATCACACTCCCCAACACAAACGAGGGGTGAAACTGGGTGGACTGTCCTGCCTGGTCGGACGAGGCAACCGCCGCACCCTGCGTGGCATTGGTCGTCATTAACCAGCCGGTAAAACTCACCGTCACCGTGGTGGAACTGGTGTAAAGCGTGTTCCCGATGCCAGCGGAATCCACCTTATAATAAATCCCCGTTGGAAACCCCACCGAATCCACCTCGCTTGCTGTGATGCCTTTATCGGTTAAATATTTATTGATCAATTGTTTATCCTTAACCAACTGCGCCGCAACGATATCGGCCGAGCTGTTGGCTTTGGTGCAGGCGCTCAAAAAACCCATCGCCGCCAATCCCACTAACAATAACCTGTACATCTGCTGTCTCATCCGGTTTATTTTCTTCTATTTCACTATAATTATCCGGACATATTTTCCGCGGTACACTCAATCTGTACCCGGAAATTTCAACCGGCAAAGTTATTCTTTTATCTTTCAAAAAGAGGGGCTTAACATTTTTTAACAAAATAAACGGTGATTTGGGGGAAATCGTGTGGGGGAAGGCTGAAAGCCACGGTTTATATGGCAGTTACCTATTTGGTGGGAAGGGTGAAATCTTTTCGCCCGAACTGCGTATACTTTTATAACCCTGCATCACAGCTGCCAACTTATTACAACTCATTACAACCTTTACAACTCACTACAACTCCTCTCCCGGTTTAAAATTTAGCGTTAACTTATTGATCTTCTTGAGCGTTTTGATCAGGTACTCCCGGTCATTTTCGCTGATATGGTCGTCCAGGTAATTATTAAACTGCCGCACCAGTACACGCGCAAGATGCCGTTTCTCCTTGCCGAGTGGCGTTAAGTATATTTTTACCGAACGTTTATCCCCCGCATTCGATTCGCGGTAGATCAAGCCCGACTTCTCCAGCTGCCGCAGCATCCGCGATAAACTGGTCGACTTTAGGCCCAGCAGCGTAGCCGCCTGCGATACCGTAGTACCTTCTTTTTCGTCGATATTGATCAGCAAATAACCGATAGACTGCGTAATGCCAAACTCCGTAACCAGTTGGTTGTACTTGTTGGCAACCGTTTGCCAAACTACTTTTAAAAAGTAGTCGATCGTTTCCTGGTGTTTGATATTTGCGGGCATGGAAGACAAACTTACGTATTTTTTGGTTGATGGTTCATAGTTCATGGTTCATGGCAGGAGTTGGTTAATGGTGAATAGTGCATAGCAGGACGAGCGCTTTCCGCAGCTACTATGAACTATGAACTATGAACCATGAACCATGAACAATAAGCCCCCTCACCATCCCCGCTTCGTGTCGTCTCCGCGCGGGTCGGCGCCGCCTTCGTAGCCATCAGGCGTTACCAGGATAGCGTCTACGCGTCCTATTTCGCCAATGTCCACTATTTTATAGCCTTTTTGCTCCAGCTTTGCTTTGGCGGCGGCGTCAAACGTACCGCGCTCGATCATGACCTCGTCTGGCAGCCACTGGTGATGGAAGCGTTTGGCATCGACGGCCTGCTGCATGTTCATGCCAAAGTCAAGCACGTTAAGCACGGTTTGAAATACCGAGGTAATGATGGTAGCGCCGCCGGGGGTGCCTACTACCATGTACAGCTTGCCGTCTTTTTCGATGATGGTTGGCGTCATGGAGGATAACATGCGTTTGCCGGGCTGTATAGCATTGGCCTTGCCGCCCACCAGGCCAAACATATTGGGCACGCCGGGTTTCGAGCTGAAATCGTCCATCTCGTTATTGAGCAAAAAGCCGGCGCCCTTCACAAATATTTTCGAGCCGAAACCGCCGTTCAGCGTGGTGGTGATGGACACGGCATTGCCGTCCTTATCCACTATGGAGTAATGGGTGGTCTGGTCGCTTTCGTAACCCGCAAAGGCGCCGGGCTGTATGCTGGTGCTTGGCGTCGCCGCATTCCAGCTAAAGGTACTCATGCGCTGCTTAATATAAGCGGGCTTTAAAAGACTGTCCACGGGTACTTTAAAAAAGTCCGGGTCGCCCAGGTATTTGGCACGGTCGGCGTATACCCTTCGCTCCGCCTCCACCATCAGCCTCACGGTGGAATCGCGGTTATAGCCCCATTGCTTCAGCGGATAGGGTTCAACAGATTGCAGCAATTGCAGCAGCGCCACACCTCCGCTCGATGGCGGGGGCATTTCAATTACCCGGCATCCTTTATACCTGCCAATGATGGGCGCGCGCCATACGGCATGGTAGTTTTCCAGGTCGGCCAGGGTGATCAGTCCGTTGCCGCTTTTCATCTCGGCGGCAATCTGCGCGGCAACAACACCCTTATAAAAGCCGTCGCGCCCTTTATCACGGATCAACTCCAGCGTTTTAGCCAGGTCCCGCTGAATAAGCATATCGCCGGCTTTCCAGCCCCCTTCTTTCAACAGGTAATTTTTGCCGGGATTCAGCCTGATAAATTGCGCCCGGCCGTAGTTAAGGTCAGCCGCCAGGTTTTTGGTGACGGCAAAACCCCTGCTGGCCAGGTCAATTGCGGGCTGAACCAGGTCGGCCCATTTCAATTTTCCATACTTGCGGTGCGCCTCCGCCATTCCGGCAACCGAGCCGGGCACACCTGAAGCCTGGTGGGTGGCCAGACTCATATTGGGTATTACCTTGCCGGTACTGTCCAGAAACATATTCATGCTGGCGGCAGCAGGCGCTTTTTCGCGGAAATCCAGGGCAGCTGCTTTGCCCGATGCCGACCGGTAAACCATAAAACCCCCGCCGCCGATATTGCCGGCCTGCGGATGGGTAACCTCCAGCGCGAACTGAACGGCAACTGCCGCATCAACGGCATTACCCCCCTTTTTTAGGATACCAAGCCCCACTTTAGCTGCGTCGGGCGTGGCGCAAACCACCATGCCGTTGCGGTAATGGCCCTCGTCCTGCTGTGCATTGGCGCATAAAACAGCGAAAAAACATGCGGCTAAACTGCTAAGTATAAATTTGCAGGCTGTTTTCCGGATGGCAAACCGGGAAAATTTGCTTTTCATGATTGATAAAAGATTGACTGGCTAAATTACACCATTTAGGCCCAAATATAGTTTGGGTAGTAATTTAATTACAAAGCTGAATAAACCTTTACTACGGTCCCATGTTCTAATTTTTGTTGTTGAAAGTCAGTTAATTGATGACCGGCTTTATCAGTTTACATTAAATTAAAAGCATAAAACCGCACTTTTGCCGTTTAATTGCAAAACATACCCATGAAAAAAATACTATTCAGCACATTCCTTTTATTATCAGTTTTACTCATCAGCAAACAATCAAATGCCCAGGATTATAAAACGGCCGTCGGATTAAAATTCGGCGGGTACGAGAACGGCCCCTCGATAAAATTCTTTCCCAACAATGATGTCGCATTCGAAGGTATATTAGGTTTTCGCGACCATGGCATAGTGATCACCGGGCTTTACGAAATACACCAGCAGGCGTTCAATGCGGCCGGCCTTAAGTTTTATTACGGGGCCGGCGTCCATATCGGATCGGAAAGCGCGGGGGTATATAAAACCTTCGGCGGCGGCAACGAAACATATAATACGGCACATGTTTTATTTGGCGTCGACGGCGTTTTGGGACTTGAATACAAAATCCCGCAAGCCCCTATCGCGATCAGCCTTGACTTGAACCCGCGCGCCGAGTTGGCGACAGGCCCATTTTTTGATATTGCACCGGGGTTGGGGCTGAAGTATACTTTTTAAATTTTGGGGCATTTCTGTTTCGCATGCGTTACGACAGCCTGAAGAGAGTTATGAAAGGGCATACCCACCCGTAGGGGCGACCCTCGTGGTCGCCCGGCACCCTCCAAATGGCGCGGTGTGCCCTGTGTAAAGATCATTGGTTAAGCCGTGGCGCGAGGGCAAACCCAGGGACACCCAAAAGGGGTGCCCGTACGAAGGTTTCAATAGGTAATGAACACCCGCAACCTTTTGTGAATTTCACCACAAACCGCTCCCGGTAATGTAACAAATACATCACAAAACCACCCCCGATACACCAAGCAGGTAATGTTTGTATATTAGTGCAAACTATTAACTGACCTGATGAAGAAACTTTTACTTTTTTGCGGCGTGCTGCTGCTTGCCGGATTTTGCCGCGCGCAGCAGACGTTCCCGGTTAATGGCCCCTGGGATGTGCGGCCGGGACAGTATGCGTTTACCAATGCTACCATTGTGGCCAGTGCGGGAGAGATCATCGCCAACGGTACCCTGCTGGTCAAGGACCGCGTGATCGAGGCTGTCGGCGCGGGCCTCGTCATCCCTAAGGGCTATATTGTGATCGACCTGAAAGGCAAACACATTTACCCGGGTTTAATAGATGCCTACAGCACCTACGGCATGCCTGAAGCCCCACGGGCGGCATTTCCGCAGGGCGGCGGCTTTGGTCGGGCGGCGGTTTATACCTCGACCAAACCAGGTGCTTATGACTGGAACGAGTCGGTAAAGCCGGAGATGAACGCCAGGGCGGTTTTCCATGCCGATACCAAAACAGCTGAGGAATTTAAGAAAAATGGTTTCGGTGCGGTGCAAACGCTGATACACGACGGTATTATGCGCGGTACCGGCGCCGTGGTTACCCTGGGCGAAGAGCGCGACAACGAAGTGATGCTGAACGACCAGGCCGCAGCCCATTACTCGTTCAGCAAGGGCACCGCCGCAACCAATTACCCGTCATCGCTAATGGGGAGTATAGCGTTGATCCGCCAAACTTACTATGATGCCGAATGGTACAAAAACCAGAAAGAAGAGTACAACATCTCGCTGGACGAGTTTAATAAAGAGCAGAATATACCCCAGGTTTTCGAGGTAAGCGACGCGCTGATGGCGCTGCGGGCCAATAAGATCGCTAAAGAATTCGGCAAACAATACATTTACAAAACCGACGGGAAGGAATACCGCCGTATCGATGCCATGAAGGCTACCGGCGCAAGCTTTATTATTCCGCTCACCTTTCCGGAACCTTTTGATGTGGAGGATCCGCTGGATGCCCGCAACATCAGCTACACCCAGCTGAAGGATTGGGAACTGTCGCCCACCAACCCGGCCATGCTGGAGAAAGCGGGTATCAACTTTGCCATTACCAGCTACGGGCTGGCAAAATCCACCGATTTTTGGACCAATTTGCGCACGGCTATGGACTATGGCCTAAGCGAACAGGCGGCGCTGAATGCACTAACCGTTAATCCGGCCCGCATGCTTGGCGTGGCTGATAAGGTGGGCACATTGGCCAAAGGCAAAATGGCCAACTTTATCATCACCTCGGATGACTTGTTTAAAAAAGACAACATCATTTACGAAAATTGGATCGAAGGCCGCCAATATGTGGTTACCCGCCTGGATGTAACCGACTTGCGCGGCAATTATATTTTCGCCAGCGATGCGCTGCAGGGCCTGAACATGAAGATCAGCGGTACGCCCGGCAGCTACGAAATAAATATTGAACGCACTGCCGACAGCGCACAAACCCGCGGTACCATCACCCGCAGCGGTGATATGGTAAATATTTATTTCGATATGAAAAATAAGCCGGCGGGCAACATCCGCCTAACGGGTTATATTACCAAAACATCGCCTTTAGCTTTTGGCGGCAACGGCACCATGCCTGACGGCAGCGACATTACCTGGAGCGCCACCTGGTCGGGACCTGCCATAACGCCGCCCGCCCGGAAAGATCAAACCAAACCTGACTCGACGGTCGGGCCGGTCATCTATCCGTTTATTGCTTATGGCAATAAGGAGTTGCCGAAAGCTGAAAGCGTGCTGTTTAAAAACGCCACCGTTTGGACAAACGAAAAAGAAGGCATCCTGCAAAATACAGACGTGCTGATAGAAAATGGCAAAATAAAAGCCATCGGCAAAAACCTTTCAGCCGGCAACGCTAAGATTGTTGATGCTACAGGGAAGCATTTGTCGCCGGGGATTGTGGACGAGCATTCGCACATTGCCGTTAGCGGCAGCGTAAACGAGGGCACCCAGGCAGTTACCGCAGAGGTACGCATAGGCGATGTGTTGAATCCGGAAGACATCAATATATACAGACAACTGGCCGGCGGCGTAACCACGTCGCAGATATTGCATGGCTCGGCAAATCCCATCGGTGGGCAAAACCAGGTAATCAAACACCGCTGGGGCGTGCTGCCGGAAGACCTGAAATATGAGAATGCACCGCAGTTTATCAAGTTTGCACTGGGCGAAAATGTGAAGGGCAGCAATAACAATTTTGTACCGAACTCGGTGCTGCGGTACCCGCAAACGCGCATGGGGGTTGAGCAGGTTTATGTGGACGAGTTCACCCGCGCAAAAGAATACAAAGCAGCCAGGCTGGCCAAAGGCAATACCTTGCGCCGCGACCTGGAATTGGACGCCATTGTGGAAATACTGGACGGCAAGCGCTACATCACCTGCCACTCGTATTTGCAGTCGGAAATTAATATGCTGATGCATGTGGCCGACTCGATGGGCTTTAAGATCAACACCTTTACCCACGTGTTGGAAGGCTATAAAGTGGCCGATAAAATGAAGGAACGAGGGATCAACGGGTCGACCTTCAGCGACTGGTGGGCTTATAAAATGGAGGTGGCGGAGGCCATCCCCTACAACGGCGCCATCATGCACAACGTGGGCGTTAACGTTGCCTTTAACTCCGACGATGAAGAAATGGGCCGCCGACTTAACCAGGAAGCGGGGAAAGCGGTAACTTATGGCCACATCAGTGAAGAAGAAGCATTGAAATTTGTTACCCTGAACCCTGCCAAAATGCTGCATATTGACAAATGGGTGGGCAGCATAAAGACCGGTAAGGACGCGGACCTGGTGCTTTGGTCGGGTGACCCGTTATCGGTGTACTCCGTGGTTCAGCAAACCTATATTGATGGCATACCATACTGGGACATCAGCAAAGATGCAGCCAATCAAAAGGCGATGAAGGCTGATGAAGCGCGGATCATTCAAAAGATGATCGCTGCTAAAAATAAAGGTGCAGTAACGCAAAGAGCGCCCGGGCGCAGGCCGAGGAGTGAGGAAGACGAGGATACGGATGATTAACCCCTGCCTCATAAAAGGGGGAGTTGAAGGTGGGAATGATGTGCGGATATTAGAATGAAAACTAAATTAAATAATTAGATAAATCAAAAGTCTCCCCCTTTAGGGGAGATTTAGAGGGGGTTATATGAAGAAGATATTTTTACTTTTTGGCGGATTGATAATTAGCGCTTCCCTTGCGTTTGGGCAAGCGAATATTTCGCCGGCGAGGCAGCAAACCAAGCCTGTTATTATTACCGGGGCGACGATACACGTTGGCAACGGGCAGGTGATCAATAGTGGTTACATCGCCTTTAATAAAGGAGAGATAACCGCAATAGGCGAAGGCGCCGCGCCAAACATCAATGGCGCTGATGTGGTTGACGCTACGGGCAAACAGGTTTACCCGGGCTTTATTTGCCCTATTACCACGCTCGGCCTGGTTGAAATTGAAGAAGGCGCCCGCGGCACGGTCGACGATTCGGAGACCGGTGAGCTTAATCCCGATGCACGATCCATTGTGGCTTACAATACGGACTCGAAGGTTATCCCCACAGTACGCTCCAACGGGATTTTGCTGGCGCAGCCAACGCCGTCGGGAGGAATTATTTCAGGCGAGTCGTCAGTAGTGCAACTGGATGCCTGGAACTGGGAAGATGCTGCTTACAAAGCAGATATCGGCATCCACCTGACCTGGCCGGTTGCGCGCGTACAAGGCCGCAGGCGCCCGGTAGCTCCGGGGACCGGGCCGCAGGAATCGCCCGCGGAGCGCGCGCAAAAGGCCATGGATGCTATTTACAACCTTTTTTCGGAGGTTAAGGCCTACTCAGAAATTGCGAAGCCGGAGGTAACCAACGTCCGGTTTGAGGCGATGCGTGGTTTATTTAACGGCAGCAAAAAGCTGTTTGTAAACGCCGATGGCGCAAAGGAGATTGTGCAGGCGGTGTCGTTTGCAAAAAAGTTCGGATTATCGCTGGTTATTGTTGGCGGGAATGAGTCGTACCTGGTTACCGAAGTTTTAAAAAACAACAATGTACCTGTCATCATAAAAGAAACACAAAGATTGCCTGATAAGGATGAAGATGATGTTTACCTGCCCTATAAACTCCCTAAAATACTACAGGACGCAGGCGTTTCCTATGGTTTAACGGGCATCGGTTTCTGGCGTCAGCGCAACCTGCCTTTCGAGGCTGGCGAAGCGGTTGGCTACGGATTAACCAAAGAACAGGCGCTCAGCATGATCACCATCAATAACGCCAAAATTTTAGGGATCGATAAAACTACCGGAACACTGGAAATAGGGAAAGATGCCAACCTTTTCATCTCCACCGGCGATGCGCTGGACATGCTGACGCTGGATGTTACCAAAGCTTTTATACAGGGCCGTGATATTAACCTGGATAACCTGCATAAGCAGCTTTATAAAAAATTCAGCGATAAGTATGGGTTGAAGACGGACTTGTAAGAAGGATTGGTGAGATTTACGAAGTTTTAAAAACTTCGTAAATCTTAAATTATGCCTTTTGCAAACACCACGTCGTCATGCAGCGCAGGTTTTGCACATTGGTAGTTTTAATAGGCTCGTGCAGTCGGGCATCCAGCATTTTGGTATAGTGCAGCAGCATTTGCTCATTCACCAAAAACCGTTCGGAACCATCCGGCAGCAAGTAACGGCCATTGCCGGTGGGTAATACAAGCCCTCCAAGGCCGATATCAGAGGCTAACCGTGCAAACAAAAAGCCACCTGGTTTCAGTACCCGCCACATGGAGTACAGCATACTTTCAAAATGAACCTCCCTGTCGGCGAAATGCAGCACGGCGCTACTGATCACCAGGTCGAAAAAGTTGTCATCAAAGGGCAGGTTTTCAGCCGCGGCGACTTTGAAATTGTTTGAGGGAAGGGCCGGGGCCAGCGTTTTAGCTAAATGCTTTACTGTATCCACCGCTTCCGGATTTGGGTCCACTCCATATACTTCAAAGCCATTCTGCAAAAAATAAACCAGGTTGCGTCCGCCGCCGCAGCCTGCATCCAGTATTTTGCGGCAATTATCGTAAGTGCCCTTCAGTAATTGATCGAAGAGGTAGATATCGATGTTCCCGAATTGCTGTAGCAGGTTTTTTTGCATGGAATTGTTTGTGCGGGCAAATTTAGACGGAACTTTTTAGATACGGGGCATTTGGTATGAATTACCGTTCCGGACCCGACTATTATCCAGGGTTTAAGTTGTCCCGCACCTGCTCAAAGCTGATCTGTTTAACTATCGTCCCGTTTTCAAATACAGTTTGAAGGTGATCTTTATACTCAGGCTGTTCATTTTGATTAACGGTTTTAAATACGCCGTCTATTTTAACCAGTTTAAGCAGCCCCGCCTTGCTCTTTTTAAAGCTTTCGGTGATGTTTCCGTGGACGTCCATTTCGGTTGGGCTCTTTTCCACATTAACTTCTTTCCCGTTAATCACCGCGTGGCTGCACTTCAGCGCAAAGCGTTGCGTGTCGCGGTCAACCTTTTGCAGCAACGCGCCGCCCATGCCTAACGCCAGGTTTTCAGCGCTGATGCCATTTTGTTTCAGGGCAAGATAGATTTCTTTTATCGCTTCATAATTCACTCCGTCTCCCTGTATCACACGCACTTGCGGTGGTAAAACCTTAAAACCTTTTTCGTTGACGGTATACCCGAATTTATTAAACAATATCTCAAATATTTTTAGCAGGGTCATCACCGGGTCTCCGCTATCGGGGCGGATTACCAGTGTGCCCTTGCGGTTCAGTATTTCGGCTTTTAGTTCCTCGCCCCAGTATTCCTCGCAGGCTTTAAAAATGTTGTAGCTGTCGGATACGCAGGCAATCGTTCCTTCGGGAAATGTTCGCAATACATGTCTGAACACTTCCAGTTCGCCCTCTTTTCCCAATAAAGTACAAATGCTGTGCTCTGTGGCCGGAATACTTAAGCCATATACTTTTTTCGCGTTATAATAGTTGATGGCCATCCCCGATCCAGCCAGGTTGTCGCTCCCGTTGAAATTTAGTAAATGGGCCGCGCCGCCTAATTTGGCACTCTCCACACTGCTAACACCCCTGAAACCAAAATCATTCAACACAAAATCAATGGCAGGTTCCGATCCTTTAGCGGCTGTTTCTTCAAAATACCGGGTCACTACTTTGCGTATCTGGTTACTTAACGTTGCAACGGTGCAGGGGTACCATACCTGCATCAACAGCGTTTCTAAAAAGTTGGTCAGCCAAAAACATTCCGGGTCGGTGTTTTCAATCGTCATCAGCACATTACCGGTCGGTACGGCTGTTCCTTCGGCAACGGCTTTTATTTTAACCGGCAGGCGACCCTGGTACTTATCCAGGATATACTGGAATTTGCTTTTATCAAATACGTCATCCCTCCCGAAAACTTGCGGCAAAAAGCCTTCGGCCTCATCCAGGTCCTGCTGGGTGAATGCCTGGCCCTGCAGGTATTCCTTTAAAAAATATTGAAGGCCGAAGAATACGGTTTCATTAAACATTCCGCCGCGGCTTTCCAGGTAACTGTATATCTGCGTAGTGCCGGGATAATATAATTTATGGTGGGCATATTTATAGGCATCAGCCAGTAAGATCAGATTTTCGCGTTTCATGACATAGGGATTTTCACCAATTCAATATTCTTCGAAACCGGCATATTGCAAATGTATCAATTGCGGAGAAACTCTGTTTTATAGAAACGTCGCTTTAAAAGTCAGTAAACTTCTGCCGATATTTACCTCAATGAATCCCGATACACCGGTTTACCTGGAATTCCTCCGCAAAACGCTAATGCCGCTGCCAGGCTGTAGCGAAAAACTTTGCTATGGCACGCCCGGGTTTTATGCAGGAAAAAAGCTATTTGCACGGATGAAGGAAGACGGCGAAACACTGGTAGTGCAATCCTTTGAGCGGGATAAGTGGATGGAGACCGACCCGGAAACTTTTTTCATTACGGACCATTACCTCAATTACGACTATATGCTGATCAGCCTGAAAAGAGTTGCGCCAGACGACCTGGTGAGCCTGTTGCTGACGGCCTGGCGTAACCGTGCGACAGACAAGCTGATAAAAGAATTTGAGGCCCAATTAAAAATTATATGATCACCTCGACCGAAAACGCCGAACACTATACCTGGGGAAATAATTGCGATGGTTGGCCGCTGCTCCGTTCGGACAGCCTAAGCGTCATACAGGAGCGGATGCCGCCCGGAACCAGCGAGCAATTACATTACCATGATCGTGCCCAGCAGGTGTTTTATATTTTATCGGGCACCGCAATTTTTGAGGTAGATGGGCAAATAGAAACCGTGAATGCTAATCAATCCATCCATATCCCGCCGAAAGCCAAACACCGGATTTCGAACAATGGTGCTACTGATTTGCACTTCCTGGTCATCTCGGAGCCAAAGTCGCAGGGGGACAGGGTGAATTTAGAATGATAGAAAACGCTACGCGTTAACCGCTTTTGGGAATTGCAGTATCAATTGCGGGTCGGGAATGTTTTTGCGGTATTTTTCTTTTTCATCTAAACTGCAAACGCCGGGATAATCGCCCTGCTTGCCCTCAATATCAAATATCAGCTGGAAGTGCAGGTGCGGCGGCCAATGGCCATTTTCCGTAATGTCTCCCAGCGTTGCTATCTGCTCGCCGGCCTGTATTGGCTGGCCCACGCTTAACGCGTTCAGGCTTTTGCGGCTCAGGTGGCCGTAAAGGCTATGCAGTTTCAGTCCGCCTTCAAGGTCGTGTTCTAAAATAACGGTCGGGCCGTAATCGCCAAAATTGTCATTGTCTTTAAAGCTATGCACTTTTCCCTTTAGCGGGCTATATACCGGCGTGCCGGCTGACGCCCAAATATCAACACCCAGATGATGCCGGCGCGGAACCGGGCCCTCGTTAAAAAGCGGACTATGGGCGTAAATATTCCGGTTTTCCATATAACCGCCAAAGCCGTACACACAATTGTTATCCGCCAGCTTTTCCCTTATCCAGCGACTGAATTTTTCAGTATCCGCAATAGTGGCCGCGTCCAGATCTTTATTGCCGATAGTAAGGTCAAACTGGTACAGGCGGTCCGTGCCGGCATTAAAATCTACCACCTTGCCAATGTTTGGGCGATGTTCTTTTACAAAAGCAGCTAACAGGTGCGAGGCGCTCATCGTCATCTATTCGGTTTCGGGTTGGCGATCTTCTTTACTTATTTTTTCAAACAGTTTATCCATCCGTTCCACATAGTCGCCGGTGTCATCAATAAAAAACTCCAGCTGCGGAATGATCCTTACCTGGTCCTTTATCCGCGCGCCCAGTTTGTAACGTATCTCGTTGCCATGCAGCTTAATATTTTGCAGCGCGTGCTGCGGATCCTGGTTATTAAAAAAGCTTAAAAATATCCTGGCAATGGCCAAATCAGGCGTTACCCTTACCTTAGTAATCGTAATCAGGGTGTTGGGCAAATAGTTAACCCCCTCGCGCTGAAAGATGGCCGCGAGGTCCTGCTGAATTACGCCGGCAAATTTTTGTTGTCTTTTCGATTCCATGTTCTCCTCCCAGGGTAAAAGCTGAAAGCTCAAAGCTAACATCTTTCATCCAATTTTGTAACCGTTTGTGTTTTTTTTGGAGGTTTTGCCGCCTTCGGGCCTTAAAAAGCTTCCGGCTTTGGTCTTTCAGCTTTCCGCTCAATTACACATATCCCGCGGTATCTCTTTTGTTATTTTTAACAGCTTATTTACTACCAGCGTACTGTCATATTCCGCCCCCAGACCGTCCTTACCCGAACGTACCTTCACTCCTACAACCTCGATATACACCGGCTCGTAAGGTTTTTCAAATTTCAACTGCGAATATTGCAGTTCCAGTTGTTTACAGCTGTCGGCAACCCAGTATTCGTGCCCGGTACTGCATTCGGTAAAGCTTTGCTCTCCGGCGCCGAAACTGTAAACGCCTTTAAACGTTACGTCGGCCGTGTTATGGCCGTTATTATTTTTGCAGGAATATACGCCAATAGCAATTAATACAATCAAATACCTGGTAAAACTACGCCGCATATAATAAAATTACAAATCCTGTTTTATATCGTTCAGCCCTTTTATGCTTAGCCGGGCACTAATACCCGAAGCTATTACTGCAATAACGTTTACCGTTAAAAACACCAGCACAAAATCGCTGAACTTGAGCGCAACCGGGTAAGCATCGATGATGGCCTGCCCGCTTCCCATCTTTATCAGCCCGTAACGCTGTTGCAATATACAAAAAACAAGTCCGAAAACGATACCGGCGACACAGCCTATGGCGGATATCATCATTCCCTCAAAAAAGAAGATGCCTTTTATTAATTTTTTACCGGCGCCAAGACTGGTTAAAATAGCGATATCTTTTCGCTTATCGATCACAAGCATGGTTAACGAGCCGATAATATTAAATATTGCAATAATTAATACAAAAATCAATATCATAAAAATAACCACATGCTCATAATTCAGGGTTTTGTAAAGCGACGTATTCTGTTGCTTCCGATTTTTTACATTAAAATCCTTGCCAATCCTGCTTTGAATTGACTGCTGAGCGGCATCAATATCAGTGCCGTTTTTGTAATTGATGTCCAGTGCCGATACATTTTCCGGCTGGTCCAGCAGGTCGCGGACAAAACTGAGGGGGGCTATTACAGTTTTATCATATTCCTCGCCAACGGCAAAAACGCCGGAAGGCGTTATAGACCGCACGTTAAATTCGCTTAAGAGGCCTAAGCTATTTGCTGTGCGTTTTGGCGTATAGATCTCCATAGGCGACAAAACGCACAGCAAATAGCTTAGAAGGTCATTTTGTACTTCGGATCCGATCACGGCATAATCCGTGCTGTCGGAGTGCAGGGTAAAGGAGCCTACCTGTACAATGCTGTCGAGCAGCGGATTTTTCAAAAAGTCATCGCTCACGCCTTCAATCGTACCCACAAACGGCTTTTCATCATAACGCATCAGCGCTTTTTCCTGCAGGGTCTCCGTTACGGAAAAAACTTTTGGATCGCGCCGGAGGGAATTGAAATAAGTTGTATTGGGGTTGAATGTTTTGCCAAGTTTGGGCTCAATTCTGATCTCGGGGCTAAAATTGCTGTAAAGCGAAAGGATGGTTACCTCCAAACCATTGAATCCTGATAAAATAATGATAAAAGCGGCGCTGCCAATAAATACCCCCAGCATCGAAATGCCCGAAATAATATTGATCGCATGCATCTTCTTGCGCGAGAACAGGTACCTTTTGGCGATGTAAACGGAAGTGTTCAATTCATCAATTATTTGGTTAGTGTGGTAGGGGCTGAAAATCTTCAGCCCGTGCAATTATTGTGTTAGCGCGTTAGGGGTTGAAAATTTTCAACCCGTACATGGTAGGAGCTGAAAATCTTCAGCCCGTGCAATTATTGTGTTAGCGCGTTAGGGGTTGAAAATTTTCAACCCGTACAATTATTAAATTATTAATTGGGCTCATCAAGTTAAAAAGGGGTTAGTTTGTTTTTCGTGGCCGATAGTTGTTTCGGGGCCGTGGCCAGGGTAAACGGTACAATCATCAGCCAGGGCGAAAAGTTTTTGTTCGATATTGTCAATTAATTGGGTGAAATTACCGCCGGGAAGATCGGTGCGCCCGATGCTGCCGCGAAATAAAACGTCGCCACCGACCAGCAGATTATCTTTTGCATCGTAAAAACATAAATGTGCCGGCGAGTGGCCGGGGGCAAAAATTAATTTCAACTCCGTATCGCCGAAATAAATGCTGCCCTCATCAGGTAAAAATTCATCAGGTATTGGCGATGGGTCATAACGAAAACCCATTGATGGCGCATAAGCGATAACAGCTTCCAATAAAGGCAGCTCACCAATGTGAAATTTTGGTTTTAAACCATATTGGTCAAAAACAAATTTATTACCCAGTACATGGTCGATATGGCAATGGGTATTGAGCAACAGTACCGGCTTTAGCCGATGATCGCGGATAAAGTTAACCACAGCGTTTTGCTCACGGCTGGTTTCCATACCGGGGTCGATGATCACACATTCCCCTGTTTCATCATACAAAATATAGGTGTTTTCCTGGTACGGGTTGTTTGCAAAGGACTGAATGCTGGCCATAAGGCAAAAATACGATTTTTGATTTCGGAATTCGAATGTCGATTTGGCCAGCCTTACGAAGTTTTAAAAACTTCGATTTCTAATTTCTTTCGCTTCGGGCGAAAATCACTCCCTCCGCGTAGTATCCGGCTTATATTCAAGCTTTGCCGCTTTATACCATTCCTCATCGCTGGCTGAGTGCCAGCTTATCCATTCTTCATCGTTCATTTTGGCACGCCAGCCCAGCGAGCGCATCGCATCCGGGCCAACGGGGTGGCGCAGCTGCCAGGTGTCGCTCCCGGCTATTTCCAATATCTTTTCGGCTACCAGTGCCGGGGGCGTCGGTGTTTTCAAAGCAGCTTCAAACACATTGCCAAACCGGTTTACCTGCGGGTAAATGGATTGGCCGCCTGCCGTAATGTCTCTGGCCATTTTAGTGTCGATGATGCCCGGCTCAACTATCGCCACCCTCACATTGTAGGGTTTTACTTCCTGCGCCAGCGCCTCGCTAACGGCCTCAAGGGCGAATTTACTTGCCGCGTAGGGCCCTAAGGGCGTGTTCGAGATCTTCCCGGCAATGGAAGTAACGTTGATGATGCAGCCGTGGCGATTTTCGCGCATTTGTGGCAACACTGCCTTAATGCAACGCACCGCTCCAAAATAGTTTGTTTCCATAATAGCCTTAAAATCACCCAGGGGCACTTCTTCGATGGAGCCATGATATTCAATGCCGGCATTGTTAACCAGTACATCTACCAGGCCGTTCTCTTTTATGATGGCGTGAATGCCGCTTGTTACCGACTCGTCATCATCCACATCCATAGCGGAAATAACTATCGGCAAACCTTCATCAACGATCATTTGCTTAAAATCAGCCGCATTTGCCGGATTGCGCATCGTAGCGAAAACTTTATAGCCGGCGCGGGCAAAGGCCAGGGCCGTTTCAAGACCGATGCCTTTGCTGGTACCTGTGATAATAACTGATTTCATGGTAATGAAAGTAATATGACTAACCCGGCTGGGTTACCGTTTGAAAAATATTTGGATGCCTGTCGAGGATTGCGTATTGAGGAAAATGATAATAATTTACAATAATTTGGTTGATAATTCACAACTCAAAACTGACGCCAAGCACATCGGACGCAATTTTATTCTTTAACTCATACACCAGTTCGTAACGTTTATCATTATTGAAAGCAAACATCATCACCATTTTATTAACGGGATCAATAATGAAATATTCCTTTACACCGGCTGTTTCGTAAATGGTCTTTTTCTTTATGGTATCATGTATCCTGTTGGTTGAAAGCACCTCGAAAATAATATCGGGGGCACCGTATACGCCGTCATCAAGAATAATCTGTTTATTTTCATTCATTACCACAAAAACGTCAGGCTGTATCACTGATTGCTCCCCTTCAAAATACACATCTGTGGGAGCTCCAAGTACCACCCCTGTGTTTAATTCTGCTAATAAATTATACAGCAATGCGGATAACTTTATTGCAACAAATTGGTGTTTTGTGCTTGGTGCAGGTGTCATGATCAAGGTATTATACAATACCTCACACCGTGTCCCTTCGGGTAAACTCCGATAGATGTCGATTGCAGTTGCCGGTATAGTGGTATGCATTTTTTATGTTTATGCTAATTTAAGTAATATTAGTTGAATGTTAAAAACTGAAATTTTGTTTGACAGGGTTCATAGCTGCAAAGCCTGTTATTTTTGTCTGACTTTACATGTGTTTCCCCACAGGTAGCTTTCGGAATTCGGATTTTATATATCCACCACATCCCTCTTCTTTTTATGCTTCATCCGTTTTGGTAAAAACTCAAGTATCTCGTTTTTCAGCGCCTCTATGAGCCGGCGCTTCAAAAAGTTGCGCTGTATCACCACGCTTACTTCCCGTGCCGGCTCCGGCGACTTAAAATAACGCACCCTATCCAGTTGCTTATCGCTCAGGTCGGCCAGGGCCAGTTCCGGCAAAATGGTAGCGCCGTTGTTTTGATCAACCATGCGTTTAAGCGTTTCAACGCTGCCGGTATTGTATTCAAAATGTTTAAGTCCCGGTGTGGTTTTACGGTGCCGGCAGATATTCAGCACCTGCTCGCGCATGCAGTGCCCTTCGTTCAGTATCCATATTTCTTCCATATCGATGTCTTCCGGGCTAATGCCTTTTTTTTTGGATAGCTTGCTGTTTTTGGAGACGTAGGCCACGAAATTTTCGTAAAAAACCGGTATTTCCGTGAGGCTGCTGTCATGCAGCGGTGTGGAGAGGATTCCGCAATCGACGGTGCCCGACTTTAATTCCTGTATGATTTGCTCTGTAGTTTGCTCGCTCACAATGAGTTTTACCTGCGGATATTTCGCGACGAAGCCATGTAATATCTTTAGCAGGAGATAAGGCGCGACAGTAGGGATGATCCCGACCTTCAGTTCGCCGGATAACTCCCGCTGGCGGTCGGTGATGATCTCCCTGATCTTTTCTGCCTCCGAAAGCATCACCCGCGCCTGGGCGATGATCTCGCTGCCAATCTCGGTCGGGATAACGGGCTGCTTGCTGCGGTCGAATAATTTAACACCCAGTGTATCCTCCAGCTTCTGTATCTGCATACTCAGCGTGGGCTGGGTAACAAAGCATTTTTCGGCCGCAGATACAAAGCTTCGGTAAGTATCGACGGCGACGACGTATTCGAGTTGGGTGAGGGTCATATCGTTTTTGTTGTTAGAGCGCCAGGGTCGGGAATCAGGATTCAAGAGCCAGGATTCAAGATATAAGAGGCCAATCGAAACCTAAGCAGGTTTTATCTTGACTCTTGAATCTTGACTCATAGATTTCCTCTATTCAAATGTAGTAAATTATTACTTTTCTCTATTGAACTATTTTTTGAAGTTTGGCACAGTCAACTGCCCGCTTTTTGCGAAAAAAAAACCGCCGCACAAACAAGCGCGACGGTTCCAAAGGTAATTATTAAAAATTTTATGGGTTAAGCGGGTTTTTATCCCACCAGAGTTTGGTGCCGCCATTATCAAGGCCGCCCAATTCGGTAACGCCGGTGGCAACACCTTTGGCGTTCACTTTATATTCGTTTGAAGTAAAGGGCAAACGGCGCACATAACCTGTGGTAGTGATAAGGCCCCCGCTGTCATTTTCCTTGATCAGAAATTGCTTCGGATATCCTGTGCGGCGAAAGTCTGTCCATGCTTCCTGTCCGTCGGGATAAATGGCCAGCCATTTTTGGGTGATGATCCTTTGCAGGTTCAACTCAAAGGTTGCACCGGCATCCCATTTAATGGTGACATTATTAAGGTAGGGGTTACCAGCAGGGATATTATTCGAAGCATCAGCAGGGTCAACATAAGGTTGAGCAACGCTTGAGGCATCGCCCAGGTAGCCTGCAGGCATGGCTACGCCTTTTTCGTCAAATGACGATTGTACGCCCTGCTCATAAAAGGATTGCGCACTTCCGCCGCCCATGTTCCAGCCGCGCAACGCGCCTTCAGCCCGCAGGAAATAGCTTTCCGAGCCCGACATAATTTGCATCGGCGTAGAGGCCTGCACATTCAGGAGCGAAAAGTTGATATATTTCGGTGTAGTGATACTGATACCGCTGCGGATCGCTTCGTAAGCCGCCGGGTTATCCACCGATTTAAGAAAGTAAGCGCCTTCACGGGGATCTTTGTAGCCTTCCAAAACAGATTGCATAGGCGCACCCATGCTGATATCCTGGTAAGCATTGGTGATGTTCCACAAAGCATTCTGGTAGCTTAGGCCGTTCACCTGGTTCAACAATACTGCGTCTGCTTTACCCTGTAAAAGGCCATTAGGTTCGGCAACAGCTTTTTCGGCCTGGGTTTTGGCGGTTGCCGGATCGGCATAAACAATGTGCATGGCTAAGCGAAGCCGGAGTGTATTGGCAAATTTTATCCATTGCTTGTAATCGCCTCCAAAAAAATAATCGAACGGCTTAAACGGCTGCGAACCGGGATTTGCTTTTACAAAGGCGTTCAACGTCGTTACTGCTGTATCCAGCTCGTTAAAAAAGCGGTTGTAGATATCTTTCTGGGCATCGTAGGGAATATAAAAGGCCGACGAGCCAAATTGCGAATACGGGATTGGCCCGTAAATATCAGTAATGCGGTGCATCCCCTCTACTTTGAGGATAAGTGCAACAGCTACAAAGTGCGAATCCTGGGGCCTGGCTAATTGTTCAACCTTGAGCCAGTCGTTCAGGATATGCTGGTTGCCCAGGTCAAATGCCTGGCTGTTCCAGTCGTAACGCATAAAGTAAGTGGCATTATTGGGGCCAAAGCCATAATCAGGCGAGGCCATGTAGCCGCAAAAAATATCAGCGTTCAGGTTTTGCTGTATCTGGTAAATATAATCCACCGGGCTGGCAATGTTTTGCTCCATATCCGGCAAAAACCCCGCAATATATTGAAAGTCGCCCGCTGCCTGTTGCTGCGTCACCTTGCTTGGGTCGGTATTAAAATTTTTAAATTCCTTTGTGCAGGAGCTTATGGTCAAAACGCCCAGCAAGCCCGCCCAAAATATCCTGCTTTGTTTATATATCTTTTTCATTTTAAAATGTTTTTAATTCGTAATTAGAATTTCGCGGATATATTAAATCCAAATGACCGCACGCTTGGCTGGCCAAAAAGGTCCAGGCCCTGCAAAGTATTGTCGGTTGACAAAGTTGTTTCCGGATCATATGGCGCTTTCAGGTAAAGGAAGAACAGGTTACGGCCGGTAAAAGCGATCCTGATATTATCCACCTTGTTATTGAAAACTTTACCAGGAATGGTATAACCCACCGATAATTCCCTAAAACGGATATTGGTTGCCGAATACGCATATTGGGCCAGGGCACCTGAACGGCCACCTATTGCTTCGTAGTAGGTTTGCGCGTACATTTTGGTGCCATTAACCACTACTCCGCCATTATCGCGGGCCGTTGCCGATGCCTGCGATACGCCGTAAGCATCAAGGTAAGCGTCGGTCATGTCAACTACTTCACCGCCAAAACGGCCGTCAATGGTAAATGCAACGTCAAGTTGTTTAAACCTCAGGGTATTTGTCCATCCCAATATAAAATTCGGGTTGGTATTGCCAATATCCCTAAAACTATTTGCATCATTGATCACCTGCGGTCTTCCCCCGCTTACTATAATATTACCCGACGCATCGCGCTGGAAGTCGCTTACGTACAGTTCGCCGAACGGCTTGCCAACCCTTGCCTCAAGCTGGTAAGAGTTGAACGAGTTGTTGAAGGTGAATATCGTTTGCGGACCGTTTTGCGGATCGGTATATAAAGCTATCACTTTATTTTTGTTAAGCGAGAAGGTGAAGTTGGTGGTCCACATGAAATCGTGCGAGAAGTTATTTTTATAACCCAGGCTGCCTTCAAAGCCTTCGTTTAATACGTTACCGCCGTTTACATAACGCGAGGTGTATTTGGATGCACCCGATGTAGCCACATTAAACAGTTGGTTGTAGCTGTTGGTGTGGTAATAAGTAGCATCAAAACTTAGGTGGTCATTCGCGAAACGCCATTCTGTACCTAACTCAAATGAGTGTGTTGATTCTGGCTTTAAATTTCCAAGCGGCTGGGTTAGGTTTTGGTTAAGGAAACCATTGCTCAGCGTATACTGCGCCGGTGTGCTCACAAACGCAGGGATACTGTTACCCACGATGGTATATGAAGCACGTATTTTACCGTATGTTATAAATTCGGGCATTTTAAACATGCTGCTCAGTACATCGCTCAAACCGACTGAAGGGTAGAAGAACGAATTGCTTGGTGTGAAGGCCAGCGCCGACGACCAGTCGTTACGTGCGGTAACGTCGAGAAACAGGTATTTTTTGTAGCCAAAATCCACACTGGCAAAAAGCGATTGCAGCTGGCTCTCGGTTTTGTTGGTTTGGTTAAACGGATCGCCGTTTTGCAGCGTAACGTTTGAGACATTAAAATAATTATCAATATTATTTAGATGGCCGCCAAAACCCAGCGAGCTGTTCTGATCGTCTTGAACGCTGGCGCCCAGGGTACCAGTGATGTTAAAGTCGCGCGAAAGATCTTTATTTACATTCAGCAAAAGGTCGCTGTACACCTGGTTAGTTCCTGAGCTGGTGTATGCATAGCTGCCTGCCAAACCCGAAAAAAGTGTGGTACTTCCTGCATAAAGCTTTTGGTCGCTCGTCAGGTCGGCTTTATCTACATTGATACGGCCCTGTATATTCAGCCAGTTGTTGATCTGGTATTTAACCGATACGGTTGCCAGCAAGCGGTTGATTCCCTGTGTGTTTGGGTTGCGGTATTGTATCCAGTAAGGGTTTTCGGTAAGGTCGCCTGATGGAGCGGTATAAGCTTCGATCCAGTTGGGCAGGTTTATGTTGCGGCCCGCGTCAAACGATTCAAAGTTTTTATACTGGTTAAAATCAACACCGCGCGGAAACAGGTATACACTGGTTAGCGGGTTGAAATAAGTTCCCGACGTAGCGCGGTCTGTCGCATCCTGGAATATATAACTGCCGCTCACGTCAATGGTCATTTTGTTGTTCAGCAGCTTGACGGTGTTGCGCACGGTAATATTGTTTTTGTTAAAGATGTTGCCCGGCTCAATACCTGTTGCATGCGTATTGGCGTAGGAAACATAGAACTGGTCATTTTCATTTCCTGCTGTGGCAGTAAACGAATTGATGGTAGTAACACCGGTTTGGAAGAAGTCTGAGGGCTCCCCATTCGGTGTACCGGACGATTCTCTTGCGCCCCATGAGTTGAGCGAGTTGGTACTGGTTGCCAAACTGTCGCCACGGGAATATTCTGTCTGCAGCTTCGGTACTAAAACTGCTTTGGCAAAGGTGGTATTTGAATTAAAGCTGAAGGTTGGCTTACCTGCTTTGCCCTTTTTAGTGGTGATGAGGATAACACCATTGGCAGCTGCACTGCCATAAAGTGCAGAAGCCGAGGCACCTTTCAGTACGCTGATGCTTTCGATATCATCAGCGTTGATGTTGGAGATACCGTCGCCATTGTCGTTTCCGTATGAAAATACACCGGTGGGCTGGGTGCTTGTGAGTGGCTGCAGCGGAACGCCGTCAACTACGTATAACACATTACTGCTGCCGTAAATGGATTTATTACCGCGCAATACAACTTTTGTTGAACCGCCCGCGCCAGACGAACTCTGGGTTATTTGTAAACCCGAAACTTTGCCGTCCAGGCTGTTTACAAAGCTGGGGTCTTTTGAAACTTCCAGTTCCCTGCCCGACACGGTTTGCTGGTCGTAGCTCAATGATGCTTGGCTTTTGGTGATACCCAGGGCAGTTACAACAACTTCGGTAAGTGCGTTTGCAGAGGCTTTCATGGTTATGTTAAGGGTGGTCTCGTTCCCTACGGTTACCTCTTTTGTTGTGTAACCGATATAGGTAAACACCAAAACGTCGCCCGGGTTGGCATTGATGCTGAAATGACCGTTAACGTCTGTTTGCCCTCCGCTTGTTGTCCCTTTTATGCCTACGCTTACCCCGACCAGCGGCATCCCGGTTGAGTCACTGACGGTCCCGGTTATTTTTTGAATTATTGCCGTGTTTTGCTGATCGGGGACCGCCGTGGGGACGGAACCGCCCGTTACGATCAGGTTGTTTTTGTACACGGAAAAATGGAGGCCGGTTTGGTCGGATATCTCGGCAAGAACCTGTTTTACAGGTAAGTTTTTGCAGTTGATTGATACCAGCTTTTCGCTGTTGATCTCGCTCCGGTCGTAATGAACGTCTAAGCCGGTTTGCTTGCTAACACTGGCCAGTACATCTTCCAATGGTTTTTTCACCATGTTCATCGTCAATTTGGCATTGACCTCGCTATCGACCATCGCAGTTGACGGTTGGGCTATACTACCCATCGGGGCCAGCAGCACTGCCATGCAACAGATCTTTAAAAATTGTAGAGTGATTTTCATATTTAATGTTTAGTTAAGTGTGATGTTGTTGTTAACTATGGTGTACGACGAAATTCCTTCAGTAAGGCAGACGGTTTTAAGCACGTCGTTAAGCGATTGCGCCTTAAAGGTGCCGGTGTAGCTCCAATTGCTGTGCCTGCTATTGTTTTTGATGACGACATTGAAACGGTTCTCGATAGAATTAAGCACTTCGTCCATTGTGGCATCCTTAAAGGAAAGCACCCCATCCTTCCACGAGGTTATCGGCGTTTCATCATCGAAACCACCTTTTTGCAAATCGCCTGATTGTTTGTTAAGTACCACCTGCTCATGCGGCAGTAATATTTTGGGGGCGTTCAATTTGTGCGATGGGTGCAGGTCCTCAACCTTTATCTTTCCATGCAGCAACGAAATGGACACCTTGTTCTCTTTGGCATAGCTGCGAATATTAAAGGCCGTTCCCAAAGCGGTAGTTGCAAACTTTGGGGTGTAAACGGTAAACGGACTGGTTTTATCTTTTGCCACTTCAAAAAGCGCCTCGCCTTCATCCAGGTAAACGGGACGTTTGTGATTGGCAAATTTTACCGGGTAGCGGAGCGTGCTGGAGGCATCAAGCGTGATCAGGCTTCCGTCAGCCAGCTTGATCTTATCGGTTATGCCTTTTTGGGTTTGCACATAAACCCACCCCTTGCTGATGTGTTGGCTCACCCCGTTTTGTTGAGCAAGGTCGTCAGCAGCATGTTTTTTTACGTGGACAACCCATATCGCTGCTGTGGCACACACCACCGCCACTGATGCTGCAACGGCCAGCCAGCGATAATTTCTTCGCCGGCCGATCACCGGTACAGCGCCTATTTCAAGGTCAACCCGGTTTTTGACTGCTGAAAGCTGATCTTTTATAAAGATTTCATCGAGGTTCGCCTCATCTGCTTCGGTTACCGTCGAAAGCCAGTCTTCGATCAGTTGTGCCTCTACTTCCGTGCAGGCGCCCCGCCGGTATTTTTCAAGCAGAAGCTTTAATTCCTCTGTATCCAATTTTAGTTCGTTTTATAAGGAAGTCGAACTTTTTGGACGATGGTACTATCGGGATCGAAAAAAAATTATTTGGCGAGGTATAAAAAAAGAAAAAACAGGACAACGTCAACACTCATATAATTAACGCGCAATATCCGCAGCGCTTTGGAAAGTTGATTTTTTACCGTTTGCGGCGAAAGGTTTGTTTTACTGGCAATATCGCGGGTGGTTTGGTGCTCATAGCGGCTCAGGATAAATATCTCGCGCATTTTTTCGGGTAGTTTGTTTACGGCGAGTTCTATCTCCTGTAATTTTTTGCGATTGTCGATCCTGTCAGTTATTACCGCCTCATCGATGGTCATAAATTCGGCCAGCTCTGCTAAATACTTCTGGTACTTTACGTCCAGGCGGTACAGATCGATAATTTTGTAGCGGGCAGCTTGGTACAGGTAAGCTTTGATGGATATTTCAATATTCAGTTGTGCCCTGTTCTCCCAAAAACTTACAAAAATATCCTGTAAAACATCGTTGCAAACCTCCGGGTCTTTTAGTTTATGCAGTAAATAAATGTATAATGGCTTACTGTATTGCGCGTAAATAGTGTTAAAAGCCGAAAAATTATCGCTTCTCAGATCGGTTAATAATTGTATGTCGGTGCACGTGGCTTTCATCGGCAATTCCATGCGATAAGGCCCTAAAGGTAGAAATTTAATAATATTAATTTAACAAAAAGTTTGCTAAATGATCACCTGATTTTTACCCTTAGTGTATTGAATACAATAATATGGGGAAGAAAAAAGCGCAAGCCGGTCCCAAAGCCTTCAACTAAATACCATGGAATCAAAACTAATCCCGGTCCCTGCTCAGCTTGGTAAATGTCAGCGGGTTTTCCTCCAGCTCCATCGTTTCGCGGCGGTGTTTAACAATGTGCATGGCGGTAAACATGGCTTCGCGGAAAGACACTTCGGAGGCCTTATTCTTCCCTGCAATATCATAAGCAGTTCCGTGGTCGGGGGAGGTGCGTACAAAGTTTAAACCTGCCGTAAAGTTAACCCCGGATTCAAAGGCGATCTGCTTAAAGGGGATCAGGCCCTGGTCGTGGTACATGGCCAGCACAGCGTCAAACTGCATATAGCTGCCATTGGCAAAAAAACCATCAGCGGGATATGGGCCAAAGGCAAGTATATTATTGTTCCTGGCTTCTTCCAGCGCCGGGGTTATAATAGTTTGCTCCTCCGGGCCGATCAGGCCGTTATCGCCGGCATGCGGGTTAAGCCCCAAAACCGCGATCCTGGGTTTGCGCACCCAAAAATCATTACGCAAGCTGTGGTCCATCAGCTTCAGTTTAGTCACAATCTTTTCAGCGGTGATGCTTTCTGCAACTTTTGCCACGGGGATATGGCCGGTAACAACGCCCACTTTCAGGGTATCGCTCACCAAAAACATCAATGACTCGGCGGCGCCGCCGCGGTCCTGGAGGTATTCGGTATGGCCGGGGAAATTAAACTCTTCGTTTTGGATGGTATCTTTATTTATCGGAGCGGTAACCAGCGCGTCGATGTGCCCTGCCATCAAATCGGCGGTGGCTTTTTCAAGCGACAGGAAAGCATACTTGCCAACGGCGCTATTCACTATCCCCGGTTCAATTTTCACATCTTCCTCCCAGCAATTGATCATATTGGGTTTCCGGTGGTCTCTGCGATTGACAGCTTCTGAAGCATTGCCGATCACTGTAAAATTAAGCTCTTCGATATGGGTAGTACGGCGGTAAAATGAAGCTACCTTAGTATGGCCGTATACAATCGGCGTACAATAATCGTAAATACGGTTATCGGCCAGCGTTTTGATGATGATCTCCAGCCCGATACCGTTTACGTCGCCTATACTGATCCCAATTTTTAGTTTTTCACTCATCTTTTGTGGTAATTACACCGATTTTTTTTGATTACACCGATTGTTTATCGCTGCCTTATTTTTAACCTTTACAACCATTACAACTTCTGCAACCCTTTCAACATCAAAAAGCAAATAAAAGATTAATTAACGATTAAAGGACAAATATGTATAATTTGCCACGAATATTTGACGAATAATGACATTGGTAAGAGCAAAAAAGCACCTCGGTCAGCATTTCCTTACTGATAAAAATATCGCCGCCAAAATTGTGGGCAGCCTGCGCACCGGCAAATACCGGGATGTGCTTGAGGTAGGACCTGGCATGGGCATTCTTTCCGATCTGCTGTTGCAAAAGGATGACCTGGATACTTTTTTGATCGATATTGACACCGAATCGTACCTGTATCTAAAAAAAAAATATCCGCAGCTGGGCAGCAGGCTGATCAACGCTGATTTTTTGGAGATGGATTTTGCGGTCTTTTTTACGGGCCCGGTGGCGGTGATCGGTAATTTTCCGTATAACATATCATCCCAAATACTTTTTAAAATTTTGGATAACCGCCAACAGGTGATTGAAGTGGTAGGTATGTTTCAAAAGGAAGTGGCCGAACGCTGCACCGCCAAGCCGGGCAGCAAGGAATATGGCATACTGAGCGTGTTTTTGCAGGCTTATTACCAGGTGGAATATTTGTTTACGGTAAAGGCTGGCGTGTTTAATCCACCGCCAAAGGTGCTGTCGGCGGTGATCCGGTTAACCCGCAATGAAACAGCAGAACTTGATTGCGATGAAAAGTTGTTTTGGCAGGTAGTAAAGGCCGGATTCAACCAGCGCCGGAAGACCTTACGCAACGCATTGTCATCATTGATCAATAAAGAAAAAATGATAGCCGAGCCTGCGCTCGACCTGCGTGCCGAGCGCCTGAGTGTGACGGATTTTGTAAATTTAACTAACACTATTGCCGCAAACCGATGAAATACGTTAGACCTGCCTTGATCACCATCCTGGGCGTTTTATTATTTGTCAGTAAAAATTATTCGCAAACAAGGCATCACCAAAGCATCATATCTAATAAAATGATGGTGCTCGCCTTTAAACATAACGACAGTTCGTACTTACAGGACCATACTGACACGCTGAATATCCCCGTAGTTTCGGATAAATACCCGGGCTTAAAAAAAGCGCTGGCATTTGAAAATATCGGGGACCCGGATGGTCTTGACTCGGTAAAGGCTAACTATGCTGCATGTGCCTGTGGCTTATTTGACATGGCATACACAGTACTTTTCGAAACGAAAGATGTGCTGTCCATAAGCATTTATACGGAATGGATGGGTGCCTATCCATCCAGCCGCACTGCCGGGTATACGCTAAACGTACATAACGGCGAGGCGTATTCGTTAGGCAATGAAATCAATGCAGCCGGCCGGAAATGGTTATACGAAACCTATAAAAAGCTGGTAAGACAGCGCATTGCGGATGATTTTAAATCGAGAAAAGGCGAGGAAGATGTGAATGACCTGGCCGAATTGAATGAGTCGATAGACTCCCTGACTGCGTCTGAAATGTTAAAAAGCTATTTATTTACGCCCACAGGAATAAAGTTTAGCACAGAGGGCGTATTGCCGCATGTGGTGCAAGCCTTTGAACCCGACAGGAATTGGTTCGTTCCTTACGCGCAGCTGCGGAAATACAAAATGCCGCATGCTATTGCAGTAAAATGATTGCCTGGACAATACAGGCAGCACCCGTTTAGTCGCTAATTTACCCGGATGATCACCGGCTGCGCCAACTGCATTTCCTTCACTGATTTCGCCATCCGTTTTATAAACAGGTAATTTGCGCCGCCGCCGATTACGCCACCCACTATCGGTACCATCCTTTCGGCGGTGCGCGTGCCGAACAGCATCAGTAGTTTTTCTGCAATGCCTTCCATCATCGTTTTTGAGATCGCTACGCCCGCTTCAACTTTCAGCGAAGTAGCCACCAGCGACATAAACTCCTCAAAACTGATTTGGTAAGTGCCGCGGTTATAGTACATAATGGCCATGGTGACCCTGAATTGCTGCGTCAACAGGTTTGCAAAATCAAATGGGATACCTGCAATCAGGGTGAACATACCGCCGCTGCCTGATACCACTCCAGTGCCGGCCGCCAGCCAGGCGCATCGATCTATAAATTTATCAAGCCCCATTTTATCAACGCCCTTTTTTATATTGAGTTGATTGATATGCTCAAATATTTGCCTGAAGCCTGCATCCGCAAGCTTTTGTGCCATCGTTTTTAAATCAGCGCCTGCTTTTTTGAATTTTGTAAGTTTCATATTTATAAAACGGGGAAAATCCCTTCGCTATCCTCCCACTATTAACGTGCCAAATCGTTATATGCGTATAATTGTCATCCGCGAATAACAAACCCATGGGCGGGGCTTTAAATATGCCATCATTTTATAATTTTGCCGTCTTAATGACAGCTATTTGAAAAACAACATCCTCATCGTCGACGACATCCACCCCATTTTTATGGAACGGGCCGAAGCGCTTGGCTACCATTGCGACTACCGCCCGACGATTAAAGCTGATGAGGCCCTGCAGATCATTGGCGACTACGATGGCCTGGTGATGCGATCGAAGTTTAAGCTGAACAGGGAATACATCGATGCGGCCGCAAACCTGCGCTTTGTTTGCCGGGCAGGCGCCGGAATGGACAATATCGACGAAGCCTATGCTGAAGAAAAAGGTATCACCCTGATCAATGCACCTGAAGGAAATATGGACGCGGTAGGCGAACATGCCGTGGGTATGCTGCTTTCCCTGATGAATAATTTTATCCGGGCCGATGGACAGATACGAAACGGCAGCTGGCAGCGCGAGGCGAACCGCGGCTATGAACTAAAGGGGAAAACCGTGGGCATTATTGGCTACGGGTTTATGGGCCGTAGTTTTGCACGGAAGCTTTCGGGCTTTGGGGTGAATGTGATTGCCTACGACAAATATAAAACCAGTTTTAGCGACGCATATGCCCGCGAGGTCAGCATGGAGGAAATTGTGAAGCAGAGCGATGTACTGAGCTTTCATATCCCGCTTACACCGGAAACCAACGGGCTGGTAAGCGAAGAATACCTGTTTCATTTTAAAAAGCCCATCTTTTTGATCAACACCTCGCGTGGCAAGGTTGTACAGACACGGGCCGTATTAAATGCGATAAAACAAGGCAAAATTTTAGGGGCCGGCCTGGACGTGCTCGAAATTGAAAAATTTCCGGCCCTGGCCGACCAGGAGTGGTTTGAAGAACTAAAGCAATCGGGCAAGGTTTTATTAACTCCCCACGTGGCCGGCTGGACTTTCGATTCGTACCGGAAGATCAGTGAGGTGATGGCGGAGAAGCTTGTGTTAGTTCATGGTTCATAGTTCACGGTTCATGGCCGGAGGTTGCTGGCTGATGGTTGGTTAGTTTAAACGATGGCAAAACCCAATTTGCTTTTTCCTACTATGAACTATGAACCAACAAAACGTTATCAATCAACCTCGTCTTCCCCACTTTGGCGGCTACCAGTGCCACAATCTTTTTTGAATGTTCATCTGCGGGGTGCAGCGTATCGCCGTCGGCTATTTCAAAATAATCCAGTTCCACGCTTTCTTCTGCGCTGATCATTTCTCCTGCTTCTTTTTTCAGCTGCGCGATTTTTTCCCGGGAGAAATTTTGTTTAACCCAATTCAGCGTTTTTGACAGGATAAGGGCATGCCAGCGGTCGTCGGTGGTAAGGTGGATATTTCTTGAGCTCATCGCAAGCCCGTCCGGCTCGCGCATGATCGGGCACATCACCAATTTGATGGGGATATGCAGCTGCTCAACCATTTGGCTGATGATCATGAACTGCTGGTAATCCTTTTGACCAAAAAAGGCGAAATCGGGTTTAACAATATCAAACAATGTATATACCACATGGGTAACGCCCTGGTAGTGGCCCGGCCTGAATTTCCCCTCCAGTAAAAACTCCGGTTCGCCGATGTTCAAATGCCATTGTTCATTACCATCATAAATCTCATTTACCGTGGGATTGAACAAAACATCGCAGCCGGCCTGCTCCAGCAGCGCCATATCGGCATCGATGGTCCGGGGGTATTTTTCCAGGTCTTTGGGGTCGTTAAATTGGGTCGGATTTACAAATATGCTGCAAATAACCTCATCGCTTTTTTGCCGCGCCTGCTCAATCAGCGACAGGTGGCCCCGGTGAAGCGCGCCCATTGTTGCCACAAAACCCGTTGTTTTGCCGCTCCTGCTTTGCTGCAGGTGCCGCGCCAGGTCTTTTTTGGTCGTAAAAACTTTCAAATCACGTTCAAATTAACAAATCCGGCAAAGGTGTGCAATTGATCAGGAAATACCAAAACTAACTTGTTTTATTGGTTGCCAGTTTATATAATAATGCTTATATTTGCAAACTCAATTTTTTAAGCTCTTTAAATTTAAATTAATACTGATATAGTGATGGGTAAATCTAAGCTTCTGTTTATAACTCATGAAATGTCTCCCTTTCTTGAACTCTCAAAAATTTCTGAAATCACCCGCCAGTTGCCGCAGGCAATGCAGGAAAAAGGTTACGAGATCCGTATCCTGATGCCACGTTTCGGAAACATCAATGAGCGCAGGAACAGGCTGCATGAAGTGATCCGTTTATCGGGAATGAATATCATCATTAACGATAACGACAATCCTCTTATCATTAAAGTGGCTTCTATACCTGCGGCCCGTATGCAGGTGTACTTTTTGGACAATGAAGAATATTTTCAGCGGAAACAGGTGTTCACGGACAAAGACGGGAAATTTTACGCTGACAACGACGAGCGCATGATCTTCTTTTGCAAGGGTGCGCTTGAAACCGTTAAAAAATTAGGCTGGGCCCCGGATGTCATCCATTGCCATGGCTGGATGAGCTCGCTGGTGCCGGCTTATCTTAAAACTACTTATAAGGACGACCCAACCTTTAAAAATTCAAAGGTGGTGTATTCCATTTACGAAAACGATTTTGAAGGCGACATGGACCCAGATTTTGCGCATAAAGCGGTAATGGGTGAAATGACTGAAAAACACACTAACGTTTATAAACCCGGCTCAAATTCTTCCCTTTATGCCGGGGCTATCCAGTATAGCGACGGAATTGTTTTGGCTGCGGAAAACATCGATGAAGATGTGTTAAATTATGTTAAAAACAGCAATAAATCCGTTTTAGATTTCGAATCGACCGCTGATTTCGAAAATTATTACAATTTTTACGACGAAATTGTTAACGAGGAGTTGGCACACGTTGTATAAGCTTTGAGAACATCTATGAAATTTTTTCGTTTAGACTTATTGACCCTGTTAATAAGTCTTTTTATTTTGAATGGCTGCAAAAATCAGGATTCAGTGGGGTTGGGTATAAATTCATCAAACCAGTTAAATACTAATCTCGTCGATACCGCTACCATTGTGATCAATACCGATACGATAGGCTCACTGGTGACTACAGACCTCGCAAAAAATCCACTGGCTTATTTTGTCGATCCCGTATTTGGCACCTCCGTATCAAATTTGGCTACCGACCTGAACTTACCAGGGCATGCGGGATACACGCCGCCAGTCGGCACAGTTACTGTCGACTCGGCAAGGTTGGTTCTTAGATATGCAGACGGTTTTTATGGCGACTCCATCACGTCGAGTTACACGGTAAACGTGTACCAGTTAACGGAAAAATTCCGTGAGGACTCTGCTTACTATAATACCAGGCAGTGGAAATATAATGCGAATAATCTTTTGGGCAGCCTTACATTCAATGCAAGGCCGCATGATTCGATAAAGGTTTTTCATATCATCAATGGCGCACCTGATACGCTGGTAAAAGTGCCGGCGCAAATCAGGATACCGATCAGCAATAGCTTTGTCAACGCCAACCTGTTTACCCTCAGTTCTTCCGCGCTGGGTTCAAACACCAACTTTCAAAACCTTGTCAACGGCTTGTATATTACCATCAACCGCAATAAGTCCACAGGACCCGGCGGCGTGCTCATGTTCCAGGGTACGGATACGCTTGCCGTTTACTATCACTCCGTAAGCGGAACAACGGTGGATACGGCGCAGGTTTCATTGCCGGTAGGCCGTATGGCGGCCTCTATTCAACATACGTTTTCGCAAACTATACAAAACGAGCTGAATAACAAGAACACCGGGTCAAGGAGCACGTTTTACCTGGACGGCCTGGCGGGATTAAGGGCTAAGATCAGCTTCCCGAGCTTTCTGAAAAACCTGCGAAGCAACTTGCTCAAAAAGGATAGTGATTTATTGATCAACCGCGCCGAGCTCGTTATAACGCCGCAACCGGGATCAAATATTCCGTATTCCCCTTTACCCAAGATCACGATGTACCAGCTCGATCTTGCATTGCGGCCATCGCTGATACAGGATGCAAGCGCCGACCCGCGATCGGGCGGGGCAAGTACCTTCGGGGGATTTTACAACCCCAATAAAAACGAATACCACTTTATTTTGACCGCATACCTCCAGGATTTGCTATTTGGAAGGGTAACCGGGTACGGAACGTACATTGCACCGGTAGATACCACGAACAGAACAGGCGTTGACATCTCGCCAACAAGCCAGGTGGCCGCGCGGACAGTGGCCGTAGGAACCAACAACGATCCGAAATATTCGTCCTATAAGATAAGACTAAACGTGATCTATACCAAGATCGCGAAGCAATAGCGAAATGCGAAAGTCCGGAAGATGATTTAGTTTGATCCATCAACAATCATCTCCCGGACTTTCGGACTTTTCTTACCTCTAACTAAACTTTCCCTTTCCTCAATTGTCTACCCCATAAGTATTAATATCTGATTACTTTTGCTGAACTAACATTAACAGATGATTTTATGTGCGGAATAGTAGGTTATATTGGTTTCAGGGACGCCTACCCGATAATTATAAAAGGACTTCACCGCCTGGAGTACCGCGGCTATGACAGCGCAGGCATATCGCTGTTTGACAAGGGCCTGCGGGTATATAAAAAGGCCGGCAAAGTTAGCGACCTGGAGAATTTTGTAAAAAACGTTAACCTTGGCGGCACGATGGGGATGGGACACACCCGCTGGGCAACCCACGGCGCACCGAGCGACCGCAACTCGCACCCGCATTCATCAGGTAACCGGAAGCTCACCATCATCCATAACGGTATTATCGAAAACTACGGCCCTATAAAGGAAACGCTGGTGAATAAAGGGCATGTTTTTAAAAGCGATACCGACACTGAAGTACTGATCCACCTGGTTGAAGATATACAGAACGAAACCGGTTTCGACCTCCGCGAGGCCGTCCGCGTGGCCCTTACCAAAGTGATTGGCGCCTATGCGATAGTGATCATGAGCGAAGATGAACCCGATCTGCTTATTGCTGCCCGTAAAGGCAGCCCTATGGTGATCGGCGTAGGCGAAGGAGAATATTTCATCGCTTCCGATGCAACCCCGATTGTGGAATACACCAAGAATGTTATTTACCTGAATGATAACGAGGTGGCTTACATTAGTCGCGAAGGCCTGCTGGTAAAAACGATTGACAATAAAGTACACACTCCCTATATACAGGAGCTGGACCTGAAGCTGGAAATGCTGGAAAAAGGCGGCTACGATCATTTTATGCTGAAGGAGATATACGAACAGCCCCGCTCCATCCGCGATTGCATGCGTGGCCGTATTTACCCGCAGCAGGGGAAGGTACAATTGGGTGGCATAAAGGAATATACCGGAAAGCTGAAAAACATTGATCGCATTATCATTGTGGCTTGCGGCACTTCGTGGCATGCCGGCCTGGTTGGAGAGTACCTGATTGAGGAATACGCCCGCGTACCAGTTGAAGTGGAGTATGCCTCTGAATTTCGTTACCGCAACCCTATCATTACCGAAAAGGACCTGGTGATCGCTATTTCCCAGTCGGGCGAAACTGCCGACACCATGGCTGCCATTGAATTGGCGAAGGAGAAAGGGGCTACCATTTTCGGCATTTGTAATGTTGTTGGCGCCTCCATTCCGCGCACTACACACGCAGGCGTTTATACACACGCCGGACCCGAGATCGGCGTAGCTTCCACCAAGGCATTTACTGCACAGGTTACTGTATTAACGCTGATGGCATTTTACATCGCACAGCAACGCGGCACCATCACCCAAAGCAAACTGGTTGAGCTCCTCACCGAACTCAATGCCATACCCGAGTTAGTAGAAAAGGCCCTCAAGGCTAATGATCATATTAAAGAGATCGCGTGGCAGTTTAAGGACAGCGCCAATTGCCTGTTCCTGGGTCGTGGCAGTTCCTTCCCGGTAGCACTGGAGGGCGCCCTGAAGCTGAAGGAAATATCATACATCCACGCCGAGGGCTATCCGGCGGCTGAAATGAAACATGGCCCGATTGCCCTGATCGACGAGGAAATGCCTGTAGTTTTTATTGCCACGAAAGACTCTTCCTACGAGAAGGTGATCAGCAATATACAGGAGGTAAAGGCGCGTAAAGGACACGTGATTGCCATTGTGACCGAGGGCGACACCGAGGTGAAAGGCATGGCTGACTACGTAATAGAAATACCTCAAACCGATGAGGCCTTTGTACCGCTGCTGGCTACTATTCCGCTGCAATTGATGGCTTATCACATTGCCGTTATGCGCGGCTGCAACGTGGATCAACCCCGGAACCTCGCCAAATCGGTAACGGTAGAGTAAAGGGGAATGCCAATTCTATATCGCCAGGTGATAAACCCTGCCCGTTTTGGCGGGCTCGTCAGTTGCCGCGCCCAGATATTTTTTACTGACTGAACGCGGAGCCAGTCCCTTATCCACTACCGTGAGCTCCACTGCGCCGATTAAGGCTTTGCCCGAGGGATTGAGCAGCCTGTAGGTGTCGGCGCCGTTAGTGAAAGTATTATCGGCGAGTTTTACTTCATCCAAATTTACTGTGGCTTTCAGGAAGCTGACAAAGAAATTTTCATTACGGACCACTAGTCCTATCTGGTCAAAGTTTACAGGCGCCCCCGGTTTAAAAATAAGCACATAAATATTGTGCATCAGGTCGGGCTTTACATCGCTGACAAATGACAGTGCCTTTAGCTCCCGTTCCGTTGTCTTTGAACACAGGGCGCAATTTAAACCGGCTACCTGTAGCCGTGCCTGTGTAAACTGTGCCCGCACCATACCGGTTGAACAGGTTAGCAACAGTGTTAAAAAATAGAAGAATCTTATTTTCATACAAAAAAGTCGGGTAAACCGCCTGCAATTTAGTGTTTATGGATGGGTTTTAAATTTTCCCGGATATTTCTTTTGCGAATAAACGGGGGGCAAAAAAAGCCTCCCAAAACAGGAGGCTTTTGAATTATATATAATATTAGGGAAATTAAGCACCTTTTTCGTCTTCCGGTTGCGGAAGGCTGATGATACGATAAGCCGTATCACCGTTAGGGTCCTTTATTTTTTCATAATAGATGCCGGTGGGTGAAACAAAATAATGTTTGCCGTTTAAAATCACTTTGTGACAATCATCGGGCAATTGGTTGATGATATCGCCAACTTTGGGCATGGCCACGTCAGCGTTTGGATCTGTTGCACTGTCATCAGTATTCAAAACGCCATCGCGCCCGGCAACCACGTACATGGTTTTGCCTTTGTCGTCAACGGTAACTTTATAGTAAACGCCGCTGGCTTCGTAATATTGAATGCCATCGATCTTGATCGGAGTGGCACCTTCGGGCAGGGAAGGTACTGCCGCACCGAGCGGCGGAGTAACCACCTGGTAGCCGCCATTGTCATAAGGGCTGTAAAATATACCGTTGTAATAATAAAACAAGCTTGAACCCCAATAAAACGGGTAATAACCAAACGGCAAAAAGCCGCAATAAAAGCCAATGTGCGGGTAGCCGTAGTAACCAAACCCGGGGCGGTAAAATGCACCCGCATGATAACCGGAGCCGCTAACATAACCCCTGCCCGACCGGTAGGCGGAAACACCATACGCGCCGGATCCCCTGTAAGCACCATTGCTGTTTGGACGTACCCCGGCAGCCATTCCGTTGCTGCCATGATAAGCAGTAACGCCGCCACCGCCGCCGCTGGGATGAAAACCACCACCACCGCCGCCACCGCTATGACCGCCCCGCTGAGCGCTGGCTGTGCCGGCCGTCAGCACCGAAAGCACGCCGGCTAAAAATAACCCGCACGCATATTTTAAAACCCTTTTCATATCGATCAATAAATTATTTAACTCTTTTTCACTGTTTTAAGTATCACCGATACCCAAACCTTTCGTACACCTAACCATTAGACAAAAAATAGTGCGAATGGTTTAATTACACCAGTTAAAAATACGGCGATTTTGTGTTTTTCGATGTAACAAATGTCAAACAAGTCTATGTCGAAAATACGGGCCATCCGAAGGAAACGTTACATTAAATTTTGATTAACGAATCGGGTAAAATGAGCTTGAAAACGCTTCCATGGTCTTTTTCCGATTGCACCTCTACCCTTATCTCATGGAATGCCGCTATCGACTGTACGATTGGCAGCCCGAGGCCGAAGCTGTCCTGTTTTAGCGAAGCACGAAGCTTTTTGAACCGGTTGAAAATAAAGGGCAGATCTTCAGCGGCAATACCGATGCCGGTATCTATAATTTTAACTGTCCAGCAATCGCTTTCGCGCATAGCTGCCACCTTTATTTCGCCGTTCTCGCGGTTATATTTAATGGCGTTATTGATGAGGTTAAACACCATATTAAACATCAGGAATTTGTTTACATGAATCAAAACCAGGTTTTCAGGTACATCAACACTATAATGAATATTTTTGCCCTGCAGGCGGATGGAAATTTCGTCATAAATTTCCTGCAGTAATTCGCGCAGCGGCACACTGTCTTCCTTCAAAAACTGTTCATTTTCGATCTGCGAGATAAGCAACAGTGTTTTGGTGATACTTTTTAACCGGTTAAGTATCCGCTGCATCTCCAGCAAACGTGTCTTCAACTCGTCCGCAATATCCTCCTGCTCAAACACGTTTTCGATCTTGGATTGCAGGATGGATATGGGCGTCATCAGCTCGTGCGATGCGTTCGAGATAAACTCCCTTTCCTTTTGAAATGTGTTCTCGATCGTCTTGATCATTTTATGGATGCTGATGTCGAGGTATTCAAAGTCCGAAGTGCTGGTTTGCACTTTTTCATAGGAGCCGAAGTTGGGAAATTTATGACCGATGAGTTTCGTTTTAATGATCTGGCCGAGCGGCGTCAGCACAAAGTTGGAATATAACTGGTCGGCAATGATCGTAAGCAGGATCATCCCGACCAATAGCGCGAAGGCTATGTTTTGAAAAGGCCTGGTGGTTCCGTTAATTGCATCCAGGCTGGTGGCAATTTCAAGGAGGTATTTTTTATTATCGGCTTTAAAAGTGTGGCTTAAAATGCGGTATTCAATCGTATCGCCCTGCAGGATGCGTTTCTCGTTTTTTATAGTATCCAGATTTTCAGCAGTGGTGTCCAGATCGATGCTTACATAGTCTTCTTTCAGTGGCGTATAGTAACTTGCTTCGGCATAGTCTTTTATCCCCTGTGTTTTGATGATCTGCAGTAGTTTAGCTTTTTGTTTCAGTAAGCGGCTGTCATTGTAATGTTGGTTGATATTTTTAATAAGAGTAGGCAACAACAATACAAAAATAGTGGCTATCACCAGTTTGGAGAGCGTGTTGAACAGCGTAAGTTTGGTTCTTAATTTCAAAGCTTAAGTGTTAACCTTTATTTTGTAACCCAGGCCCCGCACTGTTTCCAGCCAATCGGGAGGTGCGAATGCATTCAGTTTTTTCCTGATGTTTTTAATGTGGGCGTCAATGTAATTCGAATCGTAATCGTCATTTACAATGCTGCCCCAAATATGCTCGCTCAACTGCGACCGCGTAAGCGTCCGGTTTTTATGCAAAAGCATATAAGCGATCAGGTCGAATTCCTTCCTGGTAATGGTGCTGATCTCAGACGTTCCGTAACTGATCACGCGATCAGTCAGGTTGATCACAAAGCCGCCCAGATCCACCAAATTCTGTTTCAGGCCAAACTTACGGCGGGTAATGGCCTGCATCCTGCTCTGTAGTTCCAATAGGGAGAAAGGCTTTGGCAGGTAATCGTCGGCGCCGAGGTCCAGGCCTTTAATGCGGTCGTATACCTCGGCACGGGCGGTAAGTATAATGCAGATTGCTTCGGGGTTGTTTTTTTTGGCCTCCCTCAGGAGGTCCAGGCCATCATAGTCCGGCAGCCCCAGGTCGATCAAAATAAAGTCGTATAAATTGACAGCGATCTTTTCGGATGCCGATGCGCCATTAAAGCAAACCTCGCAGATGTAATTATAATTATTCAGGAATATCTCCAGCTCATCCGCCAGGCCCTTTTCATCTTCAATTACTAAAACATTCATCCGGCTTTACTTAAAAAACAAATAATAAAAAGTGAGGTTAAAAAACAATTCGTGGTGATTTTTTAAAGCGCCTTCAACGTTAACCGGGATTGAATATTTCCACGAAGCTTCAAAAGTATAATGCGGCCTGTTGTAAGCGATGGGCAATTTGAAACTATAGTTCAACATCTGGAAGCGGCCGTTATCAAAATCATGAAATGGGGGTGGCGAGTGAAGGCCCGGAATATAGTCGTTATAAAACAACTGTGCCGAATGTTCAGCTGCATATCGCCCCACAAAGTTTTGCGTACCCACGATCATGCTCGCGCCGGGATTAATGCTTAAGTAGTCCTGGTCGTCAAACACACCCCAGCTCGGTTCGATGTATTTTGAAATATTAAAGGTGATAAAATAGTCATTGGCGGCGCCAAAAAGATAATCAAAGGTGGCGGCCGTTTTTAATACCTTAAAGTCATAAGCGTTTTTAAAGTTGATATCATTTGAAGATGCTGAAACGATAACCGGCGGCGCCTGGTCAGTAAAGAAAAAATGAGTATAGCTAAACGTGCCGGTAGCGCGTTTGGTGTAATTAAACAGGTAGCCTGCGCCGGCGTCTATTTCATCCACTACGGGCGTATAGCCAAAAACCTGCACCGCCGAGCCATAAAGAAAAAAGCCGGATTTAAAATTGTATATCGCATCGGCGCTGATATACGGATACTTTACCGGGCCGGTGCGGCCAAAAAACTGGATGTCGCTGCCATAATTTATGCCTAACGATATAGATCGCTTCCTTACAACCGAGTCGGTGTCGGCAACTGTTCGGTTAGTGTCGGCATAAGCATTCGCGGCCGCATTCGCGGCGCCGCAAATGGCCAGGAAAAACGATATAACGATGTACTTCTTCAAGGATCGGAAATTATATTTAAATTGATTTAGCCGCCATTTCTTCTCGGTATTTCAGGTGGGCGCTCCATACCCTCCGGACGTCGCTTCCTCTTCGGTTTGCCCGTTGTGTTGGCAGGTTCCACTTTCTCCGGCTTTGGTTGTTTTTTTGCCCTCGTTACTTCCTTTATTTTCTTTTTCTCTTCCTGCTCCTGCTTTTTAGTTTTTGATGTATCCTTCGCCGTCTGCATAAATATGCCCTTACCCGGTATAGAGGTATAAACGTAATTTTTTTGATTTTTTATTTTGGCCGACAAAAAAATAGGCGCAAATATCAACAGGAGGCCAATATAAGCAAACCACTTTATCATTAAGAAGCAGGAAGTGCGTAAATTTCTTTTCAAATACTATATCGTTAATCACAAATCAGCACGCCAACCATTCGCGGTACAGGCGCGGCACCATAGTTAATTTTAAACTTTTTCGGCGCCATTACAGAAACGCAGCGGCACAGAACTTTATAATCGGAGTTTCTTTTTAGGGTTATGCGCGTTTGCTCCATGCGGGGCGGGTCGCCATTAAAGCCGCCTATCGCCCGATGTGCGGCACAAAATAAATAAAATTACGTTTAATTGATGCTGATATCCCGCGAAGTGTACAGCCTTTCGTGGTCATCGACAATAATGCAGGCCATTTGGTTAAGCTGGTTGATCAAATACAACCCTGCGTTAATGCCGATAGTCATTAACGGCGTGGCCATTGCATCGGCCAGCTCGGCACTGGGACTAATGATGGTAACGCTTTTTATGCCGCTAACCGGGAAACCCTTTTTGGAATTAACGGCGCTTAAGTTTTTGCCCGCAATAGACGGCATTTGCGTTCCGCTGTTTATTGAAGTGGCCACCGCCATATTGCTGATCACAACATTGGCAAAAGGACGGGATTTTTGCGAGGTATCAGCCGTTGCGATCGTCCAGGGCTGATCATCCGGTTGCGCGCCCCACGCCAGCAGATCGCCGCCGGCATTGATCACGCCGCTGCTTACGCCGCTCATTTGCAGTACATATTTTGCGCGGTCGGCAGCGTAACCTTTGCAATTGGCGCCAAAACCGATGCGCATTCCCGTTTCTTTTAAAAAAACAGTTTGAGCCCGGGCATCAAGCTCCACATTTTGGTAATTGATGCTGCCGGCGTTTCTTTTAACAGGGGTATCAAGGGATTCTTTTTCAGTTGTGCAATAGGTAATATCGAACGCTCCGTGCGTCAGGTCAGAAACCTGCGCAGACCGGTCGATCAGCCTGAATATCTCGGCATCAGTTTTAACAGGTTTTACACCGGCATTGCGGTTAATTTCATTGATCGTGCTGTCATCGCTGAAGCTGCTGAGCAGTTTGTCCACGCGGTTTATTTCGGCAATGGCATCGTCGATGCGATCATCGGCCCATCCGGGGTTATTGCCCACTACACTAATTTCAAACACATCGCCCATCAGCTTTACCGTACGCCTGAAGATAACTGACTTTGGAGCTAAAGTCTTTAATGCTAACATAATATCGCGTGTTTTAGTCCGGTCATACTATGGACGCAAAAATGCGCCCGCAGTTTAATGGCTAAAGTAGCGCAGGTTTATGAAAATGAGATGAAAACAGATTTGGTGAAAGTCTCAGGCCTTAAGGCTTGAGTCAGAAGTCAGTATTATAAAATATTAAATAATTGTATATTAAGCATTTACAGGGGAAAGTATGGTTAAAGCGAGTGTGTCGGAATTTTTGCCACAAATGTTGACTCAAGACTTCAGACTGTCGACTTTGGACTCAGGCCACCGTTCCCTCTTTCAGCTTCTCCGCATTTTCGGCAAATTGAAGGGCCTCCATAATTTCCAGGATGTCGCCGTTCATTACGCCGGGCAGGTTATAAATGGTGAGGCCGATACGGTGTTCTGTTAAACGGCCCTGGGGATAGTTGTAGGTACGCACTTTTGCGGAGCGGTCTCCGGTAGAGACCATGGTTTTGCGTTTTTTGGAGGTTTCTTCCAGGTGTTTCTGCAATTCCATCTCGTACACCCTTGACCGGAGGACCTGCAACGCTTTGTCATAATTTTTAAGCTGCGATTTCTGGTCCTGGCATTGGGCAACGATACCCGTTGGAATGTGGGTTAGCCGGACTGCCGAGTAAGTGGTATTTACCGACTGCCCGCCCGGCCCGGAGGCGCAAAACAAGTCCTTACGGATATCGCTTACCTGCAAATCGATGTCAAATTCGTCTACTTCGGGCAGTACTACCACCGTCGCGGCCGAGGTATGCACACGGCCCTGGGTTTCGGTATCGGGCACGCGTTGTACACGGTGTACGCCCGACTCGTATTTTAAAGTGCCGTAAGCATCTTCGGCGTTTACATTAAAAACAATTTCCTTGTAGCCGCCCGATGTTCCTTCGGTATAATCAACCAACTCTGTCCGCCAGCCGCGTTTTTCGCAAAAGCGCATGTACATGCGGTAAAGGTCGCCTGCAAACAGGGCAGCCTCATCGCCGCCGGTACCGCCGCGGATCTCAATGATAGCGTTTTTCGAATCTTCAGGGTCTTTCGGGATCAGCATCAGCCGGATGGATTCCTCCATTTCGTCCTGCTTTGCCAGCAATTCGTCCAGCTCAGCTTTAGCCATCTCGCGGAATTCCTCGTCCTTTTCAGTTGCCAGTATTTCCTTATTGCTCTCGATATTGCTCATCACATTTTTGTAAATGTTGTACTGCTCAACCACCTTGGCAAGGTCCTTATATTCCTTGTTCAATTGGGCAAAACGCTTCATGTCAGCCATGGCGTCAGGGCTGCTCAGTTCGGCTTCAACATCTTTCCAGCGTTGGTATATGGCTTCTAATTTTTCTAACATAATTATGCCTTTCGTAAAAAGCGCACAAAAATACGAAATTTTGAGCGTATTTTATTCATTTAGGTGTAAAGAGGCCGGAGCGGAGGTGTCATTCAATTATTACGCATTTACCCCCTCTGTCGACTGCGTCGACATCTCCCCCTAAATTTAGGGGGAGAGAAATTGTTGTTTACTCCTCCCCTAAAATTAGGGGAGGCCGGGAGGGGTATTTTCTGTGCGCGATTTACCCGCTTTCGACTATTTTTCCGATCGGAACCTTGTTTCCGCAATTAAAACCAGCGTTTTTTTTGGAGACAATTGTGCCGGCGACCCAGCCTTACACCCCATTTCCGGACTTTTATTGATATTTTGCCTGTCAAATTGCTACCATGAAAAAACTCAGCGAACTGAACTTGTTCAGGGCGTTCCGCAGCACAAATTACACGCTTTATTTTATCGGGCGCGCGGTCTCGCAGTTTGGCACGTGGATGCAGCGCACCGCCGTGATCTGGGTGGTGTACAGCATCACGAAATCTCCTTTCATGACCGGCGTCACCATCTTTGCCGAACAGTTTCCATCCTTCCTGCTCTCGATCTTCGGGGGCGTGGCAGCCGACCGGTATGACCGGTACAAGGTGATCAAGATCACACAGATAGCCTCCATGATACAGTCTGTCATGCTGGCGGCGCTGGTATTCTCGGGGCATTCGGTAGTTTGGGCCATCCTGCTTTTGGGCGTAATTTTAGGCATTATCAATGCGTTTGATGTGCCTGCGCGCCAGTCGTTGGTGCATGATGTGGTAGCCGATCCCGCAGATCTGCCGAATGCTTTATCGCTTACCACCGCTACGGCGGGCTTTGCACAATTGGGGGGCGCCGCCTTGTCGGGCATCGTGATCAGCGCATTTGGCGCGGCGGTTTGTTTTCTCATCAACGCGGCAAGTTTCGGCGGGGTGCTTGTTTCCTTGCTGCTGATGAAGTTGCCGGCACATACCCGTAAAAAATCCGGAAAGAAAGTGATGGCCGAATTTGCCGAAGGTTTTGCCTACCTGAAACAGAAACCCGGCATTGGCGCCATTATTTTAATAGTGGCCATAGTGAGCTTGCTGGTGCTGCCTTACAGCACCGTTTTACCGGTTTTTGCTAAAGTGATATACAAAGGCGACGCAAAAACTTTCGGTTATATCAACAGTTTTGTAAGCGTAGGCGCGATAGCCGGTACCATTTACATCGCTTCGCGCAAGCCCGGAGCTCATTTAAAAAAGATATTGCTTTTTAGTACCATAGCCATGGGCATGGGCCTCATCTTTTTTTCACAGCTGAATAATTTTTCATTAGCTATGTTTTTCGCGGCATTGACGGGCTTTGGCGGCATTTGCCAGTATACAGTCAGCAATATTTATGTGCAATCGCACTCCTCGCCGCACATGCGGGGGCGCGCGATCGGGATATTGCTGATGGCGATCTTCGGGATGCTGCCGCTGGGGAGCGTTATGGTTGGGTTTATAGCGCAGCATATCGGCGCGCCGGTTACTGTACTTGCCGAGGGCATTACAGCCTTGATTGTGGCCCTGTTGTTTGTGAAGTTTTTGACCAGAAAGGATGAAAGTGCCCTATCTGAAGATTCGGAAGATACCGGGACTTAACCTATTGCAGAACGGGATTTTAATACCTTAAAAACACGCGTAATTTATTTTAACAATATGTGTAACTTGCCTGCTATAAACCATTTATATCATGAGAACCTTCAGCGCATTAACCGGCTTGGTAATTGTTACCATTATGACTTCCTGTAATCACGAGCAAGCCTCATCGGACAAATTTAATGACAGCAATCCATTTTATGCCGCCAGCAAACTGCCTTTCCAGGCGCCTGATTTTAGTAAAATAAAAAACGGTGATTTTGAGCCGGCCATCAAAGAAGGTATGAAACAACAGCAGGCCGAAGTGCTGAGCATAGCTGACAGTTCGGCTGCGCCAACATTTGAAAATACTTTGGTCGCGCTTGAAAAATCGGGGCAGCTGTTGCACCGGGTGGCCAACGTTTTTGGCCTGCTTACCGGCGCCAATACCAACGATGACCTGCAAAAGGTACAGGCTGACGTAGCGCCATTACTTGCGGCAAACCAGGACGCCATTTATTTAAACAGCAAACTTTTTAAACGTATACAGGCGGTTTACGCGCAAAAGGATAAGTTGAAACTCGATCCGGAATCGGAGCACTTGTTGGAATATTATTACCAGGAGTTTACCCTCGCCGGGGCTAACCTGCCCGACAGCGCAAAGGACAAGATGAAGGAATTGAACAAGGAGGAAGCCGGCCTGAGCGCTAAATTTACACAACAATTACTGGCGGGGACAAAGGCCGCCGCGTTACTGGTGAGTGATACAACAGCGCTATCAGGCCTGAACAGCGGGGCGATAGCGGCCGCCGCGCAAAATGCCAAAGCGGCAAAGCATGACGGGCAATGGCTGCTCAGCATCCAAAATACCACCCAGCAGCCGGCGCTGCAGTCGCTCAAAAACCGCGACACCCGGCAAAAATTGTTTGAAGCATCATGGACGCGCACTGAAAAGGGCGATGGCAACGATACCCGCAAAGTGATTGTTCGCCTGGCCCAGATACGTGCCGAAAAGGCCCATTTGCTTGGTTTTAAAAATTATGCCGACTGGAAGCTGCGCGACCAAATGGCCCAAACACCGGAAGCTGTGGCGCATTTTATGGCGCAACTGGTACCAGCGGCCACTGCCAAGGCGAAAGAGGAAGCCGCCGACATCCAGGCGTTGATCGACAAGCAAAAAAGCGGCTTTAAACTGCAACCGTATGACTGGAATTTTTATGCTGAACAGGTGCGCAAAGCAAAATACGACCTGGACGAAAACCAGGTAAAACCTTATTTTGAACTGGATAAGGTTTTGCAAAACGGCGTTTTTTATGCGGCCGGCCAGCTATACGGACTTACTTTTAAGGAACGGCATGACTTGCCGGTTTATCAGCCCGACGTACGCGTGTTTGATGTGTTTGACAAGGACGGCAGCCAGCTTGGTCTTTTTTATTGTGATTATTTTAAACGCGACAATAAACAGGGCGGCGCCTGGATGGATAATATGGTTACGCAAAGCAAGCTGCTGGGCATGAAGCCGGTAATTTACAATGTTTGCAATTTTACCAAACCTGCTCCCGGCCAGCCGGCGCTCATCAGCTTTGACGACGTAAAAACGATGTTCCACGAGTTTGGACACGGGCTGCATGGGCTGTTCGCCAGTCAGCAATATCCATCGCTGTCGGGAGCCAATACCGCGCGCGATTTTGTGGAATTTCCCTCGCAATTTAATGAAAACTGGGCCCTGTACCCGCAGGTGTTTGCGCACTACGCGGTTAATTATAAAACAGGCGCCCCAATGCCACAGGCGCTGGTGGATAAAATTAAAAAGGCCGGCACCTTTAACCAGGGCTATGCACTTACCGAAGCACTCGCGGCGGCTGAACTCGATCTGCAATGGCATACCCTCGGGCCGAATGATACCCCGGCGGATGCTGATAAATTTGAAGCCGGCGCTTTGCATAAAACCATGCTTGATCTGCCGCAGGTGCCACCCCGCTACCGCTCCAGCTATTTTTTGCATATCTGGGCCAATGGCTATGCAGCCGGATATTACGCCTACGCATGGACAGAGATGCTGGATCACGATGCCTTTCAATGGTTTATGGATAACGGCGGCCTCACCCGTGCCAATGGGCAGCGTTTCAGGGATATGGTGCTTTCGCGCGGGAATACGGAAGATTATGGTAAACTGTTCCGGGATTTCAGGGGGCATGACCCGGATATCCACCCGATGCTGGTGTTCAGGGGGCTGGCGAAATAATGGTGTTTACTGGTGGAAGCCCCGACTGGATAGAGACGCGATGCATCGCGTCTCAACAGGTTTCCTAATTCCCTTCGGTTACCTCAAAGGCGGCCAGTAAGTTCACGTTCGGATCGAAAACGACAGATGCAGGTTTTTTCTGGGCAGGTACCTTAATAGTTATTATTTTATCTTTTATAGTGATCTTTTTCGGCTTGCCGTCAATGGAAATCTCGAGCGGAAATTCAAATGGCATCGCCTGGGTTTGGTTTATGGTGACAGCCAGGTTTTCATTCGCCGCATCGTAAGCCCAATTTATAGCCAAATGAGGCGCTCCGGCGGTGTACACCCATTGCTTAAAAAACTGATCCAGGTTTTGTCCGCCGGCCTGCGCCATAACTTTTTTAAAATCTTCGGTACTGGCATTGCTGTTTTTATATCTTGCATAGTAGGCGCGTATGCCTTTCCAAAAAAGCGGATCTCCCAGTTTCCTTCGCAGCATGTGCAGTACCCAACCGCCTTTTTGATAGCTGTTGGCATTCAGCAATTGCATAAATTCACCTTTAACGGCGGTATCCACTACCGGCGTTAATCGTCTTTTTTCGAATCTTAAAACAATGGCACGGTCAGCAATCAGCCGTTTTTGCAGCGTTTCGATACCGTATTTTTTTTCCAGGTAAACATTCGTCATATAGGTGGCGAAACCTTCGCTCAGCCACAAGTGCGCAAAGCTTTTTTCGCTGGCTGCATCGCCGAACCATTGATGAGCGATCTCATGCGCCATCAGCGCTTCGATGGTTTTATCGCCGACGGAGTTTTCAAAATAAAAAATAGCGCTGGCGTTTTCCATCCCGCCGAATATGGTTTTTGATTGCACATTAGCCAGTTTTTCATAAGCATAGGGGCCGAACATTTTAATGTAGAACGGCAATACCTCCCTGGCTACTGCATAGCTTTTAAAGCCCGCCTCCTTATTTTCGGGAAAAACATAGGTGTACACCGGGATAGCGCCGATATCACCCGTATGGTCCACGGCAAAATCGGCCACGCCGATCACCATTACTTTTGTGGGCAGCGGGGCGCTTTCTTTCCAGTGGGTAAGCTTAAAATGCCCGGACAGCTCTTTTTCTTCCGTTTTTAAACCATTGGCTACTACCTGGTAGTGATCGGGCGCTGACACAATGAACTCAACCGTGGCTTTGTCGGCGGGGTAATCGGCGCAGGGGAGCCAGTTGTGCGCCCGGTTGGGCCAGTTGTCGCCAAAAAAAGTGCGGTGGCCAAATTTATTGGTCGATATGATGAGCCCGTCCGCAGGGATACCCTGGTAGGTGATCGTATAGCTGTGCCTGCTCCCCTCTTTCGCAGACGAACTGATATTTACCGCACCGGTATCCTGCGAAAAAGTTAAACTTTTGCCATTTTCAATAACGGAAGAAACCGCCATTCCTTTACCGGAAGCATTGGGTTTTACAAGATCGAGCCGGAAAGCGCCTGTGTTTTTGGTAAATTTAATATCAACGGTGGCCTGCCCTTTTAAGGTGTCGTTCTGGTCATTGAGGCTGATGCGGAAAGTATAGTGTTGAACATCGATGCCGGGAATTGGTACCTGCGCATTTGCCGAAAAGCAAAGCAGAAGTAGGAAAATGTATAAGTGTTTTATCATGTTGCTTGTCAAATTACCAGCGTAATTACTGCTGTGGAAAGAGTGCAGCGACGATTTATTTTATGTATCTAACATTCCGGCTTCAAAACGAATATGCTGTCATCTATCCGACTTCCGGACTTTTCGACTTCCGGACTTCCGGACATCCTCACTTCCACCTGAAGCTCTTGATCATCAAATCCACATCCTGTTTTACAAACGTGAGCACCGGCTGTATGGAATCCAGGCGCGGCTCGGTATAAAAATACAGCGCCCCGCGGATGTAGTTCTTTGTGCTGTCTGTAAGGTAAAATTGTACCGACGACGCGGCATTACCGGCAACCGTGTAATAAACGCCGTAAATTTTACGGTCGGGGTAGGCGATGGCGCCCTGGTCGATGGACGTGGCTTTTACGGTATGCTCAAAAGTAAGCCTGTGCGCATCTTCAATCAGTTCGTCAAATTCCTTTGGGGATTGGATGCGCTCATAACTGAGATGCAGGGTGCCGCCAAATTGAGGGAACTGCATATTGAGCCAGCATGGCTTTGCATCCGGCTTGGTATCGGGCTCAATTTTGGCATATTTTGGATAAACAAAGGTAAACGGGCAGCCCTCGTTGTATACCTGGTATTCTTTCTTCGGAAAAACGATGCGGAAATACCCCCTCGGCTTCGGCGAGTAATCATGATTGCCATGGCAGGCCGCAAAACACAAAATGGAAACCGCTAACAGGGCGAGGCTTTTCAGCGGTGTGTATCGTTTGCGGTCCATATTTCCCAGCTTTTTTCGGCCTGCAATATCAGCATTTCATGGCCATTTTTTATCATCGCACCTTTTTCTTCCCCTTTTTGCAGGAAGATCGTTTTTTCGGGGTTATAGATCAGGTCGTACAGCAGGTGGTCGTCGGTGATCGCCTCGTACGGGATGGGCGGATATTCGTCAATATGCGGCGTCATGCCCAGTGGGGTCGTGTTGATGATCAGCAGGTTTTTTTTGATATCCTGCGGTTTCAAATCCTTAAACAAAACATTGTCATTCACGGCTTTCCGGGTAACCACCTTATAGGCAATTCCTACATTTTCCAGCGCACATTTTACGGCCTGCGCCGCGCCGCCGTCGCCTAAAACCAGGGCAGTGTCGTGCCGGTCCTTTAGCAGGGGTCTTAACGACATTTCGAAACCATACAGGTCTGTGTTAAAGCCCTCCAGCCTGAAATCATGGCCTACAATACCAACTTCCCCATCAAAACAGGCCTCAACGGGGCTTTCATTAGTGATGCGGATACAATTTACCGCACCGATCTTTTTGGCATCCTCCTCAATCCAGTCCATATATTTTACAACGCTTTGCTTATATGGAATAGTAACATTAAGCCCGCACAAACCGGGATGTTTTTTGAGCAAGGCGGGCAGTTCGGTAATATGTTCGATAGGATAAAGATGGTACTCGCTGTCAGTGATGTGCTCCTGCTCAAATTTATCGGCAAAATATTTCTTTGAAAAGGAGTGCGACAGGGGGTAACCGATCAGGCCGTATTGTTTCATGTTTAATTTAATGTGAGACAGGAGACAATTCCTGCTGTCACACTTTCCCGGCGTAATATTAGCAAGAAAACTATTTCCTCATCATACAAAAAAACAAATGCCGCTAAAGTTTCAAAAATCTTTTCAAATCGTCTTTTGCATCGGCGTCCGCCAGGCTTTTCAGCTGCCTGGTTAGCACGACATGGTTAGCCGGGTTGTTGATATACGCTACCAGTTGTTTAACCGCATTCAGTGTAATGGTATTGGCATCTTTTACAAAGGGGTGGTGAATAGCAAACGAAGCCAGGCACGAATAATAAACCGTAAGCAGGTCGACGTCTTTTTTAACATATTTAAATGCACTCGAGTTCAGGTCGAAATTAAATTCGGGCGTGCCGGCCGCCCATCTCACCAAAAAAACACCGGCGTTTAACCTGGTATTATTATCCTGGTCTATCGGGATCTTTAAAAAATACCTGGAGACCTGTGCCACTGCCGAGTCGGCATTGCGGTAGTCCTGCGGGGCTTCCAGCCGTACCCCTTCAACCGGCGGAATGTTTTGCGAAAAGGCAAATTGAACAGCAGCCACCACCAGCAGCGTAAAAAAAAGTTTTTTCATTTGGCTTATAAACGGAACTAAATAAGATATAATATCCGGGATATGGAAATTTGGGGGGGTCAGGAACCAAGAATCAGGATGGCGAGGTATTTGTCTTCATATCTTGGCTCCTGGCTCCCGGCCCTTGACTCCTGACTCTTGACAATATATCCCTGTGCACTTACCACGCCGCCGGACAGCAGCAATGCTATAAAAAAAGAGTGTTTTTTCATCCTCCAACAGGTTACAACTCCCCTTTCTGGCTCGCCTCGATCATCTTTTTTAGCTTTGAATTAAGATTGACTTTGTTGCTGTCGTTACTGATATAGGCAACAAATTTTTTCACCGCCAGCGCGGTAATAGCCTTTGCATCTTTAATCGTTTTATTTTCGATAGCAGCCGAGGCCAGCGACGCCGTATAAACGCCCATCAGGTCCAAATCCTTTGCAAAGTATTTTATAACGTTTTTATCCAGGTCGAAGGAATAATCGGGTGTGCCGCTCATCCAATCCAGCAAAAATTTGGTGCCATGCAGCCGGGGTATACTTTTGTCGTCAGTGGGCGTTGAAAGAATATAAGCTGAAACCTGCAAGGCAACCGGCTCAGCGGCCCTGTAGTCGGCGCTGGTTGCCAGTTTCACGCTATCAACATTGGGCATGCTTTGTGAAAACGCGCAGAGCGACCCTATAACGGCGATAAGCGTAAAAAGAGCTTTTTTCATTGTGACAAGAAATTTTAACTAAATTAAGGGATAATAATTTGGAAAAGGAAATTTGGCGGGGAGACATGCAGCAACAAAATGCCGCCGGCATCGCTTTGTAACAAAACCATACCGATTTTAAAATCGCCGCCATTTTTTTTAAGTTTACGCTTTACTAAAATAATTTAAACAGCAATATGCCCGGACATTTAAAAGTAAATCATTACTTATTGATGGCGGCGGTTATGGGGACAATAGCCGCTACATCGTGCAAGACAAAAAAGGAGGCGGAAACGGTTACCGTTAAAACAACCACCCCGAATGGCACAACTACTACCGCTACCGTTACAAAGGACAAAAAAGAAGGGATAAAAAAATTCAGCGACCTGATCCCAGCAAAAACTAAAGTAAACAAGGGCCTTTTCAACATGTACAAGGTGGAGAGCAAGTATTATTATGAGATACCCGACTCGCTGCTCGGTCGCGAAATGCTGGTGGTTACGCGCCTGGCCAAAACGCCGGCCAACGTAAAAGTACCGTATGAGCAGTACGGCGGCGAGGAAGCCAACGAGCAGGTATGGAAATGGGAGAAACACGATAAACAGGTAATGTTACGGGTGCCCAGCTTCGCGATAAAGGCCGACAGCACGACGGATATGTACCGGTCGGTAAAAAACTCCAACCTGGATGCGGTGCTGGCTTCGTTTGAGATTAAAGCATTTAACAAGGATACCACAGGCGTGCTGATAGATGTAACCGACTTTTACAACGGCGACGTTGCAGCCATTGGGATACCGGAGGGCCTGAAGAAAAATTATAAAGTGTCGGGCCTGGATAACTCGCGGTCGTACATTGATACGATCAAAACCTTCCCGATCAACATTGAGGTGCGTACCCTGAAGACTTACCGTGCTGCTGAATCGCCCACGGATAACAGTAATGCCGCAATCACCTTTGAATTAAATACTTCCATGCTGCTGCTGCCTAAACACGAAATGAAGTCGCGTTTGAGCGACGACAGGGTGGGCTTTTTTGGGCAGTCGCAAACGGATTACGGCACGGATGCGCAAAAGGCAGAAGTAACTTCGTACATCCATCGCTGGAAGCTGGAACCAAAGGACCCTGCGGCCTACGAGCGCGGCGAGCTGGTTGAGCCCAAAAAACAGATCGTATTTTATATCGATCCGGCTACGCCGAAAAAATGGGTCCCATATTTAATACAAGGGATAAACGACTGGAACGCAGCTTTTGAAGCGGCCGGCTTTAAAAACGCCATTGTGGGCAAGGAAGCGCCGACGGCTAAAGAGGACCCTGAATTCAGTACGGAAGATGCCCGCTACAGTGTGGTACGCTATTTTGCATCGGATGTGGAGAACGCCTATGGCCCCCACGTTTCGGATCCGCGCACGGGCGAAATACTGGAAAGCCACGTGGGCTGGTACCATAACGTGATGGAATTGCTGCGCAACTGGTATTTTGTGCAAACCGCTGCGGCAAACCCTGACGCCCGTAAAGCTAAATTTACCGACGAACAAATGGGCGAACTGATCCGCTTTGTCTCCTCGCACGAAATCGGCCATACCCTGGGCCTGCCGCATAATTTCGGATCGAGCTATGCTTACCCGGTCGACTCGCTTCGTTCCAAAACATTTACCGACAAGCACGGCACGGCGCCATCAATTATGGACTACGCCCGCTTTAACTACATTGCCCAGCCGGGCGATGGCGTAACGCATTTTTACCCGGCGATAGGCGAATATGATAAATGGGCCATTAAATGGGGTTACACCTGGTTCCCGGGGAACAAAACACCAAAACAGGAAAAAGAACTGCTGGATGTTTGGGTGAAAGAAAAAGCAGGCAACCCCTTATACTTCTATGGACGACAGGGAACGAGCATCGATCCGCGCCTGCAAAATGAGGATTTGGGCGACAATGCCATGCGGGCAGGCACCTTCGGGATACTGAACCTGAAACGCATTTTGCCGAATATTGAAACCTGGACTTTTCAGAAAGGAGAGGATTATAATGACCTGGAAGAACTGTATACCGAGGTGCTGACCCAATTTTATCGTTATATGGGCCACGTGGTGACCAATATCGGCGGTATGAATGAGAATTTTAAAACCTATGATCAAAACGGCCCGGTGTATGATTTCGTGAACAAGGACAGGCAGCATGACGCTTTAGTGTTTTTAAACGCGCAGTTGTTTACAACCCCGGCCTGGCTGATCAATAAGGAAGAGCTGAGCAAGTTTGACAACGGCGTTATGATCAACCGGATAAAAAATGTACAAACAAATGTATTGAACAGCGTACTGTTTCCGCCGCGGTTAGCACGAATGTATGATAATGAGGCCAGGAATGGTACTAATGCCTATACAGTTGCCGACCTTTTGAATGATTTGCGGGGTGGAATTTTTACTGCCGGCAAGCCCGACGTGTTCCGCAGGAACCTGCAGCGGGCTTACATTGAGGACCTGAAAAACCTGCTAAACAACGATTTTAGCTTTCCCCCTTTTCCCTCTGCCGGTTTCACACCTGTCAATGTCACTTTGTCAGACATCAGGCCTATGGTCCGTGCCGAGTTGAAAGTAATTGACGCAAAGCTGCCAAAAGGCGGTGATGCCCTAACCGCAGCGCATTACACTGATTTGCATTTGAGGATAAAAGAAGCCCTGAACCCGACCCGGCCTATCGTAAATTTACCGGCATTACCCGGTGGCCGAAGCATTAAACAGGATTTACCGATGGATGAACAAATGGAACCTCCGGCTTACAAATAGCTTGAAAGTTTAACGCACTGCGTTTTTATACTTTTGATCCCGCTTTTAGGCGGGATTTTTTTTGGCCTAAAGCGCTGAGTTTCGCGCGGAAAACCCGCAGCCGCGCTGCCGGTTTCATTTTAACTGGCTGATATTTTCAAAAAATGCCGCCTGCAGATCCAACAGCGATTTGACAGGAACCGACTCACCATAAGCGTCAAAGCATAAAAACTTCGAGCTGTCAGGGTCATTGTTTTTTGATCGTTCAAAAAAATTGAAGGTCTCGAAAAAGTAATGATTGGTGGTTACATTATCCTTTTTATTGGTTTGCGAACCGTTTGAACGGAAGCCAATTGCATCTATCCACTTGTGCACTTTAGCGTGCAAAGAAACTCTGATATGCTTCATAGGTAAGTTTTCTAGCGGTTTATTTCACGAAAAACCGTGCCATTTTGAAATATTTCTATTAAGCAAATTGTTAACAAATGTGTGTTTCTGGCGTCAATTTCCGCATTTTACAGATATTATAGTGATAAGAAAGTATTTTTCATATAACAAAAATGCAACCTAATAAAAAATGTATCCGTAGAAGGTGAAAAACAAATTCAAACTTGAAATTATAAGAAATTAAATTATTCGTTAGTCATGAAAGCAACCAGACTCCTACTACCCATCACATTTGCACTGCTGCTGAGTGTTGCAGCGTGTAAAAAAGATAAAACACCTGGCCCGACCGGCGATACCGGTGCAACAGGTGCAACCGGCCCGCAAGGCACAACCGGCGCTACCGGCCCGGCAGGCCCGCAAGGTCCTTCAGGCGGCGCCACAGGTGCCACCGGCGCAACAGGCGCTACCGGCGCTACAGGCGCAAACGGTTCCAATGGTGCCACCGGCGCTACCGGCGCAACAGGCGCAAATGGTGCTACAGGCGCTACAGGTGCTACAGGCCCTGCCGGACAGCAAGGTTCCAGGGGTGCTACCGGCGCAACAGGCGCAAATGGCAGCAATGGTAAAGATGGCGCTACCGGCGCAACAGGTGCTACCGGCGCAACAGGCCCTGCCGGACCGCAAGGATCCAGAGGTGCTACCGGGGCTACAGGTGCTACAGGTTCACAGGGTGCTACAGGTTCCAGAGGTGCAACCGGCGCGACAGGTGCTACCGGCGCGACAGGTGCTACAGGTGCTAAAGGCAACTCAAATGTTCAAAGCTATTTACTGACCAATATGGGCGTGGTAACCGTAGGCCCAACCAGGCTTAACGTACCTGCCATCACCCAGGATATTGTTGACGAAGGTACCGTGCTGGTATATGTTAGAAACACAGGAAGCTCAGGCGGCTGGTATTCATTACCCTACTCGGTGAGCGGCAACGAGATCGACCTTTTAGATTTTGGGGTTGGCTTTGTTAACCTGCAGGCAAACTTTACCCAGGCAAACGCCTTCGATTTCAGGGTAGTAGTGGTATCCGGCTCGGGACTCACCCAGCTGAATGTTGCTCATCCGGGCATCAATCTTAAAAACTACAGCGAAGTATCACGGGCGCTGAACCTGAGAAACTAAAAACAGGATTTCCTCCAGATATTTTTAAATGCAAAGCCCTCCGGTTGATCCGGAGGGCTTTTTTGTTTTGTAACAATGATATGATTATTAATCAATTAACATTTATAAATAGAACATTTGCGCCGGAACTGCGTCATAAATTATATTGGATACATCTTTAGCCACCGATGAAACCCCTATTTGCAATATTAGCACTCAGCTTTTTTGTCTTTACCTATGCAAATGCCCAAAGCGGACGCGAGGTACACGGAACCCTTGTTGACACTGCAAAAAAAGGTATTCCCGCCGCTCACATTACGCTAACTTCCGATCAGCATGACAGCACAGCTACCGTTTCCGATCCGAACGGCAAATTTGTATTTCAATCGGTAAAGGGAGATAAGGTGGTCATCACCATCTCGGCAGCCGGGTACCCCACCACCCGCAAGCATTTTGCGCTTACGGACGACACCGCAGCCGCCGACTTAGGCCCAATTGTGTTAGGCTCCATTGCTCCAAAGGCGGCGCCAGGGGCGCCGGCACAGGTTCAGGGCGGGCGCCAGGTACGCGGAATGCTGATCGACTCGACAAAACAAGCGCTGCCGGCCGCAAATATCACCCTCACGTCCGATCAGCACGACAGCACAACTACTGTGAGCGATTTGAACGGCAAATTTATTTTTCCTTCGGTAAAGGGCAGTAAGGTGGTCGTCACAGTGTCGTCAATCGGCTATCAAACCACCCGGAAACATTTCGATATTGGCGCGGACAGTGCAGCTGCCGACCTGGGCACCATTTTGGTAAAAGCAGAGTCGCATATGCTGGGCGGGGTTACTATTGTAGGCGCTGCCGTTCCGGTGAGGATAGTGGAAGATACCGTTGAATATAAGGCCAGTGCCTATAAAGTGCGCGAAAACGCGCCGGTTGAGGATCTGATAAAAAAACTGCCGGGAGTTGATGTGGACGCAAACGGCAATATCAGCACACAGGGTAAACAAGTGACCAAAGTAAGGATAAACGGCAAAGACTTTATGGGCGGCGATGTACAAAGCGCCACTAAAAACCTGCCCGCCGATGTGGTTGAAAACATACAAATGATTGATGATTACGGCGACCAGGCCAACCTGACCGGTGTAAAGACGGGCGAGCCGGATAAGATCATGAATATCACCATCCGGCAGGATAAAAACTACGGCTATTTTGGGCAGGGTACGGTTGGCGATGGTAATGACGCCTTGCCCGCAAGTCAGGGTATCCCGGATCAAAACCGGTATTTAAGCACGCTTAACGTTTTCGATTTTAATGGCAGCCGGCAGATATCTGTGCTGGGCAGCATCAACAATACCAATGTAAACACTTTCTCATTCGGCGGCAACACCGGCGGCGGGGGAGGGTTTGGCCGCGGGGGGTTTGGCGGCGGCGGCCGGGGCAACGCTGCCCGGGGCGGCGGCGGGCAAGCCAATGGCAGCCTGGCGACCACCCAAAACGGCATTACCAACGCACACTATATCGGCGCCAACTTCCGCGATGACTGGGGCAAAGACCTGGCGGTTTACGGCAGCTACAGTTTTGGCGATAATACCACTACCACCGACGCCAATACCCTGCAGCAAAACACCAATGCTTTCAGGCCCACTACGCAACAGCAAGCCAGTGTTGAAAGCGATCAAAATATCAATCATCGTTTTACCTGGAACGTGGAGTACAAGCCTGACACTGTAAACTACCTGAAGGTAACGCCCGCTTTCTCATGGGCGGGCACCAATACCGGCGAATCAGAAATGGTGAATTATTCCAATACGAATACCGGGGCGCCTATTTCTATTTTTAACGAAAGTACCAGCGGCACCTCCCATGCTCCCACCTACGGGTTCAGCGCGTTATATAATCACCGGTTTCCGCACCGGCATAACTTCAGCATGAACGTTAACTTTAGCTCGTCTGCCAGTTCAGCCTACCAAAATCCCATTTACGATTTTACAGCCGGCCCGCAAACCGCACCCTTAAACCAGATGATCAATACCTACAGCCGTACCAACAGCTACAGCACTACGCTGTCTTACCTGTTCCCGGTCGGCAAGCTATCATACCTGGAATTTAATTACAACCTTAGTTACGCCGTAACCAATAATAACGAACAAACCGACACGCTTTATAACAGCGCCAACTATTTATTCAGGAGCGACAGCGCTTTGAGTAATATTTATAATTATACTTTTACCACCAACAGGGCGGGGTTGAATTTCCGGTTTATCGAGAAAAAATATAATTACACATTAGGCGTGGGCGTTCAGAAAGCTGATCTGAGCGGCAACTCGCCGGCATTGGTTAACAGCGATACCCATGTTTCGGCTTTTGACGTTATCCCCACCGCCCGTTTCGTGTATAATTTTTCAAGAAGCAGGAATTTCAGCGTCAATTACAACGCCTCCAGCAGCGCGCCCAGCTTTTCAGAGCTTCAGCCGGTCATCAATTTTTCAAATGCGTTGTACCCTGTCGAGGGCAACCCGCGTCTTAACCCGCAGTACACCAACAATTTTTCAATCAGGTACAATAATTTCAGCTTTCAAACCGGCGACATATTTTTCGTCAGCGTGCAATACAGGGCGATAACCAATTATGTGGCCACCAATTCCATTACCTTTCCGCGGCATTACGCGCCCGATACCAGGTTTGACAATACCATCCTTACGCAGTACGAAAACACCAATGGCTACAATACCACCTCGGCACAGTTAACCTATGCCAAACCGATTGACAACCGGAAGTTTACCTTTTACTTCAGGGGAACGGTTACCTACGCAAACAATGTGGGCTTTTTATCCAACATCGACTCGACGACGTATGCAGAAATCACCCAAAAAAACATTTCAAGGAACCTGCAATTTGCGCCGCAATTCCAGTTCAGGGTGGATATAACCGACAAGGTCGACGCGCAGTTTTTGACCAATTACGCCATTAACGACACGCATAATTCGATACAGGATTCGCTTAATAACCCCAACCATTTCCGCACGTGGAATATCGGGGTAAACGGTAAAAACTACTTTGGCGACTGGACATTCAGCTACGATTATACGCACGCCACCAATTACGGCTACGCGGCCAGCTTAAAAGTTACCAATCCCAATATTTTAAATGTGTACTTAGAACGCAGGTTTTTGAAAGATCACCGCGCAACCATCCGCCTGTCGGCATTCGACTTGTTTAACCAAAATACCGGATTTACCGCTTCGGCAAATGCCAGCTCGATCACCGAATCGCATGTTAACCGGCTGGCGCGATACTACCTGGCAACCTTTACCCTGCGTCTTGAAAAATTTGCCGGCAAACGGCCCGATCAAACCCCGGGCATGCGCGGCTTCCGCAGGGGTGGCAGGGACGGCGGCGGCGGCCGGGACGGAGGTGGTGGCCCTGGCGGGCCGGGTGGGACACCGGAGTAGAATGCCTGCTATCAGTCGTATTATTTAGGCGTATTTGGCGATTGGAAAATAGTGAACGGCTTGGATTTTGGTTCTTCACCACCGCCCTAAAACTCAAACAACGACAACTGATCTGTCGGTTTTTCCTCCCGCACCTTTACCTGCGGCTCGTTAAAATTGGACAGCGATATACCCAGCAGCCGTATCGCTTTATCTTCAATACCGGTGGCTATCAATAACCGTTTGGCGGTTGCGCTGATGGTTTCCAGGTCATTTAGCCCGGCGGGAAAAGATTGGTTGCGGGTGATCTGCTTAAAATCGCTGTATTTTATCTTCAGGGTAACGGTGCGCCCTTTTAGCTGGTAATTTTGCAGGCGGTTACACACCGTTTGGGCTATCTTATCCAGCTCCGTTTCCATCTCCTCAAGCGTGGTCAAATCATAAGCGAAGGTATCCTCGGCGGCTAATGATTTGGTTTCGCGGTCGGGCTGCACCGGGCGGTTGTCAATACCGCGGACGATCTGGTAATAAAACCTGCCCACCTTGCCAAAATGTTTGGTCAGCTCGTCTTCCGTGAGGTTCTTCAGGTCCGCGCCGGTGTGCAGGCCCATATTTTTCATTTTTTGGGCGGTAACTTTTCCCACGCCGAAAAATTTTTCGACCGGCAGCTTTTCCATAAATGCTTCGATGGAAGACGGGCCGATAAAGGTTAACCCATCGGGCTTTTTCATATCCGAAGCCGTTTTGGCTACAAATTTATTAACAGATACGCCGGCTGATGCCGTCAGCTGCAATTCGTCCTTGATGGCCTGTTTTATTTGGGTGGCGATCTCAATGGCCGACCCGATGCCCAGCTTGTCCGTAGTTACATCCAGGTACGCTTCATCCAGCGAAAGCGGTTCGATCAGGTCGGTATAGCGGCTGAATATCCCGCGTATTTTTTGCGAAGCCTCCTTGTAGGCGGCAAACCTGGGCTTTACAAAAATGGCCTGCGGGCATAGCTGCGCCGCCTGCCGCGACGACATGGCTGAGCGTACGCCAAACTTGCGGGCCTCGTAACTCGCGGTAGCCACCACTCCCCTGCCCGTGGGCGGCCCGCCCACCACCAGCGGCTTGCCCCGGTATTCCGGGTTATCCCGCTGCTCAACCGACGCGTAAAAGGCATCCATATCAATGTGGATGATCTTGCGTAGCGGTGTGGCGGTGTTTTCCATTTGGGATGTGCGATGGAATACAAATATAACGTGCGGGCAGTGAATTTAAGATTGGGTTAGATTACGCGGAAAGGGCCGCGAATTTAATATGCGGCATTCCCGCCGCTGATAAAAGCGGCGGTCGCGCTTTCCGCTCATACATACTGCAAATGCCTTAGCCACCTGCCCGGTATCCGCTGCAATCGTTAATGCAATTCGCCGTAAAACTTACTGCTTTTCCCTTTTAAATAAGAATGTCCGGCGCGTGGACAGGCATTGTTCATTGTTTTACATTTCGTAATGTAGTCTAAGACTACAGGCATAGTCGTGCGAAGTTACAAACTTCGCACAGCGGTCAGCTCGAAATCCCCCGGCGCAGTCCCGGCATTTAACTCCAGGTTTAAGCGTTTGATAATGGAATCCTTCGGGCTGATCAGCTCAGCATAAAGGATGCCGCTTAAAGCTGATAGCTTATGTCCGGCGCCCAAAACCACGTAGGCTTTAAACCAGATGGTATCGCCGGGGAAATAAAGTTGCCGGTCCAAATGCAGGTGCACCTTTTCAATGGATTTGGCATCGGTGTAGCTTTGCAGCGCGCGGATGTTGCGATTGATCACGCTGTCGCTTTGGGCAAAACCGGTCGCGGCAAATGACTAGCTATCCAAGGATAAGTGAATCGGGCAAATGTCAGCCAAATGGCATGGTTACACTATATTAAGTAGATTAATTAAAAATTTAATATTATGGAAAAACATAAAAAACTTAGTAGATAAGAGAAGAGAACTATCAAAGGCGGTGTAAAGTGTGAATGCAGCAATTCTCCCGGTTGTATGGTGTCCGGGCAAATTTGCAATGATAATCCGGATTACCTGTGCATTAGTACACCATGTAATTTAGGGTGCTCTTATTTGCAATGCACTCTGGTATTTTGATAGCGGCGCAGAATAATTGACTGAACAGTATCGGCTTGCGGTTATCTGCAAGTTGATACTTTCATAAGAGTATAAAAAAATTGTTATTACTGCTATATTCTTAACAAGTAGCTTCCCAATTTTCCATCAACACTAATTCCTTCAACAATGATATAATACGTTTTCTCTAAATTATCGTGGTCGTAGCCGAATATAACACTACTTTCTTTTTTTCCGGTTTCGAAGGTGGCCCAATAAACGGCTTTATTGCCTTTCCTCGAATAACTTTCATTGACATTGTATGCGGCTTGGTAATGTTCTTTAGATTTATAATACCCGGCATACTTTACGAAAGTCAATCCCGGAACGGCTTTTATTGGCTCAGACAGCTCCATGCCATTTTTAAGCGTCACGATTAGCGCGCCGCCGGTAGCACTCGACCCATATATTGCGTAGTACATCGCACTTGTAAGCACTTCGACACTGTAAACTTGTGAAGGGCTAATATTTTCCAGCTCGTTATCTTCTACCATAACCCCATCGACGTAAATTGCCATGTGCTTAACCGGTCCTGTAAGATGCCTGTTGAGCGCCCGGTAGCTGACAGCACCGCCGCTGCCGATCACAGCTCCGTGAATTTTGCCCGTCAAAGCTGCGGCCAGCGAGCTATAGCTTAAAAAACTGTCGTCAGCAATAATCACCTGGTTAGCGTTTCCCGGGCCGTTAAGGTTAGCCGAGTATTTAACCAACTTGGTGTAATCCGGATGAAAAGGATCTACCTTCCTATCTTTAATAATAACCTCTTTTAGCTGTATGATATGCTTAAGCGAATCCTGTTTCCACGCTTTGTAAGCCAACTGCACCTGCTCCGCGCTTAATGATATCGCTTGGCCACTATGGGTTCCCAAAGCTACCAAGGGTAGATAACCGTTAGCAGATGGGTAATCAGGCTTATCCACTATTGTTTTTACATTACCGCCACCGTTTGCTTTTTTTGAATTTATAATAATTGTGGCGGTATCAGTCAGCGCGATGTTTTCAAAGCTGAACCTGCCATTATCATCTGTTAAGGTATCCATTAACAGGTGATTTTTTACGGATGTCAAAATCACTTCGCCTTTGGCGGCAGGCTTCCCGGCTGGTGTAGTCACCGTGCCGAAAATAGTAAACCCGTGTTCAGGTTGAAAAGCTGATTTTGAGACATCGCCAGACAGTATTTTCTTCCACTCAAACCTCCGGTAACCCTGTGTCAGCATTAAAAGGTCAAGGTCGGCCCTGGTTTTATCGTCAGGTTTTATAAAATAATAGTTGGGTTCCTGGATATAACCGCTAATCTCTGATTTTAACAGCAGGTCGGTAAAAATGGTGTTTTCGGCTTGTTCATTTACCGGTATCTTGCTTTCGTCGATGACCGAAACGGAAAAGGAACCTGTTGCCTGTGTACCATCGGGGTTGTTGGCTTGCAGGCTCAACTTCACTTTTTCGCCGGGCGCGTAGCTTTGTTGGTCGGCGATGAGTTGAAGTTTCAGCTGATCGTCATTCTGAATAAAAATAACACGCTCATTCAGCGGCTCCCCGCTTTGCGAAAACAGGGTAAATTGCACAATACCCGTTGGAAACCTGCTTTTGGGAATGGATGCTGTAAATGCCGTGTTGGCGAGTTTATGCGCCGCCGCAAAATAATGCTTTCCGCCGCTTTGGGCCATCAAATAAAAAGCACTATCGGCTACATTAATGGCCGCCACTTTAACATACAGGCTGTCTCCCAGGTTATTATTAACCGATAATGTGAACCCTGCGTCCTTTGCTGCAGGCAATGGTACGTTAAACATACTGCCGTCGGCTGCAGTCACTTTTGCAATATAATTTTTGCCTTTTTGCGGCTGCAGCGGAAAGGCGCCCATGCCCAAATGCTGTGAAGCAAAGGTAGCAACCTCGTTACCGGCATTATCCACAATGCTGCCTTGCACTTCTTCGGCCACGCCATTTTGGTTGATAGCCTTAAAAGCCACCTTTGAGCGGAGGCCGTTCACCAGGTCGCCGCCTTCGGGGAAAAATTGCAGGTCGACTTTACCCGGCACGGGTGATCCGCTCAATTTGCCGGCCGTCCCCTGCACGGGCGCTAGGGCTGTACTAAAGCCGGATACAGTTATAAGCTGATCAAAAAAATATTCCTGCCCAAAATTGCGCATCCAGCTGGTATAGGCAGGAATATTTTTTTGTCCTGGCGCTATGTTAAAGGGCAGCTCGAAATCTCCCGGTGCGGTGCCGGCATTTAACTCCAGGTTTAAGCGTTTGATCACAGTGTCTTTCGGGCTGATCAGCTCGGCGTAAAGGATGCCGCTTAAAGCTGATAGCTTGTGTTCGGCGCCCAAAACTACGTAGGCTTTAAACCAGATGGTATCGCCGGGGAAATACAACTGCCTGTCCAAATGCAGGTGCACTTTTTCAATGGGTTTGGCATCGGCGTAGCTTTGCAGCGCCCGGATATTGCGATTGATCACGCTGTCGCTTTGGGCAAAACCGGTCGCGGCAATTGCAGTAAAAAGTAATAGTAGGGGTAGCTTTTTGTTCATATCCTGCTTTTGGACGAGGTTTTGCCGTAAATTTAATTAATCTTTAATTTAATTGCAAAACGCCAGCATCTAATTTAACAACCCGGGGCGGCCCAAAGTATTATTGATTGCAGTTCCACAGGCCGAAACGAGGAACGTTATAGCGCCTGTATTTGAAGAGTGAAAACGACTCACCCAAAAAAGCACCGCCAATCAGGTTGTTGGTATGTACAATCACGCAGTTGGTGTAAAAAACTTTGTCTTCAAAGTTAAAACATGCTAATTACCGTTTATAAAACAATTGGATTTTTAACCCCTTTTTTCGCCATGTTTTCCTTAACCGCCATTCCAAACGCCGAAGCCTCGGTAATTAAATTATTAAAAACTTTAGGATTAAATATTAATCATGAAGATGTGATCCATGAACTGGACAAGCACCCCGATTATCCCAGTCTGCTGGCGGTAAGCGATGTATTGACCACGTTTCACGTTGAAAACGCAGCCTACCGGGTTGATTTTGACGAGCTGGAGCAGGTGCCTTTCCCATTTTTGGCCCATACACGAACCAATGGCGGCGAAATAGCGCTGGTTAAAAAGGTGGGCGACGGCCAATACCATTTGGCAAGCGATAAATGGGATAACCATAAAGTAAGCCGCGAGGAATTTAAAAAAATGTATAACGGAGTGGTGCTCACCGCTGAGCCGCCGGTTGAACCTTGGTCGGCAAAACGCCCTTTTTCAACACTAAAACAACTGAAAGCCCCGGCGCTGTTTGCCGGCGCGTTGTGTATCATTGCTGCAGCGCTGACGTTCCATACCGGCTACTTTTCAGGGCTCGGCTGGCCGCTGGCCCTGCTCACACTGTTCAAAACCATCGGCCTGATCACTTCTCTCCTGCTGCTTATCCAGTCTGTCGATAGCAACAACCCGCTGGTGCAGGTGCTGTGTCAAACCCAGGGAAAAACCAATTGCAACGCCATACTGTCATCCAAAGCTGCCAAAGCGTTTTGGGGCTTCAGCTGGAGCGAGATCGGTTTCTTTTACTTTGCCGGCACATGGTTATTGTTGTTATTTGGCGGCAATTCGCCGGCCGTTTGGCAAACAATCCTGCTGCTAAACATAATCAGCCTGCCATACACCTTTTATTCCATTTACTACCAGTGGCGGGTTGCAAAACAATGGTGTGTATTATGCTGCACTGTGCAGGCCGTTTTATGGCTTGAATTTATTGCTATCATGGTGCATGGCGTTAATGCTTTGGGAGCAGGTTGGAGTGCGCTTTCGACGCTCAGCGCAATTTTTATTTGTTTGTTAACGCCGGCGGTTTTATGGCTGACCATAAAACCGCTGTTGTTAAAGCTGCAAACCCTGGTGCCTTTAAAGCAACAGCTGCGCCAGTTTAAATACAATGCCGAACTGTTTAACAAAATGATTACACAGCAGCCCAGGTATGCCCTGCCTGACGAAAGCTGGAGCATTGTGCTTGGCAACGCCGAAGCAGAAAATGTTATTACCATGGTTAGCAATCCTTATTGCTCGCCATGTTCACAAACCCATAAATTGCTGGATGAATTGTTAAGCGAACGCGCTGATATACAGGCCAGAATCGTATTTACTGCCAACAACGATGAGCGCGATCGCCGCACCCCTATCAGCCGTCACCTGATGGCGCTGAATGACACTGCCGGTAAGCCCACAATAAAAAAGGCGCTACACGATTGGTACGAGCAAAAACAAAAAAGCTATGAGGCCTGGGCGCTTGTTTATCCGGTGGAACTGAAGGAAAGCGGTTTTTATAAACTGGACAAACAACATGAGTGGTGCCAGATGGCAGAGGTGACTGCAACGCCGACGCTGTTGCTTAACGGTTATCGCCTGCCTGATTTGTACCAACTACCGGATTTAAAATATATGCTTGAATAAACAGCACGACGAAACTTTTACCAGATGAAGGAGCAAACCTTTAAATATCCGGTTGTCACGTGAAAACTAAACAAATTATTACTATCAATAAATTCAATTTTATGCAAAAGTTTAAAAAGCTCAGCAGGGCTGAAATGAAAAATGTATCCGGAGGGCACCTTTATCCTGCCTGTTTAACCGGAAAGCCTTGTTTTACAGTGCCCAACGGGATATGCTCGGGTTCAGCCGGCCTCGAATGTTTTTGCAGCAGCACCACGGGTGGTGGTCAGTCTATTGATCCAAATTGTAGTGGACAAGGGGTATAGTATGCGTTTAAAGTATATGGCGATTAATGCGCCATATACTTTATAATAAGAGCAATATCAATAGCAGCTAGCCGCCGTCTTAAGAAACATGCAAGTATACGCATGTTAAAAATACTTTTCGCGAAAGTAAAGGAGCATGCACTTTGCAATACATGCAGCCTGAATTACCGGGGCGTGGTTTCGGTTAAAATACTTAAACTTAAATCTTTTAATAGATGAATGCATTTCAAAAACTAAGCCGGACGGAAATGAAGGAAATCCGCGGCGGCAAAGCCATGGGGCAAGGTAGTTGCTCGTTTTTTGGCAGTTGTAGTAGTTGGCCATCAATAGCCTATGATCCTGATAACACCACTCAAGCAACAATAGCGCAAATTATCGCAGATGAGTTCTGCGAGACGGGGGCAGGTAAAAATTGTTGTTCAAATGCCGACTGCCCAGGTGCAGCTTAATTATGTTATATAAACTGTACGGGCGCTGACCCGTACAGTTTAGGTTTATTTATTGAAAATATATGCATAACCTCTTTAAAAACTCTAAATGACTCGAAATCAATTTTTTATTATTCTAGGATTTTTTATTTCAATTAGCCAAAAGGTTGTCGGACAACCCATAATTATCAGATATACCATCGAGAAAAATATTGCTGAGCAATCTTCGCACTTGAAAAGCGACTACTGTACTAAAGTGGTAGACAATAACTGGGATCATCTGGATTTGAGCAGTTTACAAACCCATTTAGCAGGGAAAACACTAATATCAAATAGCCCCGGTAAAGAAGTGGCTCTTGCCAAATATAAAATTAACAGAGAAGGTGCGTACATCATGATGGATATGCTGGGGCATGAAATGCTTTTAGATTCGAGCATGGCAGGCGACACCATTGACTTGCGTTTAAAGCCGAATGAGCGGCTAAAAATCGATAAGAAATCAGGAAAGTATGCGATCTACTTAAATGATTCAATAAAAAGCACCAAGTACTATAATATTTCGTACCCCGCTAAATATAAATACATGGGGTTTTTTGATAGCCTTGCCTATCTTCATGGCGATTTACGCGGTGGAGGAGGCGGTTATTCATTTAATGAATTCGACTTTCATTTACCCGCGTATTTGACGGCTATTTCAAAAGCCTATGCAGACAGGCTGGCATTTTTTGCTGATTTTGTTAAGGAATACAAAACACCCGCCAAAATGCAATATTATGCTTATAAGGAAATTCAATACTGTTATTATAATGATTTGTTACAACCACTTGTAAAATGGGATGCCCAACTGCTTAAAGATTATCCTAAGCCCTTGCAAGACAGTATTTCGATGATAGGGAAAGATCTAAACAACGACGACTTGTTTGAAAATACGTTATTTTATCGAGCAGTAACGCTTGATTATGTTTCTTCGGGGTTTGAAATTGGAAAGTTGAAATCTTCGCAGGATAACCTGGATCAAAATTACCTCAATAAACAACTGGAATACTGTCAAAAAAACCTGCAAAAGTTTGTCCGGGGATACGTTTTGACTTGGTTTATGCAGAAGTTGGTTGATAATAATAACAAAGGGGGCTTCATGGAATTTTATAAAGCATATAATTTCAATACTTCTACACCAGGACTAAATCAAACTGTCGACTCACTCTATAAAATAACCGTTAGTCCCAGTGAAATTTCTGCTACAGAAGTTCTAGGTTTTTCTTTTTTGTCAAAAGATCATCAAGCCAGGAAACTAAGCGACATAGTAAATAAAGACATTATCCTAATTGATTGCTGGGCTACATGGTGTATCCCTTGCCGTAACCAAATGCCGGCACTTGACTCATTGATTGAAGAATTTCACAATAAGGTTCAATTTGTCTCTATATCAGCTGACCAGTTTACAACTAAGTGGGACAACTGGCTTCGTCAGTACCCTGTCCAAAACGACAATATTCAACTACTTGCCGAAAATGGTTTCCAAAACACATTTTTTCGCAGACTAGAAATAAATGCGATACCCCGGTATATATTGATTACACGACAAGGAAAATTGCTTAATGCAAGCATGCCTTACCCATCTGACCGGCAACGCTTTATCAATGAATTGAGGAAATACTTATAGATATTTTAAACACCTTTTAGACTAAATGGCCTTCCCTTACTACAAACAACCCGACGCAATGGATTGCGGCCCCACCTGTATCAGGATGGTAGCCAAACACTTTGGCCGTAATTATACGGTGCAAACGCTGCGGAAGCTGTGCGAGATCAACCGAGAGAGTGTTTCGTTGCCAGCCATAGAGCGATGCAGTCGAAAAAATACCGGCCACCCGGAAAACATGGCCAATCAGGTTGTTTGTATATCCAATCATGCAGTTGGTGTAAAAAAACCTGATTGGCCATGT